>MWVW01000305.1_pt1 | contig 11499 bp, 9 predicted proteins | sample 1047191 | NCBI WGS metagenome assembly MWVW01 (sample SAMN06349985, study PRJNA376086) | soil metagenome | isolation source: MtG22-5 sample Antarctic (ecotone) | place: Antarctica
ATTGTGAAAGAAGCAACTGAAAATTCGCAACTGGAAAAACTTGCGCATGAATTAGTTGATATGATAGGTCCCCGGTTAGTGGGTACACCGCAAATGAAACAATCCCATGATTGGGCTATAGCAAAATATAATAGCTGGGCCATTACTGCGCGTAATGAAAAATGGGGTGAATGGCGTGGATGGGAAAGAGGTGTATCGCATATTGATATGGTTTATCCCCGCATCAAAAGTTTGGAAGGGACACAACTGGCATGGAGCCCTTCCACCGGAGGAAAAAACATTACTGCAGAAACAATTATCATTGCCGATGTTGCCGATTCATTATCATTTTTACAATGGCTATCTTCAGTAAAAGGAAAGTTTGTACTTATCTCCATGAACCAACCTACAGGCCGGCCCGATTATAACTGGGAGGAATTTGGCACCAAAGAATCTGTAGAAAAAATGAAGAAAGATCGTACAGAACAAAGAGAAGCGTGGACCAAACGCATCAGTAAAACCGGTCTTACTTCCCGCACCTTAGCAGCCGCACTTGAAAATGCAGGTGCTGTGGGTATTATTATGAGTAACTGGAGCAATGGTTTTGGCGTAAATAAAATCTTTGGCGCCAATACAAAAAAAATTCCCACCGTTGATATTGCATTGGAAGATTATGGCCTGTTATACAGGCTCACAGAATCAGGACAGAAACCAAAGATCAGTGTACGTGCCGATTCAAAAGAACTGGGTACGGTGCCAACCTTCAATACAATTGCAGAAATAAAAGGAACGGAGAAGCCAAATGAATATGTGATGCTCTCTGCACACTTCGATTCATGGGATGGAGGTACAGGTGCAACCGATAATGGAACCGGAACCCTGACCATGATGGAAGCCATGCGTATATTGAAAAAAATATATCCCAATCCAAAACGCACCATTTTAGTTGGTCATTGGGGCAGCGAAGAGCAGGCCCTGAACGGCTCCCGGGCTTTTGTAGAAGACCACCCGGAAATTGTAAAAAATATCCAGGCTCTATTTAACCAGGATAATGGTACGGGAAGAGTGGTCAATCTTTCCGGCCAGGGATTTTTGCATTCATATGATTTTTTAGGTCGATGGTTAACAAAAGTTCCAACTGCTATCAGGCAACCCATCGTAACTAATTTCCCGGGAACGCCTGGTGGTGGCGGATCGGACTATGCCTCCTTTGTAGCTGCCGGGGTTCCTGCATTTTCACTAAGCTCTATTAGCTGGAGTTATGGAAGCTATACCTGGCATACCAACCGCGATACTTATGATAAGATTGTGTTTGATGATGTACGCAGCAATGCAATTTTAACGGCCATATTAGCTTACATGGCAAGTGAAGATCCTGCAATAACTTCCCGTGAAAAAATTGTATTGCCTGTAAATGCAAGAACAGGCGAACCGGGAACATGGCCAAAACAAACTCCACCCACACGAAAGGGCGGAATAAATTAATTAGCAGAATGAATTAATTACAGATATGAAAATTGCAACCTATAATGTAAATGGAATCAGCAGTCGATTACCTGTGCTGCTACGTTGGCTGGCTGAGACATCGCCTGATGTTGTTTGTCTACAGGAGTTGAAGGCACCGGAAGAAAAGTTTCCGGAACAAGCAATAAAGGACGCAGGTTATAATGCCATCTGGCATGGACAAAAAAGTTGGAATGGTGTAGCTATCCTTTCACGGAATGGAAAACCGGAAGAAATTTGTCGTGCACTTCCGGGTGATCCCGAGGATTTGCATAGCCGCTATATAGAAGCGATGATTAATGGCATACTTGTAGGTTGCCTCTATTTGCCAAATGGCAATCCAGCTCCGGGACCAAAATTCGATTATAAACTTGGCTGGTTTGAGCGGCTGACCACGCATGCAAAGGAACTTTTTAAATCGGGTAAACCTGTAGTGCTGGCAGGTGATTATAATGTTATGCCAACTGAACTGGATGTGTACAAACCAGAACGGTGGGTGGATGATGCGCTGTTCCGGCCGGAAGTTCGCTCTGCTTTTAAAAAACTGGTAGAACAGGGTTGGACTGATGCCATACGAAAACTGTATCCGAATGAAGTGATCTATACCTTCTTTGATTATTTCCGTAATGCGTATGAACGCAATGCGGGTTTACGTATTGATCATTTCCTGCTTAGTCCACAACTTGACAAGCAACTTATTAAGGGAGGCGTTGACCGTCACGTACGGGGATGGGAAAAAACAAGCGATCATGCTCCGGTGTGGATTGAACTGGCCGAAACTAAATTTTGACGGGATAAAGCTACTTATATAAAACGCAAAATAAATTTCATGCAGCGGCATCATGTAAGCCGCTATTTTAAATTCTTATACCAATATAAGTTTGGACATCATAATTTTTATTAAAGCTGTACAAGTTGAGCCGCTTCAGCATCCAAATAAATTTTAAAACCCGTATGATCTCGTAAAAGGGTAACGGGTAATTGTTTTGAAATCTCCTCTTCTAATGCCTTTTTTACAATAGCCGCTTTATTAATACCACTTGCTAATAATATTATATGCCGTGCTTGTATAAGATTAGAAATACCCAGAGTAATACCATGAGAAAGTTGACGAGGTGTGGTAAAATATTTTTGTCCCACTGCTTGTGTTTCCGGGTCTATTTCCGCAACATGGGAATGTAAAAGAGGCGATGTTCCGGGTTCATTCATACCGATATGACCATTTAATCCAATACCAAGTATAGCTACAGTAATTCCTCCATGTTGTTTTATAAAATCCTCCGTAGTTGCGCATTCTTTTTCCAGGTCAGCTGCACGGCCATTGAAAAAACTTATTTTTTCTTTGTTGATTTTTAGAGGGAAAAAAAATTGTTTATCCAAATGATAGCGGCAACTGCCTTCATCGTGCCCATTCATTCCTGCCCATTCATCTAAACCTACAAATTTCCAGTCGCTAACGTCCAACGCACCAGTTTTTACTTTCGATACTATCTCTTTATACAAACCTGCAGGCGTATCCCCGGAAGCAATACATAATAATTTATTTTTTGAAGCCTGCATCAGGGTGATAACGTCCTGCGCTGCTTTCATTGACATTTGTTTATATGTATCGGCGACAAAAATTTCCATTAAATTTTTTATTATTGTTTGACAAAATATTTAAACCCTTTGCCAGCTTGTAAGACCTCACCCCAACCCCTCTCCAAAGGAGAGGGGCTTGAAAACCTTTACAGTTAAGGATTTCAGGCTATTATCTAAATTTTTAGCCGGACAATAGTAAAATTTTTTATTTATTCAAAATTACTAATCACACATTATACCTTAGACGCAAGTGGCTGTAGCCAGAGGTCTATTGGCTTAGCTACTTTTGCATAGAAAGGAAGCTCAATTTTTTTACCTTGCGCTGCTGAAGCATAGGCAGCATAAATGATTTCAAGTACTGCTAAACCGTCTTCTCCGGTAACGAGCGGTTGCTGATTATGCTGAACACATTCAATAAAATGTTGCAGTTCGTGCGGATATCCCTGGTTAAAAGCCTCTTCAAAAATGGGGAAGGTCCAACCGGTTGTCGTACCTGCTTTTTCCATGGCATAACCATAGCCGTTTTTACTATAGGCAATAGAGGCATTGCCCTGGAAAAGGTCTGCATAAACAACGCCGCCAGTACCATGTACTTCAATGCAATCGTCCATGCCGCCCTGTTTGGCCCAGCTGTTTTCCAATACGCAGGTAACACCCGGTTTAAATTCAATAATTACTATGGAATTATCTTCTCCCCGCGTACGTTCGTTATGCAAAACTGTTTTCATGGTGGCATACACACTGGTTGCTTTTGCATTGTTTAACATCCACCGAAACCAGGCAATCCCATGACAGCCCATATCCATTAACACGCCACCGCCAGCCAGTTCCATATCATAAAACCAATCGGAATGCGGACCAGAATGTTTTTCAGATTGTTTGAGCATATACACTTCACCAAAAGCCCCTTCTTTCACCATCTGCCGTACTCTTTCATATTTTGGAGCAAAACAAAGTTCTTCTGCATACATTAATTTTACGCCCGCTTTCCTGCAGGCATCAATCATTTGATGACATTCTTCCAAAGTAATAGCTAACGGTTTTTCAATAATGACATGCTTACCGGCCTGTGCTGCTTTAATGGTAGCTTCCGCATGTAAAAAATTGGGCATGCAAACGTCCACTACATCGCAACCTGAATTATTAATTATCTCATCCAGGTTGTTGTACCAATGAGCGATGCCATGTTTCTCTGCAAAAGATCTTGCTTTACTCTCGTTGCGGGTGTAAACGGCAATTACATCTGCATTCGGAATAAATCTCTTATAACATTCAAGGTGTATTTCGCTGACAAAACCGGCGCCTAAAACAGCTACTCTTACTGGCTGCATATTTATTTTGTTAGTGAATAAAATAAAAACATTTCTGCAGATATCAAAAATCTGATTTTCTCCGAAGTTTTGGTAGTGCATCAGTTTGCACCACATAGGCACATAAAGAACAATAGAACAAACATAGAACTATGCGAACACCTATGTTTCTATCTGCCTATGTGGTTTAATAGCATCAAAAAGCATTGGAAAATTAAATTAGCGCTACCGAAGTTCTGCATATAGTTGCATAAAAAAATTTACCTTCAACAACGCTGCAATCATTCTAAAAGCTTGCACATGCCACCGGATTCGCTTCAAAAAAATATCAATTCAAACAAAGGGCAGCACAATACTTTCGATGCAATAGTTATTGGTTCCGGAATAAGTGGCGGATGGGCCGCAAAAGAGTTATGCGAACATGGATTGAAAACGCTGGTTTTAGAACGAGGCAGAAATATAGAACACAATAAGGACTATCCAACTGCAACAAAAGCACCCTGGGAATTTCAACACAGGGGGCAAATGACAAAAAATTTTTTAGAAGAAAATCCCATAGTCAGCAAAGCAGGTGCATTGGGAGAGGATAATGCACATTTTTTTATCAGGGATAAAGATCATCCCTACATACAGGAAAAACCTTTTGACTGGATACGAGGTTACCAGGTAGGTGGTAAATCATTAACCTGGGGACGAGCCTGCCAGCGTTGGAGTAAGTTTGAATTTACTGCACCTGCACGTTATGGGTATGGAATAGAATGGCCGGTTACCTACGAAGAAATAGCTCCCTGGTATTCGCATGTTGAAAAATTTATTGGCGTTTGCGGTACAAGAGATGGAATAGACGCTATGCCCGACGGTGAGTTTCAGCCTCCTTTTGATTTTAATTGCGGGGAGGCACATATTCAAAAAGCAATTCAAAAAAATTATAAAGATCGGTACCTGGTGCATGCCAGATGGGCCCATCTTACACAACCAACAGAAATACATTTTCAACAAGGCAGAGGCCGGTGCCAGGCACGAAACCTATGCGGCCGCGGCTGCCCTTTTGGTGGATATTTTAGTTCCGTTTCTTCTACTTTGCCATGGGCAAAAAAAACTGGTAACCTGTCTGTACGCCCATTTTCTGTAGTACACTCTATCATTTATAATGAGCAAAAGGGAAAAGCTGTAGGTGTAAGGGTAATTGACAGCAATACCAAAGAAACAACCGAATTTTTTGCCCGAATCATTTTTGTTAACGCATCTGCTCTAAACAGCAATCTTGTTTTATTAAATTCCACTTCCAGTCGTTTTCCTAATGGCTTGGGAAATGATAATGGCTTATTGGGAAAATATGTTGCACATCACAATTACAGGGCTTCGGTTGCTGGTCGGTTAGAAGGGCTGCTGGACAAATATTACTACGGAAAAAATCCTACAGAGCCTATTTTGGCTAATTATAGAAACCTGTACAAACACGATATGGATTTTGTAGGTGGATATACAATTTTCATGGGGGCATCCCGCGGAAGTGTTGATGAAACGACGTTGCCCGAAACCATTGGTGGTAATTATAAAGATACCATGGCTGAGCCAGGTGGCTGGACGACTTATATGTATATGCAGGGTGAAACGATCCCTAAAGAAAATAATCATGTGCGGCTAAGCAAGGATAAAACGGACCAATGGGGCATCCCCTTATTAATTACTTCTGTTGATTATGATGAAAATGATGAAAAGATGATAATAGATTTTTTAGAACAAAGCGCTGAAATGTTGCAGAAAGCAGGCGTAAAAAATATTAACCAGGATGATAATCACCAGGCGCCTGGCCTGGATATTCATGAAATGGGAGGGTGCAGGATGGGGAAAGATCCAAAAACCTCTCTGCTGAATAAGTGGAACCAGATGCACCAATGCAAAAATGTTTTTGTTACAGATGGCGCCTGCATGACGAGTACCGGGAATCAGAGTCCTTCTCTTTTGTATATGGCCCTAACTGCTAGATCTGCTCGTTATGCTACGGAGCAAATCAAAAAAGGAATTTTATAATAATTGAAATTCAAGGAGCATACTTTCATTGTCACTTCTCATAATAACAACCTGTGCATTGCGCTGATCTTGCAAAAGAATAATTTTTATCAGGATAAGTTCCTAATATTTTCATCCAATTAGGAAAATTATTTTTTTATGCGGGTTGGTACAACCTGAGAATTTATTTTAACTATTTTCTCCCAATCTATTGATAAATCATCTTTACAAAATTCTTTGGTAAACTGTATAACAAATGCAGTTTCTATTTTAGCATATTCAGCGTTGTATTCTTCATTTGTTTCCTTTGCTTTATGCCCCAATGGCTCAATTATTTTTATGTACAGATCAGAATCTCCAGTTATTAACTCCCAAAACTTCTGACCACATACTTTCAAATAGTCGCCTTTATCAAAATTTTGATTTCCATAACAGCATCCATTTATAGGCATTGCAGTAGCTGTTGATCTACTTGTTCTTAATCTGACCAACGCATCACGAAAATCAAGTCGCATCTTTTTTATCTGACTGCTATTTCCCCAATTTGGACCCGACTTAATTGCTACAATATATCTTTGACCGTCTCTGGTAAAGTCTAAATCAATGCCGTCAGTTGGTGACTTTTCACCCCCGTAAACTTTTTGATTTAAATAAATTGCAAGGCCTTCAAGCCAGTCTCCAAAAATTGTTTCTTCATTTGATGAAATATGCGCTGACAGTAATGCTCTAACAATGTCTGTTGGGGTTAAAAAATACTTTGCCTTAAATAAATAGGGGTTTTTCCTTTGGAGAACTTTAACCAATTGCAGTCGCTTCAAACTGCCAAGTCTTGCTTTATGAAAATTCTCTATATTGTCTTCAACATATTTTGTTACATCACGCAGATTTAAATTTTCCATACTTTGCTGTGGGTTCTAAAAGGAACAGTTCTACCGGCTGAACCTGGCTTTTTATCATCTCAACATATTCTGGCATGATTTCAATTCCAATCGAATTTCGTTTCAACCTGTTTGCTACAACCAAAGTTGTTCCTGAACCTGCAAATGGATCAAGTACTGTATCATTTTGGTTAGTAAATAGTTTTATAAACCATTCAGGTAATTCTTCCGGGAAAGCTGCACTATGATTTTTATTATTGCACTCGGTAGCTAAATGCAAAACGTTTGTCGGAAATGCCTTATCCCTGGAAAGCCAATTTGAAATATTTTTTCCAAAGCCGCTCCCAACTTTAGAATTATCTCTTCTCTTATCCGTTTCACTTAAGTTTTTTAATCTGGATTTTGCCCAATCACCCATGGATACCATAACTTCATCCTGATACATGTTGAACTTCTTATGCTTATTAAATTGAAGCAACCGTTCCCAGGCGTCACGAAACCTATTTGGCCACTTACCAGGATAACAATTTTTTTTATGCCAAATAAATTCTTCAGTCCAAAGCCAGCCTTGCTTACGCATTTCTAAAATCAGTTCCATTACATAAGTGCTTCGTTCTCCTTCTACGACCTTCTCTTTTATGTTCAAAATAAAAGTTCCAGTCGATTTTAAAACTCTTAAGAGTTCTTTGGAAATTGGAAAGAACCATTGAACATAATTATCAGGATGTATACCTCCATAAGTGCCTTTTCTCTGGTCTGCATAAGGCGGGGAAGTAATAATTAAATCGATAGAATTATCAGGAATGTTTTTCAGTTCAATTTTACTATCTCCAAGGATTATATCAGTCCGAACTTCCATAGTGCTAAGTTATGTTTTGTTTGCTGCTAAATAAATTAGCTTTTCCACAAATTGATCCAGGCTTGGTAAAATAATGCAAAGTATTATTACTTTGTATACCGCAATTCTGTTGGATCCAATGTGACCGCAGCCACTACCAATACTAATAAATTGATGAGAAAAAACAGTGCAGCTAATGTTGATGCGGTAAGCAAACCTGTAGCTCAATTGTTCATTACATACTATGCACGAAGTGGCAATGACTGCTAAAATGATAACGAAAGGAAAGAAAAATAACTGAAGTGGGCCAAACTTTCTTCATCATGATTTTGGAGGCTTTGCAACCTAATTATTACGGTAAGCTTAAAGCCCTTGAAGCTTTATCTTTTCCTTTCATACTCAATATTCTTTTCGGGGCTGCTTTTAATGCAAGATCATATTGTATCAATGCCTCTTGTGGCCTGCTTTGTTTCACCAGCCAATCTCCGTACAGCTCATTGGAAGGCTTTACTATATCGGGAGGTCCATATGAATAACTAATACTGTTTTCCAACGTGGTTGCCTTTTTAAGAAATTGTTCAGTGCCAGGAAGATCATTTTTTAGCCAGGAAGCAAGTGCTCTTAATTCCAATTCCATCACTTCGGTATATTGCACATCAAGCAAGTTGGGTGTTTCAGAACTAATACTACCACAGATCGCAGGTCCTTCAGAACTTACCCTTTGCAAATCAATCAATCTTTCTCCTGCCAGTGTTTGAATAATTGCTGCCAGCGCTGCTTCATCTTTCTTGTGAAAAGCATGCCATCCATCTATAAAATAATTCTTAGCCCGGGTAACTATATTAAGATCCTTGTGCGGAACTTTAATTGAAACAATTGCCGGATCCCATTCATTTGTTTCGGCTAAATAAGTTGTTTTAATAAAGATCAGATGAGCCCTTGCCCTCTCTGAGATGAGTTCATCATTGTACCTTTTCATATCGTGCAAAATTTTTTTCGCTTTTGCAATTTCGCCTTGTTGCAAATAGCCATAAGCCAGCCAGTGAAAAGCATGGTAGTTCAACGCATCGTTATTTAATTTTTTTCTTTCCTTTCTTTTTTCCCCCGCCGCCCACGAAACTTCGTTAGAGGAAACAACTTTGTCCCACATGCCAAGGGCCAAATAAATATGCGTAGGCATGTGCAGGGCATGTCCTGCATCAGGTGCTGTTTTCGAGTAAGCATCGGCGGTTGCTAAGGCCTGCGCCGCATGCCCCGGATCGTCGTAAGCATGAATAAGATAATGCAATGCCCCCGGGTGTCTTGGATATTTATCCAGAACTTTTTTGGCAATAACTGCTGCCTGTTCATAAATGGCTTCATCTCTTCCCACCTCGACAGAACCAATTAAAGAAAGACTGTAAAAACAGGAAATTTCCGGGTTGCCCCTGTATTTTTTGTACAAGCTTTCCATAAAGCCTGCGTACTGTTTATCTCTTTGTGCCTTGCTTCCCTTACCATATAGAATAGCAAGCGACCTGATAAAATCTTTTTCTATTTCTGTTTTTGCTTTGTTTATTCTTTCCTCTGCGGATGGAGCAAGAGCATTCAAAACAGTCGTTGCTTTTTCAAAATTTTGGTACCGCCACAACGGGTGGTTATAAGTCATGGCTTCACCCCAGTAAGCCATTGCAAACGAAGGATCTATGGCTCTTGCTTTTTGAAACTCTTCAGCCGCATCGGCATACTCAAAACTGTGTAACAACAACAAGCCTTTTTCAAAATAAGGCATTGCTTCTTTTTTTCCAGTTGCTGTAAAATGAATATCTCCAAGTTGAGAAGAGGTTCTGTTTTTTGGTGGTGTACAAAATATAAGAATGAAGGGTACAAGAATTATAGCTCTAAAATTATTGTATGCCATTACCCTGATTTTATTATCTATAAATTTAATGATTAATAGCATAAATACAGCAAAAGCGAAAGATGATACCACATTGGAGAGCCTGGAACTTCCCTATTTTCTTGAATCTATTTGATTTGAAACCTATAAAATCTTTATCTTTTAACACGGATATTTTAATGGAACCTTCACTATGCGTTCAGCAAAATAAACCCTCTAAAGTAAGCGGTGAAGAAGGTTTAAAGACATGCGTGTAGTAGATGCTATTTATAGTAGTATAGCCAGTGGAAGGAGAGAAAAAATTGTGTAGTTGATTTACTTCTGATACTTTATGTAGCAACATTGCAGATAATGGTTTTGAACGCTGTAAAATCATTTTAATCTATTTCCCTTAGGATTAATCCTGGCATCATAGATGTTTAAAATTATAATTTTATCCGCTTCGATTTTATAGTAAAGCCTATTGTGATTAACAGCATGGATGCTTCTGATATTTTGAATATAGACTGATGGTTTTCCAATGAATGGTTATTGTAGAAGTATTATGAGTTTTTTATCAAGTTGCTCTGCAAATTTTTGTGCCACCAGTAAGCCAAATTCGTTTTCGATATAGTTAAGGAGGATTTCAAGCTTGTTCTTAAAACGCTTCTTAAAGATTATTTTGTAAACCATTTGCTTAGCGAAGATTTTAATTCATCGTAAGAAATGGTGTCTTTTTCAGAAGGCTCTCTTACTAAAGAGATAAGTTCATCATAATCATCTTCAGAAAGACCTTCAGCTTCATAGGGATTAATTGTATGTATCCTGCTATTTGCTTCAATCAAAAGGTCTTCCAGCAATGTTTCATTGTTAGTTTCCTCAATCAATGAATGCAGTTTTTCTTTTATTTCTTTTACTATATTTTAAATAATCAAAATTATACAAACCGCTGTTGTGGTCGGTGAGGACACCGACCACGGCGGCCTGCCCTGGCTGGTGTCTCCACCAGCCAGCGACAATTTGGAATGCACCCATTAAATCAGCCAACAAATTTTTTTGCTTGTTTCGTTTTTGTATCTATTCTAATGTATGTCATTACTATATTTTAAATAATCAAAATTATACAGTAAGACAAACCTCTGCTGGTTTTGAGTTACAAACTCAAGACATTGTCTTTTATCAATTAACAAGACTACGCATAGCCTGGGGTATTTACTTACCAGTCACTCGTATATCTTCCTATTGAATCAATCTTTAGCATTCCTTCTTCTTTTTTTGCTTTTGGCTGCATTATCTTTCACGCATTAATCATTCACCCTAAAGAAAATTTATGAAACAAAGTTTATTTATTTTAAGCGCTGCTATTATGTTAGGAGCTTGTAATAGCAAATCAGAAGTGCCAACCTCGAAAAAAGCCGAGCCTTTTGTTCCCACAGAAGAAAAGAAAACCACAACGGTCAAGACTTCAACAACCAATTCTACAGACAATAGTTCGGGTGCCATGTCTTCGGAAACAAATAATACGGCCGAGAAAAACAC
>MWVW01000306.1_pt1 | contig 11390 bp, 21 predicted proteins | sample 1047191 | NCBI WGS metagenome assembly MWVW01 (sample SAMN06349985, study PRJNA376086) | soil metagenome | isolation source: MtG22-5 sample Antarctic (ecotone) | place: Antarctica
ATGCTCGAGGGGTGGCTCGGCGTGCCCAGACGCACCATTCAGGCGTGGCTGCAGGAGCTTATCGACACTGGCCATGTGACAAGGGAACTAGCACGCCGCGGTATTGAAAGCAACTACCGCCTCAATAGTGAGTGAAAGGTGCAGGCTTTTGCGCGTTAGTACGTATTCGCACATGCCCAGTGATACGGTGGCTACAGAGTCAATGGAGGTGATGAAGATGACCCCGACGAGCCTACTGCTGGAGCGCCGAGAGCGTCGCCTAACCCAGCAAGAGCTGGGGCGGCGCATTGGCATATCTCCACGGCTCATCAGCTTCTACGAGCGCGGAAACCGGCGGATCGGACCGGAGCGCGCGATACAGATCATGCGGGCGATGCAGTCCGTCGGCACCCACCCCGATGGTGGGCCACGAGCAGCCTAAGCCTTAAATGCCGAGCCGCCTGTGGCAAGCAGGCGGCGAGCGGCGGGCTATGGCGACACTGGAGGCGTATTCCAATGTCTGAGCAGATAATACCACAGCAAGGAACGGCGATACACTACCCAACCCTGAGCAACCGGGAACGGGAGCTCGAAGCCAAGAACGTGCGGCTGCAAGCCTACGTGTCCCGCCTCCTCGAAGAGCGCACCCGATTATCAGCGCGGGTGCGGGAACTGGAGGCAAGCCGATGACCGCCTCCGAGATAACCACCCTTCCACAGTCTCGGCGGCTACAGCCCGACCGGATCCCTGTTAAGCTGACCAATACGCCGCAGTGGGTGTGCTGGCGATACGAGCGGAGCCGCGACGGCAAGGCTACAAAGGTGCCGTACCAGGCGGGCCGATGCGCAAAGGCCCATACCACCGACCCCGCCCATTGGAGCGCCTTCACCGACGCGCGCGGGGCCGTGGATCGGTACAAGTACCACGGCATCGGCTTTGTTCTGGACAACGGCTGGGCGGGTGTCGACATTGACCATTGCCGAGATCCCGAGACCGGCGCGCTCGCGCAGTGGGGCGCGGACCTTATAACGCCCTTTGCGGGCGGCGCCTATGTGGAGGCCTCACCGAGCGGAACCGGTGTACATATCATCGGGCGCGGCCGGGTGCCTGGCCCTCGCCGCAAGGCCAAGTATCACGCCGGCGCGGTGGAGATGTACCACTCAGGGCGTTTCTTCACGGTCACGGGTGACGTGCTGAGAGCATCCGGCCCGGTGGGAGACATCACCGACGGCCTCGCCGCCGTGTATCAAGCGGCATTCCCGGCACAGCCCGAGCGCCCGGCGCTGCGAGTGCTATCGACTCCATCGCGGGATGACCAGGCCGTGATAGATCTCGCATTCCGAGCAAGTAACGGCGCACAGACGCGCAGCACGTACAACGGCGACACCAGCGCCTACGGTGGCGACGAGAGTGCCGCAGATCTTGGCCTGCTGTCCCGGTTCGCGTACTACACCCAGGACCCGGACCAACTGGATCGGCTCTACCGATCCTCGGCGCTAATGCGCGACAAATGGGAGCGGGCCGACTATCGCGAACGAACCATCAGCAAGGCTTTGGAGCAACGCGAGACCTACAACCCCGGCCGTGCCCAGACACCACCACCCGCTCCTGCACCGGTTGACACCTCCAGCGAGGTTACCGCACTACGCGCCGAGGTGGCTGCGCTGCGCACCGAGGTTGCCACGCTGAAACTGGGTCTCGCGGAAGAGCGTGCCGCCCGCTCTGAGCTCGTGTACGCCCTCCGCAATCCGGCGGTAAAGACCGAGCGCGGCACGGCCATCGCGGCGGCGTGCATTCTGGAGCACAAGAAGAGCCAGGACCCCGGCCGGGAGCTGCCTGACAAGGGCGGCGGCTGGCATCGCGTCTACCTCGACGCCGTCGCAGAGCAGGCCGGATGCTCGCCGCAACGTGCCAGCGCACACCTTGACCGCCTCGCCGAGTGGGGCGTTATAGAGAAGACGCTGCAATGGGGCAGCCGGGACGTAGTAGACGCCGATGGCGTCGTAACCCGCCAGGGCGTGAAAGAGATGTACCTCCGCTCAGAGCGTCCGCTATCCCTTACGCTCGCAACACTCGCAACCCTGGAGCCCGAGAAGCCGCAGACCTGGGGCGGCGCCCGCCCGAAGGTATGCCCGGACCATCCCGAGGCCGGGACCATCAAGAAGTGGACGCTGCACTGTCAGAAGTGCGATCGACAGCTTGACGAAGGTGAGGACTTCAAGAGACCCCCCACCTTTCAAGATGAAGTATCTAGTACTACCCCCGCGCCTGTGGGTGTCATACCGTCCTTTCAAGATGAAAGTAGGGGTGTCGAGTACCTACCGGGATATATCCCGCCAGCACCTACACCCGCAACTATCCGCAACCATCCGGGGCGGCACCTATGAGCCTGTGCGAGACCATCCGCAGCAACGGGGACCGGTGCCGCGCCCAGGCGCTACCCAGCCGGCCGAAGTGCTGGGCGCACGATCCCGGCAGCCGCGAGAAGGCGGACGAGGCGCGCCGGCGTGGTGGGGCGAATCGCTCCAACGTGGCCCGGGCGACGCGGTGCATGCCCCGAGACATCAAGGGCCTATCGCGGCGCATCCTGGAGGCCTTCGACCAGGTGGCCACCGGCAAGCTCGCCCCCGATCGGGCGCACGCTATGGCGCGCTTGGCTGCGGTGTACGTGCAGCTGCACCAGGCCGGGGAAGTGGAGACGCGGCTCCAGGCGCTCGAGGCCGCCGCGGCCGGTAACAATGGCACGCTCGCCGGGCTGGTATCCACGTATCGGAGCGGGTGCTGATGGGGCGCTACACCGCCCGCCTCCGTGCGCTTGAGGCCAGGCTCACGCCCTCAGAGCAGCCGCAGCGGCCGTTCGTCGTCTGGATGGTCACCGACACCGACGACCCGCCGGAGTGGGCAGAGGAGGCGATCCGTCCGCACATGCCCACGGATGGCCGGGTCGCCTTCGTGGAGTGGCACCGGTCGCAGCAGACCGGCGAGTACTGCGTGGACATCAATGGGTGGTGGTACAGTGTCACCGAGGCCGGGGTCGTGCCGATGGAGCCGCCCATAACGGTCACGCTGGATAATCCCAATGATGCCGGCGTGCAGCCCGTGACGCCCGTGCAAGCCCGTGATATGCTCCGGAAGGTGGGGCTGTGAGCTTCCGACGGCGACCGGATCTCGCCCAGCGCATAGATCGCGTCACCGAACTGCCGATGCTCTGCCTGGCGATACTGTACATCCCCGTGTTCATCATTGAGTACATCCCCGGCATTTCGGCGAGTGTCCGCAGCAGTGCGGCGCTCGCTGAGTACATCATCATCGCGCTGTTCGCCGCCGAACTCGTGATCAAGGTCGCGGTCGCCGAGCGTCGGTGGGCGTACCTGCGAGCGCACTGGATCGACGTCGTGATTGTGGTCGTGCCGTTTCTACGGCCTCTCCGAGTGTTGAGAATCCTGCGACTGCTGCCGTTCCTTGCGCGAGGCACCATTGGTCTCAGACGCGTGATGGGGCCGTACCGCGGCACCTACGTGCTTGTGATCGGGCTGGGGGCCGTGCTTGTCAGTGCCACGCTGATGGCAATCTTCGAGCGCAGCGCTGACGGCTCGATACACGGCTTTGGTGATGCGCTCTGGTGGGCGGCCACCACGGTGACGACCGTGGGCTACGGCGATAAGTTCCCCGTCACACCCGAGGGGCGTGCTGTTGCCGTGTTCCTGATGATTGTGGGGATCGCACTGTTCGGGATGCTCACCGCCGGGATTGCGGCGTACTTTGTCGAGAGTGGAGCCGAGAGCGATGTGAGCAACCGGGAGCTCCTGGCAAAGGTAGAGGCACTGGAGACGCAGCTAGAAGCGCAGCACCAGCTCCTGCAGGAGATCGCTAAGGGCAGGGACCGTGACCGAGATCCCTCGTGAAAGGTGCGGGCATACCACGGCGATACGGGGCCGGGGCCGTTCTCCAGGGTGATCACATGTACCGCCGGGACGAAGCCATGTTGAGATTGCAGGAGGGTGGGCTAGATGACGGTCGCACACAAGCGAACGAGCAGCGCCCACAGCAGCGATATGGTGGCCCGGTGGCGGCTCAGGTGCCCAGGCACTGGAAGAGCAGTTGGAGGACGCCACGCGCGCCCACAGCGCCTTACAGAAGCAATACGGCGAGCTCAGCCTGGACTATCGGCACTGCCTTGACCGACTGTGGAAGCAGAACGCCGGGCTAAGTACGAGGCGGGATCGGTAGGGTTGCCCCTTGCGGTTACTGCCCTTGCGGCTCGTTACGGTGCCAGTGCACGTCAAGCGTTTTGGGGCTCGGCCGGGTCATGCCCATCTCCGCCATGATCGGAGCTAGCCGCTGGTCGTTGAACTCCTGGGCGCTCTGCTCCGACTCCCAGACGCTGAAGGTCCACCAGCCGCCGTCCATCGGCCCCTCGGTATGGGATAGTTCTCCTGCTGGGGGCATAGTGCCTTGCTCCTCCAGTCTGAAGGCCAGCTGCTGAGCGTGCAGATGGGTGTAACCTGGCAACTCGTGTAGATATGCGACCGCCATCTGACACCTCCTGCGCTAATGGATTCAGGGTGTGGCGCCGGAATCACGGGAAAAGAAAGCGAAACACACCCGTGGGTCTGCTCCGAGACCTGGACACGATTGTGCCGGCGCCGGGGCTAGTCTAGCACCTAGTCTCTGAGCACCTGGGGTCTCAGGCCCTAGCGATGGTCTCGTAGATCTCCGGGTCCTCCAGGCGTACGCCTGCCGCCTGCAGACGCCCGATGACGTTGCCCAAGGCGGCGCGGTCCAGGCGCGCCTGATCCTCCCAGTACCAGGTGCTCACCGCGATCACCCTACCGGTGGCGCGGTCGGCGGCTGCATAGTAGTCCCTGAAGCCAGGCTGGGTCCGCATCGCGTCCGTTACCTCCTGGAAGAGCTCTTTCACCACCTCGTACCTGGCCGGGTCGAAGCTGGCGCGCGTGAGGCGGATGTACATCGCTCAACCCTCCTTCGTCCCTTTGTTCTGCCCGTACCGGGCAAGGCAGCATACCACCTGCCATGGGAAGTGGCGTGGCTCAGGACGGCGAGGCACATGGTATGCTGCGCTGCACTGTGTATCGAGGAGGTACGCTATGACACTCACCATAAACCCCCCCTATGCCGTCCTGACCAAGCCTGCGGCCGGGGGAGGCTGCGCGCGATGCGTTGAGTACGAGCGCAGGATCGAGGTGCTGGAGCGGCGGCTCGCTGCCTGGGAGGAGTGGGAGGAATCAGCCCTGCTCTACGACACCCGCAACAAGATACGCTTCGACACCGCCACGAGGCGGATGCGCTGCGGATTGCCCCCTGTGCCCGACGACTAATTTATCACCCGCTGCAGGCACCAGTCGCCGGCGCGATCGTCGCGATAGACCTCCAGCAGCGCCGTGGGCGTCCGGACCGTGTAGTAGGTGCGGCTGATAGGCACACGCCACCAGTCGTCATCGACCCGGTACCGGTTGATCACCTCACGCACGGGCTCGCGCGTCTGCCAGGCGAGCGCTGCCGGCCGTCCCTGTTCGTCCGTCTCGACCTTGATCCCTGACTCGGGGTCGTACAGCTTGCCCACGGATTGAGCGTGGCAGGGGCATGGTTACGCTGCAAGGTGATGAAGGACGTGCTACACTGCGCGGTGCATCGGAAAGGAGGTAACGGTGAACGTCAGCTATGTCGTCGGGTTGGTCGTACTCGTCATCCTGGTTATCTTGTTGCTGCGGCTCGTGTAGACACCCCGGTGCACCGCGCGACGCGAGGGTTCGTAGCAGGGTCCTCGCGTCAAACGTACCCTCGTCGCTGCCCGACTATGGGGGTATTGACGCCGGGTTTACAATAAGGTCAGAGCGTCCGTGGGGCGGAAGGTAGGTGCGATATGGCGGTCGATATCGGTCAGGTACGCAAGGGTATGCACGTCCGCACGTCCGATGGCACGGACCTGGGCAAGGTGGCGGAGGTGTGGCTGGGCACGGACCCCACGTCGGCGAGCGCCCGCTGCGACGAGGAGCTCTGTTCGCGGGTGGAGGTGCGCCGGGGGCTCGTGCACAAGCAGGTGATCTACATCCCGTACAACGCCATAGCCGGGGTGTCGGGGGACACGATCACCCTCAGCGTGAGCGAGACCGACGTGCACAAGCCGGGGTGGGTGCAGCGACCCAGGTGGCTGTCCGGCGAGCGGTAGGGCACAGTACCGTAAGGCTTGACCATAAGAACAGTTATCGGAAGTTGCCCGGCTAACCTCAGCAACGACGCGGGGTTAGCCCTTTGACGTAGGGTACGCCCGTCGCACGGCTGCAACGGGCATAGGGCCAAACACTAGATGTTGTGGGTGGGGGCCTATTCGCCGAGCACGACGTAGTCGGTAAAGGTGGGGTCGGTTTGGCTTAGTGCAAACGTATCCCACTTCGCCATCATGGGGGCCATCTGTTCGAAGAAACGCTGGAACTCTTCTGAGCCATCCGGCTTGTCTTCGGGGAAGTAGGTGCGCCAACGCTCGACACTGTCGAACTCGAACAGCTCCAGGTACCTGCCCTTCCTGTCGCCCTTTTCACCCCTAAGAAGCCTGTAGCGTACCCCAGGTATCTGCTCTATTGCGGGATACACTTCCTCGACCGCAAACCTCTCAAACTCTGCCAGGTCTACCCCTGGCCTAAGCCCAACCTTGTGGAGACCCTGTACCCGTGCCATCAGTGTTTCCTTTCCTGCCGTGAGTATTGATGGCGGCAGTGCGGCGGATTGTAACAGTGATGCAATCAGAATACAAGGAGGAGAGCCTACCGCCCTCTCCATGCCCTGTAAAGCCCTCTGAGACCGCTTATTCGTCGTGGTGGTACATCGGTCACTGGTGGGGTTTGTGGCTGCTCTCGTGGCGTCGCAGCGGCCCGGGTGTCGATCACGCGGCCCTCGAGCTGCGCCAGGCGGATCGTCTGGCCTTGCAGCGTGCGGTTCAGCTCTGACACGTTGTCTGCCAGCTTCGACACGGTGTCAGTCAGCTTGTCATTGGCGCGTCGCAGGTGGTCCCGCTCGGCCTCCAGCGCGGCGATCATCGCTAGCACGTCCACTGACACCGTGTCTGACACTTGTCTGTCATCGTCAGGCAGCTTGTCAATCATGGCACGATCGGCCGCATACCGTATACGCTCCGCGCCGGGCAGACCCACCGGCGCGGCGTTATCTTCCAGGAGCACCCACTGGCGGCCGGCCTCCTCGACTATGCGGAGATCGCCGGCGGCTATGCGTCGGTACACGGTGCGAGCGGAGACCCCGAGCCTTGTGGCGGCCTCCTCGATTGTCACTCTGTCAGACACGGTGTCATGGATTGTGACAGGTGGCAGACAGCGTGTCAAAGGCACAGAGAGAGACCCGCGCCCGACTGGAGAGTAAAAACGCGGGCCTGTTGCCACGGCGTGTACTTTGCACACGACCACGCCGCAGCACTCAGCATTTCAGCAGAGCGCGTGCCGTGGGCACAGAGAGACCGCCCCGAAGGGCGGTCGGTGCAGGTCGCGATTGTCAGTTGGCCGGGTCCCTATCGCCGGCGCAGGACCGCGTAACCCGCCGCGAGCAGGCCGGATGCTGCGAGACCGAGCGAGCCCCACGACACCGATGCGCCCGTTGCGAGACCGCCGCCGCCTGCCTTTCCGGGCATCTCCGGCGTCTCTTTTGTCGCCTCGGGTGTTGGTGTTTCCTCCGGGCCTACCGTCGGCTGGGGTGGCTCCGTCGGCTGTACGGGTGGCCCGCCAACCTGGAATGTCCTGGTGACGACATCGCCGTTATCACACACCAGTTCGCGCTCCACACCGGAGATGACGACCGTGGCGGTCTCCTCGAGATCGTTGTTGAAGATGTTGCCGCCGCCCGCCATGTCACCGAAGTTGATCGTCTGCGAGGCACCAGCGGCCACCTCCGTGTTGTCCAGGTCGATCTCAGCACCGCTAGTCTCGTTCTCGGAGCTAGTCACGCTCTCCAGCACAAGCGCCTCGTCCGTGTCGTTATCGACCGTGATACTCTCGGGAGCGCCACAGTCTATGGTGATGGTGATGCTGCCGTTCTAAGCAGCCACGGGGACGGCGTACAGCGCGAGTAGTGCCAGTGCTATCAGTAGGGCTTTCAAGTGTGTCTCCATTCTCTACGGCTTGTCTGATCGCACATCCGGCCCGTCCCCGCTCCTCTCCAGTCGGGGTGGCTCGCAGCGCGTGGCGTGGTCAAGACCGACATTATAGAGAGGTTGACAGAAGCGCAACAAGAGACCGCCCCGGGGGGCGGCCGGTGTGTTAGCACGATTGTCGCGGGCTAGGCGTCGTCGTCCTCGGACGGATCGTCGAAGCCGTACATCTTGCCGTACTCAATCGCTATGCTCCCAAGTGTGGAGCGGGCCGCCTTTTCTTCAAGCCGTGTTTGCTCTAGAACGTGCGGGTCGATATGCTGCTCGATCACCCTGCTTGCCAGCTCGCGTATTGTCGCAGGCGGCAGCGCGTCAACCTCGACATTCCGGCCACCTTTCCACTTCCTGTATCGGCTGTCGCTCGCCTTGGTGGGCCGAGTAGGCAGCCCGAAGCGCACTATCTGTTCGGGCGTGACGGCAACGCGCTCGAAGTGTATTTCGGCGTGTGGCGCGTATTGCCGTAGCTTCTTTTCTACGTGCCGCTCTCCACTGACGCCTGAGGGGTCCCAGTCGCCGAAATAGTACAGATGCGTCGGCTTGCCCACGGCCTTGATAGTCTGCGCCGCCTCAAACAGAAACGTGATGGATGAGAAGCCACGCGCAACCATAACGGGCACGTCCCAATCCTGCGTCGCGCTCAACAGCACGCCCGCGATGGCATCCTTCTCAGTCCACAGCTCCACGTAGCTGGATTGATCGTCCCATACAGCCGCCTTGAATCCCAGCGCGGTATCCACAAGCGCGTCGTACGGGCTCGCCCACGACCGGGTCTTGCGCATCAGCCGCGTGCTATCCGTCACCCAGCCATACGGGAGGTCACCACGCTCGCGCAGCTTGGTCATCAGCCGGACCACCGTGTTCTTGTATTGTTGGTCGGTCTTGTCGATAACACCGGCGCTTACAAGGCGGTAGAACGTGCCGCGCACGGTGGCGGGGTGATCCTCCCGCAGCAAGTCGATGATAGCCTGCTCAATGGATTCTATCTCGACCTTGGTGCGCCGCTTCTTTTTGCCGACCACGGTTGATAAAACTCTAACAGCCATCACACATACCTCACTTTGTCGACCGTGGTTGATAAAACTCTCGCGGCCATAACGTACACCTCAACATTGCGCGCCTTCAACAGCTTTATCCACCACTTCATGCACAAGGCCCGGACTGGTACACCCGGGCCTTGTCCTCGATTGTCGCGGGCTAGTGGTTGACCTCCTCGATCAACTCTTCCAGCTGCCTGATGACCGCCGCCGCCTCTGAGCTGTTATGCGTTGTCTCGAGTAGCAGATCGATCAGGGTCCGGGCATCCTCTAACGTCTCCGCGTCAACTGTATGTGCCGAATGCGCCGATGGTGTGTGCCCACGACCGCACCGGGGGCAGCGGCGCACCGGCCGCACCTTCAGCGATCGCACCTTCGCCGAGACCCGATATCCACAATGTGGACAGGTGGTTATCTGTTTCGGCGTGTGTGCCATTAGAACTCCTCCACGTGGCCGCAGGCGGCGCAGCATGCGAACGCCCGATAGCTGCCGGGCTGAAACATGCGCGCGGGGCGGTACCAAGGCCGATACTCCCGGCCGGTGCTGCCACACTCCGGGCAGTGGCTCTCACGCGCCGCGGGGCCGTCCACGTCGGCCGCGTCGCCGCCGATCGGGTTGGCGGGAGGGGTACCCGGCCGATACCCCTCTGCGGCGAGCCCGAGGCCCGCCAGTGTCTGCTGATAGCCCGGGCCGCTCATGACGCCACCACCAGACTGACCGGCGTATCCATGGACGGCAGCCACGAGCCCGGGATTGTGCCCAAGAACAAGCCGAGCGCCGCCTTGTGATAGCAGGGCAGGCCGCGCTGGGACGCCTCACACGGGCAGTACAAATCGCCGTCCTCGTTGCGCTCCAGCAGATACCCTTCCCCGGGCCGGGAGCTGCCCACCGCATAGAAGCCCACGTCGATACGGAATACGGGCGGGTAGACCTCCAGCGCCTTGTGGATCGCCCGCCGTGCCATCGTCTCTCGTGTCATGATCGCCTCCTACTTGTGACTACTAACCCAATCTGTGAAAGCGCTTCCGGTGCTTTCATACACTATTATACATCTTGATACGCCATTGTCAAGCATATATCATGGTATCGGTGGATAAACACCTATCATGCGGTGGCAAACATGTTTATACTGTGGGCTAGGAGGTGAGAGACAATGCAGGAACGAGAGAAGTACCGGACGGTGGAAGAGGTCGCCGGCGAGCTGCGGGTCACGCCCGAGACGGTGCGACGGTGGCTGCGCGCGGGTGAGCTCCCGGGGCTGAACCTGGGACGCAAGGCCGGATGGCGGATCGACGCGGCAGACTTTGAGGAGTTTATCCAGAGGTCAAAAAAGGCCGCGTGAATGACCACGCGGCCCCGGAAGCGCCGTCACAGCTGGGTTAGGAGCTGTGGGGCTAGTCCATTCTACCAAGCAGGGGAACAGATCCCACGGAGGTCCCTCGATGAACGAACTACCGGTAGTACCCAGCACCTTTGACCACTCCGGACCGCCGCGGGTGCGGGCTCAGTGCCCCAAGTGCGACCAGGAGGAGCTTTACGCGATACCACTTCAGCTCCACAGCAATGTCCCCGGCAACTTCCCCGTCACGTGCGCCAACTGTGGAAAGGAGTTCCGGGTCGACCCGTCATCACCCGCTAACCCGGACATAGTGCACTAGACACGAGGTAGCCGATCCCCACGGAGGTCCTGATGAGCGACCACAAGCCGGCACACACGCCGAGCCCGACACAACAGTACTTTGAGCAGCAGCACGAGCAGCAGCTCCCACAGCACCCGGTGAAGAAGAAGCACAAGAAGAAGACGACCAAGCAGAACAGCGGCAAGCCGCGGTAGAGCGGCTGTAAGGCACAAAGAGACCCGATCCCCAAGTTACTTTCGACGGCATCTTGGAGACCGGGCGGGGAAGTGCAGCGGGATCGCTGCGCCTCGTTCGTATTGTAGCAGGGGAGAAGAGGGCAAGGGATGCCACGCAGGAAGCGCTACAAGGGCCGCATAGAGTTCGTCGTCCCAGGGGCATACGTGTATTCGGGGGGGAATCTAGCCGCCATGGTCACGATGGAGGCAACCGAGCCCCCATACGACGGATACATTGATATGCCGACCTGCGTCCTTTTCGACCGTCCCGAGATATTCGGGGTAACGCCGATACCCCGCGCGGTCTGGTTCGACGACAACATCTCCCGTGAAGCTGCTGAGTTATAC
>MWVW01000307.1_pt1 | contig 11347 bp, 11 predicted proteins | sample 1047191 | NCBI WGS metagenome assembly MWVW01 (sample SAMN06349985, study PRJNA376086) | soil metagenome | isolation source: MtG22-5 sample Antarctic (ecotone) | place: Antarctica
GCCTGTTGTAGCGCCAGTAAACGTAAATGAATATGTAATAGTGCCCGAACCAGTTGCTGTTGCGGTATAATTAACTACAGCAGTACAAACTCCAGTAGCTGTATTGGTAGTAATATCATCTCCAGGGCAACCAGAAGTTCCAAATGAGGGTGCTGTACAACAAGAAGTTGTCGTAGCACTAATTATTGAAGAATAATTCGAGAATGAAGCACCATTTCCTGTATGGGCTCCACCAGACGTATGCTTATTAGCTCTGATTCGGTATCGGTAAGTTTTACCACATTCGACTGACATATCAGAGTAGGACCTACTTGTTGTCCTTGCAATTTCAACCCAGTTGGTACAAGTTGCACCTTCACAACGCTCTATATGAAAGTCATCTGCAAGAGGAGAGGATGGATCTGACCAAGACAAATCTATCTGAGTTGCCGAGATTACAGTTGCATTAAAATTTGTAGGCGTATTTAATGCGTCAGTAAAGTAAGCATACCCGGTATACCCGGATTGCTTTCCTTCCACAATCACTTTAAACTTTACATCCAAATGCCTTACTTCGATAGGATATAATAGCTCCCAGGTGCCATCTGCATTCACTTTGGTATCATGAAAATCATGATGGTGGTCATAATCCGGCTCTTCCTCAAGATGTATGTCCACAAATTGGTCAAGCGTCCAGCCTGTACCGCGGATGATGGCTACCTCACCAGGCGCATAATCATCTTTATCAGATGTTACTGTAGGCGTAGGCAACCCTGCTGCAGTATACGCATCGGTAGTTTGCGCCATAAGGCTGGGGGTTAGAAATGAAAAAAAGACAACGGAAACCGTCATCAATAGGGTGCGAAGTTTTGGTTGCATGGCAATAGGGTTGAGTGTAGATAGGCGCATGGGAATATTATAGTTGTTTTAAAGTCAGCCTTCCCGGATGTGGATGTTAATGTAGTTTGACGAATAACTGATTAGGGTATTCTAGTTCAAGGGAGGTGGATTGCCAATAAAAAATTAGCAGTTTTGTGAGGGCCAATATCTAATAGTTAACCCTTATTCACTTTTTATTAGCCTTGATCTTAATTTAATTCGTTCAAAACCGTTTTTCTGACGGTGAAAGCTATTGAGCTGGCAAAACGAAGTTCATTTACCGTCTGATTAATAAATTTTTAGTGGTTTTTAAGCAGGAGCTGGTGTACGGTGGTTGCAGGTGAGTTGTGCCTTATTCCAGAGGAAAATGGATCAAAATTGGGTTTAAAAAAAAATTATCAATAATTAATAGCAACGAATATAATTCCCGTTATTTACAATTGCAATCTAAACGCAGGCTTTTTTGAAAAAATACGGTAATGATACGTGTTTTTACGGTGGGTTGAGAATTGAGAGGTGAGAGGTTCGTAAAGTTGTCTTTTAATAATGGAAGCGGCATTGAAGGATATGCAAGCGTTCAGTTTTTGCAAAATATACGAGGCGATGTTCATCAGTGATCCGGCGACTCCAGCAACCGGAAAAATTGCCTTTCAACGGCTCGGGTTTACCAATACCTTTAAATGGATTGCGCATACAATCTCTAATTAATTCATTTATCCTTTGTGTTATTTTTCTATCATTTTGTTGCCAATACAAATAATCTTCCCAGGCATGAGTTTGCCACACCAACTCCATTATTTTTCAATTAATTGTTTCTTAAGATATTTTCCTTTCTCCATTTCCAGGATAGCTTCTTCAAGCCTCTTCCTGTTTTGATTGGAACTCATAAGGAAAAGGGTTTCCTGTATTGAGTTATATTCATCCAATGACATCACAACAATATTTTTCCCTTTACTTCTTGATATGACAACAATATCACGATCGTTATTTACCGTGTCCAGGTTTTTTGTAAGGTTTTTGCGGAATTCGGTGTAGTTAATTACCTTCATTACGTACTTATTTGAGTACTAAAATAGTATATTATTTCTTATCATAAAGTAAATGATTGATAAGGTTGAGAATTAAGGCTTAGTGTTGAGAAAGTGGAATTATAAAATTCTAACATGTTTGTCTTTAAATTTGAATATGCTTTCTAAATGAACAAATACTGGATGTACTGCGGAATAATATAGGTTATTTTCAAAATGAATTAGGTGTGAGTAAAATTGGCCTTTTTGGAAGCTATGCGAATGACCCTCAAACTGCAGAAAGCGATGTAGATATTTTTGTAGAGCTACGTCCGCCTTTGAACGATAATTATTTCAGTTTATGGACGCATCTTGAAAAACAATTGAACTCCAAAGTAGACCTGATCAGAAAAGGAGATCACCTGTCACATCAATTTCTAAAATCAGTGGAGAAAGAAATTATCTATGCCTGAACATTGACTCGATGGTTGAGAGTTGGGGGATGGGAGAATTCTTATTAATTTTGAATTTTAATGCTAAACAGGGAAGAAATATTACTGGTATTAAAGAAGTATAAGCCTTATTTCAAAGAAGAATTGGGAATTAGAAATATTGGTTTATTTGGAAGTTATGCTAAAAATACATTTACAAACGACAGTGATATAGATATTGTAATTGACTTACCTGACGCGAATTACAAATCCATGGTTACTATGCTGGAAATCCTCGAAAACAAACTAGGTAAAAAAATTGATCTCATACGCAAAGGGCCACACATAAGAGCCAGTTTCCTTCTTACCTTAGAAGAGGAAACTATATATGCATAATATAATACGGGAAAGATTGAAATTGATCCTCAGTCATGCGGAAGTAGTCGAAAATAGATTTATAAAGGTTAAATCCCCTGAATTTTTTATTGATAACGAGGACGGAATTTTATTATTTGATGCTATAGTAATACGATTGCAGGCTGAAATACCTCCTATTAATTGGGCTATAAAAGAAATTTTGGCAACTAGTGAAGATTCAACCACGTGAGTTTAGATTTACAAGATACCCCTGGCTACCGCACCATCTCCTCCTGGCTCCTCTCCAAAGGTTACCAACCCTTCCTGTTCCAGGAACAAACATGGGAAAAAATAATGGAAGGAAGAAGCGGACTGGTAAATGCACCGACCGGCACAGGTAAAACCTTTTCCGTTTTCCTGGGCGCACTCATCCAATTCATCAACGAACATCCAACCAACTATAAAACAAAAAAGAAAAATGGCCTGCAACTGCTTTGGATCACACCCTTACGGGCACTTGCCAAAGACATTGGCCGTGCCATGGAAGAAGTCATCCATGAACTTAGCATGAGCTGGCAGGTAGGCATAAGAAACGGTGACACTTCCATAGCAGACCGCCAGAAACAAAAGCGCCAGATGACGGAGGTATTGATCATCACACCGGAGAGCCTTCATCTCTTTTTAGCACAGAAAGGATACCCGGAAGTATTGAAAACACTGAAAATAATTGCGGCAGACGAATGGCACGAACTGATGGGCAGTAAGAGGGGCGTACAGGTAGAACTGGCACTTTCAAGAATTGTAAACGTACAGAACTCGCTAAAGCAAGATGCCAACAATTTATCAAACACTTCGCAAAGCAGGCCAATGCAGCATAGCGAAACCTCCTCACAGACGAGGTTTGGTGGGGCTGCACTTTCTATCTGGGGTATCTCAGCCACCATAGGCAACCTTGACCAGGCCATGGAAGTACTTCTTTCACCAATTACAGCTCTCACCAATGTTCCCGGCCACATCATCAGGGCCAACATTCAAAAAAGAATTGAGATACAATCTATAATCCCAGATGAAATAGAAAAATATCCCTGGGCTGGCCACCTGGGGATCAGGCTGGCCGATAAAATATTACCAATAATTCATAACAGCCGTACTACCCTCATCTTCATTAATACAAGGGGCATGAGTGAACAGTGGTACCAGGCATTGCTGGCCCTCGCACCGGAGCTCTCAGGCGCCATAGCCCTACACCATGGCAGCATAGAAAGGGAACTGCGCACCTGGGTAGAGGAAGCCCTGCACGAGGGAAAATTGAAAGCTGTCGTATGCACAGCCTCACTTGACCTTGGTGTAGATTTTAGGCCGGTGGAAACAGTGATACAGGTAGGATCGCCTAAGGGGGTAGCACGTTTTCTCCAACGTGCCGGCCGCAGCGGTCACCAGCCCGATGCTGTGAGTAAAATATATTTTCTCCCTACCCATTCCCTCGAGCTTATAGAAGCTGCCGCACTCAAATCGGCAGTGGAAGAAGGCACCATTGAAACCCGCGAGCCTATGCTGCTTTGTTACGATGTGCTGGTACAATACCTCTGCACACTGGCAATTTCTGAAGGCTTTGTACCGGAACAGGTCTATAAAGAAGTACAGTCAACACATTGCTTCCATGGTATTTCAGAAGATGACTGGCGTGCGCTGCTGCATTTTATCACTGCCGGCGGTGCAGCATTACAACAATATGATGAATTTAAAAAAGTGGAAGTGGAAGATGGCGTGTACCGGATCAAAAACCGGCGAATAGCCATGCGGCACCGCATGCATATAGGCACCATCGTGTCAGACGCCATGATCAAAGTCAAGTTCATGACAGATGGCTATATCGGCGTGATAGAGGAATATTTTATTTCCCGTCTCGAACCCGGTGATACGTTCACTTTGGCCGGCAGGCAACTGGAGCTTGTGATGATCAAAGACATGACGGTGCTGGTAAAAAAGTCGAATGTAAAAAAATCCATCGTGCCGAGTTGGCTCGGTGGGCGGTTGCCACTGTCGCAAAGCCTGGGGAAAAAACTGCGTCAAAAACTCAATGAAGCCGGCGAACAAATACTGGAAGGCATACTCTCTGATGATATTGAACTGCAAGCGTTGCATCCGCTTTTTGACCTGCAGCAAAAACTCTCACACATTCCACACTCTGATGAATTACTCATAGAGCAGATTGAAACCCGCGATGGTTTTCATCTTTTTGTATATCCTTTTGAAGGGCGCCTCGTGCATGAAGCCATGGCCGCATTGCTTGCTTTCCGCATTTCAAGGATCACACCCATTACTTTTTCCATTGCCATGAACGATTATGGTTTTGAATTACTAAGCGATCAGCCCATACCCGTTGACGACAGTAACGTATACCAGTTATTCAGTCCCGAACAATTGTTGCAGGACATACAACGCAGTGTGAATGCCACAGAAATGGCAAAAAGAAAATTCAGGGATATAGCCGTCATTGGGGGTTTGATCTTCCAGGGTTATCCGGGTGAGTATAAAAAGCAACGTCACCTGCAAGCCTCAGCAGGTTTGTTGTTCAATGTATTTAATGAATACGATCCAAGCAATGTATTGCTGCGACAAGCTTACCAGGAAGTGTTTGACCAGCAGATGGAAGAACTGCGTTTGCGGGAAATGCTCAACCGTATACAGCAGTCAAGGATTGTACTCACTTACCCGGCACGGCTGACACCTTTTTGTTTTCCCATTAAAGTGGATAGTATGCGGGAAAACCTGACTTCTGAAAAACTTTCGGACCGTGTAAAGCGTATGCAGGAACAATTGAATCGAAGCTGATGTAGCCGGCTGCATTGCTACTATCATCGTTCGTTGTGTCACTCCCTTGTACTTGCGGTAATACTACTGAACAAATTGCAGCAGCCACACATTTTTTTGGATGTCATGCCGAATTCATTTCGGCATCTTTCTTCAAAAAAATAAGTGTAGAAAATAGCTTAAGCACCGCAAGTACTATCTTTAATCTATGCCACTGATTGAATTCACAGAATCCGGTTTGTATTGCCGTGCAGGAGGTTTTTATATTGATCCATGGAAGCCGGTGGACAGGGCTGTGATCACGCATGGGCACAGCGATCATGCACGATGGGGCAGCCGAAATTATCTCTGCCACACCCATACAAAACCCATATTACAACTGCGTCTTGGTCCTAATAATTATGAAACACTTGAGTGGAATCAAACTGTGTATATGAATGGTGTTCGTGTATCGCTTCATCCCGCTGGTCACATCATTGGTTCATCGCAAATACGTGTAGAATACGAAGGCAATGTGTGGGTGGTGAGTGGAGATTACAAAGTGGAAAACGACGGACTCAGCGGTGCATTTGAACCTGTAAAGTGCAATAGTTTTATTACAGAATCCACGTTTGGTCTTCCCATCTATAACTGGAAACCACAAACCGAAATCTACAGCGATTTAAAAAACTGGATCCAAAAAAATAAAAGCGATGGAAAAACGTCTGTGCTGTTTGCCTATAGCCTGGGCAAAGCCCAACGTATATTGCAGCCGGTATCAGAAGTCAGCGATGTAATACTGGCACACGGCGCTGTTAACAACATGCATATGGCGCTGGTGAATGCAGGCTGGCAATTGCCTTCAATACAACGCGTAGCCCCGGACACACCAAAAGAATTGCTGAAGGGCAATGTAGTGATCGCACCTTCAGGTGCAGAAGGTACACCCTGGATAAGAAAGTTTGCTCCCTACTCCATAGGTATTTGCAGCGGGTGGATGCAGGTGAGGGGCGCCGTGCGCAGGCGCAATGCAGATGCAGGTTTTGCGTTAAGTGATCATGCAGACTGGAACGGTTTATTATCAGCAGTAAAAGCAACAGAGGCCGAATGCGTATATGCCACTCATGGCTTTCAGTCAGCCTTCAGCAGGTACCTCACCGAGCAGGGCATTGAAGGAAGAGAAGTGAAAACTGAATATGGAGGTGAGGAAGAAGAAGCACTCGCCAGCACTTTGAACGAATTAAAAGAAGACGTGGAATGAAGGCCTTTGCTGATCTTGTATTTTGCCTTGGTACTTCTACCAAAACCAATGACAAGCTCGATGCACTGGTCAAATATTTTTCTCATGCAGATGACAGGGATAAAGTATGGGTGATCGCTATCTTCAGCGGACGGCGGCCTAAGCGGGTCGTGAATTCCACTCAGTTGGCCAGCTATTGCATAGAAGTAGCAGATCTGCCATTTTGGTTATTTGAAGAATCTTATCATACCGTGGGCGACCTGGCAGAAACGATTTCATTGCTGTTACCAAAGAAAGATGAAGTTGAAAAACATAATGCCAGGCCCTTATATTTTTATATAGAAGAACTGAAACGCCTTGAAAAAGTAGATGAATCGGTGCGTAAAAATTTTATCATCAGCTCATGGAAAGCGATGGACTCATCCGAGCGATTTGTATTTAACAAACTCATTACCGGTGGCTTTCGCATTGGTGTGTCGCAAAAGCTAATGGTGAATGCATTGGCCAAAACCGTGAATGTTTCTTCTTCAGTGATTGCGCACCGCATCAGTGGCAACTGGGATCCATCAACCATTTCATTTTCAGAAATTTTGAGCGAGGAAGCTGCAGCCACTGATTTGTCCAAACCCTACCCTTTTTACCTGGCCTACGCCCTTGAAGATGATCCTGCATCATTGGGGCCCACCAATGATTGGCAGGCCGAATGGAAATGGGATGGCATCCGGGGACAGATCATCAAACGAAAAGGAGAGTTATTTGTGTGGAGCCGCGGCGAAGAATTAATGACTGATAAATTTCCTGAATATCATTCACTGCAGGCATTGTTACCCGATGGCACAGCCATAGATGGAGAGATCATTCCCTCAGCAGATCAGAAGCCTCTGCCTTTTGCCTTGCTGCAGACAAGGATTGGGAGAAAAAATATTACCAAAAAACAATTACAGGACGCCCCGATTTCTTTCTTTGCTTATGATCTTTTGGAGTATGGCGGGCATGACTGGCGCATATATAGTTTGGAGCAAAGAAGGAAACAACTGGAAGAATTAGTGGGACAAATCAATCATCCTGCACTTATTCTTTCTCCTGTTCTTGCATTTGATTCGTGGGAGAGCCTTGCAAATTTGCGTAAAACCTCACGGGAGACAGGTGCAGAAGGTTTTATGCTAAAGAAAAAAACTTCTGTGTACCAGGTAGGCCGCAAACGTGGCGACTGGTGGAAGTGGAAGATAGACCCCCTTACCATCGATGCAGTGATGATCTATGCACAGAAAGGTTCGGGACGAAGAAGCAACCTGTATACGGATTATACTTTTGCAGTGAAAGATGGCGACAACCTGGTGGCATTTGCCAAGGCCTATTCAGGTCTTACTGATAAAGAGTTTGGCCAGGTAGATGCTTTTGTAAAACGAAATTCCATTGAAAAATTCGGACCGGTACGCACAGTGAAACCCGAATTGGTTTTCGAGATTGCATTTGAAGGTATAGCCGCATCTAACCGTCACAAATCGGGTGTAGCCCTGCGTTTTCCACGCATAAGCCGCTGGCGCAAAGACAAGCAGCCAAATGACATCAATACACTGGAGGATTTGAAAAGCATGCTTGAAGTATATGGAAAGTAAGCAGATGTTATTTCATTTTTTCTTTTGCTTCCTTTTCTGCTTTCCTGATATTTTTCTTCATCACAGTCCAGTATTCTTTTCCATAAGCAACTAATATTTCCTCACCCGGTTCTATATCCCTTGTAGATTCAATATATACTTTTAGCCCATCAATGACGTATATACTATTATTGCGCAGACCTTTGATTTTTTTAAAACCCGTGGCATCATTGGCATATCGGGCCAAGGCTTTGGTCCAGGGTTCTGCATTGATCGTATGTGAAGCTTTTACACGGAATAAATATCCGTTGAGGCCTTCATTGATATCGGCTTCTTTCCAGGTGCTGATGCGACCTTTATATTCAACGATCAGTGTGCCCTTTGGGATAAATTTCTTTGTAAATAATCCTTTGCCGGAGCCGGGTATGGTAGAGCGTTTTACTACCAGTTGTTTTTCTAATAAAGCCATTTGAGAAATTTAACATTACTCTTATTCAATAAAGCCAGCAGGTAATTTGGAAAATATAGTTCCGGACACAATGCCGGAGTTTTGAAAGCGGCAAATATAATAAGATTAAGCAGGTGGAACGTTCGTTTATTCACCATGTCCCAATGAATGTGAATTCACGATAGCAAGTTTTTCAACTGCCAGTTGCGCTGCAATCTGCGAGGCGTCTTTTTTGTTGAATGCTTTTCCTTCGGCTATTATTTTACCATTTACTACTGCAGCTATGGTGAAAAGGCGACGGCCATTTTCCAGTTGTTCATTGATTGTTTCAAACTCCAGGTTTTTACCATTCCTGTTTGCCCATCCATAGAGTTTATTTTTATGATTGATCTCCAATATCTCCAAATCGTCCATGAACATATGGGGTATGATAATTCGTTTGCCTACCCAGCTGGCAGTTTTTTTATATCCTTTATCGAGGTATACTGCACCTACCAGGGCTTCGAGTGTGTTACCAAATATCTGGCTGGTCTTGAGTGATGAATCTGCTTTGTTATATACAGTAATTTTTTTTAGTCCCATTTTTACAGCGATCTCATTTAGCTGCTGCCGGTTCACCATTTTACTGCGCATTTCGGTCAGAAAGCCTTCTTCTTTATAGGGATACCGCTTAAACAGGTATTCGGCTACCAGCGCACTGAGTACAGCATCACCCAAGTATTCAAGACGTTCATTATTCTCATCCATTGTCTCTTTAACTGACCGGTGGGTAAGGGCCGTGCGGTACAACTCAATATTGCCCGGGGAGTAACCCAGAATTCCTTTCAATGTTTTTTTGAAAGTGGTACCTGTTAGTTTTTTAAAAGGGTTCCAAAAATCCACAGATTATTTTATAGGTCTGATTTTGAATGTGTGCCTTAAGATAATAGAAAGAATTGGCAAAATGATAAAAGGGACTATTGATACTTTTTAAAAATCACACAGGCATTATGCCCGCCAAACCCAAAAGTATTGCTGAGTGCAGCTTTTACAGGGCGTTTCTGTGCTTCGCCAAAAGTAAAGTTCAATCTTAAATCCAGTTCGGGGTCGTCTGTAAAGTGATTGATAGTAGGTGGTACAATATCATTTTGCACACTCATGATACAAGCAATAGCTTCTATTACGCCTGCAGCGCCAAGGCAATGACCGGTCATAGATTTGGTAGAACTGATGTTGAGCTCATAAGCATGCTCACCAAAGACTGATTGTATTGCTTTTATTTCTGCAATATCACCCAAAGGTGTAGAAGTACCATGTGTGTTGATATAGTCAATACCCTCGGGTGTCATTCCGGCATCGTCAAGTGCCTGTATCATTACATTTTTTGCTCCCAAACCTTCGGGATGAGGAGCTGTGATATGATGTGCATCGGCTGTAGCGCCTGCGCCTGCTACTTCACAATATATTTTTGCGCCTCTTGCCAAGGCATGTTCCAGTTCTTCAAAAACCACTACACCCGCTCCTTCGCCCATAACAAATCCATCACGTTCTTTATCGTATGGCCGTGAAGCTGATTTGGGATCATTATTACGTTCGCTCAAGGCCTTCATAGCGTTGAACCCTCCGACGCCGGCTTCAGAAATGACACTTTCTGCGCCTCCCGTAATGATGATATCTGATTTGCCGAGGCGAATTAGGTTGAGCGCCTCCATCATTGCATTGGTAGATGATGCACACGCACTCACTACTGCGAAGTTGGGGCCCCTAAACCCATGGCGCATGGAAATATGACCTGCTGCGATGTCAAGAATCATCTTTGGTATGAAGAATGGGCTGAACCGTGGTGTACCATCACCTTTGGCGAATTCTATTACTTCCTGTTGAAAAGTAATGAGACCGCCTATGCCGGATGCTAATACTACCCCCACACGGTCTGCATTGATGTTTCCCTTATCTATCCCTGCATCATGAACTGCAAAATCAGACGCTATTAATGCTGTCTGGGTAAAGCGGTCAAGTTTGCGGGCTTCTTTACGATCGAGAAAATTGGTGGGATCAAAGTTTTTGATTTCGCAGGCAAAGCGTGTTTTGAATTTGGCAGCATCAAAAAGAGTAATGGCATCTGCGCCGCTTACTCCATTGCGCAGGTTATTCCAGTATTCTGTTACGGAATTTCCCAGAGGTGTCAGGCATCCCATACCTGTTACTACAATGCGTTTGAATTGCATGCGGCCTGCGCTCATTTTAGGTAAAGATAAAACCGCCTTCGCTGTGTTGCAGTCAAAAGGCGGATAAATTTATTCCGTTTACAAAGCACGGAAGCGTATTGATCTTAATTACTTAGCATGTTCTTCGAGGTAAGAAACTGCCTGACCTACAGTAGTGATAGTTTCTGCCTGTTCATCCGGAATGGAGATATTAAATTCTTTTTCAAATTCCATTATAAGTTCTACTGTGTCTAAAGAGTCGGCGCCTAAGTCATTGGTGAAAGAAGCTTCATTCGTAACTTCTGCTTCGTCAACACCCAATTTGTCAACTATGATCTTTTTAACTCTTGCTGCAATGTCTGACATTTTGTAAAAATTTGGTTATAGTGGTGCAAAAATAGAAGATTTTAAAATAAATCGCATTTAAGA
>MWVW01000308.1_pt1 | contig 11345 bp, 7 predicted proteins | sample 1047191 | NCBI WGS metagenome assembly MWVW01 (sample SAMN06349985, study PRJNA376086) | soil metagenome | isolation source: MtG22-5 sample Antarctic (ecotone) | place: Antarctica
CTGACTCTTTCCGGGAAAGTAGTGTTGGCAGAAACTGGTACTATCGATTCCACATTGATTGTTTTACTACACAGAAATTTAACTGATTCGGCAGTCATTAATAATCGTCCGCGTTATGTTACCAGGCTTGATGCTGGTGGTAATTTTACTTTCAAAAATTTGCCTGCCGGTACTTTTGCCATCTACGCATTGGGTGATGCAGGCGGACGCCGTTATTTAAGTAAAACACAATTATTTGCATTTGCCGATAGTAACCTTACAACAGGGGTTACTAACCAACCCATAACCTTATATGCCTTTAAAGAAACAAATGCATTGACGCCTATTTCAGCGCCTTCTATCAGAACGCCTGTTATTGGGGACAAACGATTGCGTATTACAACCAGTGTTTCGAACAATACCCAGGATCTTTTTAAGCCATTGATAATTTCTTTTGAGCAATCATTAAAATATTTTGACTCCACAAAAATTTCGTTGGCCATCGATAGCACGTATAGAATAGTTCCTTTTTCTGCATCACTTGATTCTACTAAAAAAAGAATTATTGTACAGACTTCCTGGCAGGAAGGTGCTGCTTATCATATTATTTTAAATAAAGAATTTGCAGAAGACACCCTTGGGCGCAGACTATTTAAAACCGATACGCTAAATTTTAATACCCGGAAAAACAGTGAGTACGGAAACCTTGCTATCCGAGTGCGTAATGTAAATGTTGCATTAAATCCTGTATTGCAATTTGTTCAAAATGGTGTGGTGGTCTTTGCTGCTTCTGTAAAATCAGGCAGTTTAAACCAGGCGCTATTTTTACCCGGCGATTACGATTTAAGAATTTTATATGATAAAAATGATAATGGGGTGTGGGATACAGGGCAATTTTTTGGTGCTAAAAGACAACCGGAAATAGTAAGGCCTTTAGAACGAAGGATCAACATAAAACCTGCCTGGGAAAATGAGTTTGAGCTGACATTGTAGCCCATCCCGGCCTTCCCGAAGGGAAGGAGAGCTTGCACAGCCCTTGCCATTCAACGATATTGCACTTAATAATGCCAGTTTGAAAAGCGGGCATTTGTGCAGTTGAGAAGTCCTCCCTTCGGGAGGATTTAGGTGGGCATTTTTCTTACATTTGCTCTTATGGAATTTTCTTCAGCACTATTAGAAAATGCAGTGAATGAATTTGCAAAATTACCGGGCATCGGACGTAAAACGGCCTTACGCTTAGTCCTGCATTTACTAAAGCAGGAACCGGAAGATGTGCAGCATTTTGGTGAGGTTATTTCCCGTATGCGCAGTGAAATTAAATTCTGTCAACGTTGTCATAATGTAGCGGATGGAGATATCTGTTCAATTTGCGCCAACTCCATGCGTAAGCAGGATGTCATTTGCGTGGTAGAAAACATTCGCGATGTAATTGCTTTGGAAAGCACCCAACAATTTCATGGCACTTTCCACGTGCTTGGTGGTGTTATTTCTCCACTTGATGGTATTGGCCCTTCGCAATTGAATATTGATACGCTGGCTAACCGCGTTCATAAAGAAAAAACAATTGAAATTATTTTTGCACTCAGTCCCACTATACAAGGTGACACGACAATTTATTACATTCAGAAAAAAATTCCGGCGAGTATAAAAGTTACCACTATCTCCCGCGGTATTGCATTTGGCGGGGAGCTTGAATATGCAGATGAAATGACCCTTGCCCGTAGCCTGCAGAACCGCTTGCCGATCGAAAGTTATGTGTCGAGCAGGTAAAAAAGCCTCCCCTCCGAAAGGAGTCCTCGGACAAATCCCTCCGGAATCAGATTGGCTTCCATTTCCCTTCTCCTTTGGAGAAGGTGGCGAAGCCGGATGAGGCCGGGCTTCTCAGCAGCACAAAGCCAGCTTATTGACTATGCTAAAAGTTTTCGACTTTTTTCTAAGTGAAAGCTTTTTCCGTTTTAAATAAGTGGTGAATTATAAGGCCTGTACAGATTCTTTGCTTTGCTTTGAGAAAATAGAAGCTTTTTTTATTCTCGCTATCTCTGGTTACATTTGCGCTGGCGGATTTGTTTATTGTTCGGCCTCAACAGAACTAATAAACGTAGAAACTCACTCAGGTTTTCCTCGTTTAATTAGTTTATAAGATTGATGTAACAAACAGTATTGCTACTATTGAGCTTTTGTTCCACCTTAGGCGGACACTTCAGGGTTCCGGACAACCATCAGCAATTTCTGCCAATTAAAATTTATTGCAATGACTAATATTCGTGATTTGCTAAACCACCGAATTCTCATTATTGATGGCGCTATGGGCACTATGATCCAGCGTTACAAATTATCAGAGGAAGACTATCGTGGAGAACGTTTTAAAGACTGGCCTTCTGATGTAAAAGGGAACAACGACCTGCTATGTCTTACACAGCCAAATATTATCCTTGAAATTCACAAGCAATATTTAGAGGCCGGCGCCGACATTATAGAAACCAATACATTTAATTCGCAGCGTGTGTCCTTAGCGGATTATGGCATGGAAAGCCTTGCGTATGAAATAAATTTTGAGGCGGCTAAAATTGCCAAACAAGCTGTTAGTGAAATAGGTTCGGGTGAGCAAAAGTTTGTTGCCGGTGCTATTGGCCCCATGAATAAAACACTGTCATTATCTCCTGATGTAAATAATCCTGGCTACCGGGCGCTCAGTTTTGATGAAGCGGTAGCAGCTTATTATGAGCAGGTAAAAGGCCTTGTAGAAGGCGGCGTTGATCTTCTGCTAATCGAAACTATTTTTGATACACTCAATGCAAAGGCCGCCATTTTTGGGATTAAGAAATATTTCGGCCCCCACCTAACCTCCCCCCACGGGGGAGGAACTGCCAACACACAGCCCCCGCTTATGCAAGATACTCCCAGTAATAATGACATTCCGAAAAGCTGGCCTATGAAGCGTAGCGAAGCCCCTCTTTGGGAGGGGTTTGGGGAGGCCCTTCCCATCATGATCAGTGGCACTATTACAGACGCTTCAGGCCGTACACTTAGCGGCCAAACGCTTGAAGCTTTTTATACGTCGGTTATGCATGCAAGGCCATTAAGCATTGGATTGAATTGTGCCTTGGGAGCAAAGGAAATGCGTCCTCACATCGAAGAGCTTAGCCAAATAGCTTCATGCTATACATCTGCCTATCCAAATGCGGGTTTACCAAATGCTATGGGAGAATATGATGAGCAACCTGAAGAAACGGCTTATTTTATTGAAGAATGGGCGCAAGAAGGTTTTGTAAATATTGTAGGTGGTTGCTGTGGTACTACCCCTGATCATATCAGGCATATTGCAGAAAGCGTGAGAAAGATTAAACCGAGAGAATTGCCGGTGATAGAAATGGAACTTGCAGATACTGTTACTCCATAGGAGCTATTTTAAGAAAGAAGTTATGAGCGAACAAACTGGTATTAAACCGTACTTAAGACTTTCAGGTCTTGAACCATTAACCGTTCGCCCTGAATCGAATTTTGTAAATATTGGTGAACGTACTAATGTAACAGGCTCAAAAAAGTTTGCACGGCTTATTCGTGAAAACAAATTTGAAGAAGCCTTAAGCGTGGCACGCCAGCAGGTAGAAAACGGTGCACAGATACTTGACATCAATATGGATGATGCGCTGCTCGACGGCGTAAAAGCTATGGCTGATTATTTAAACCTACTACAGGCAGAACCCGATATTGCGAAGATTCCTATCATGATTGACAGTTCTAAATTCGAGATCATAGAAGCAGGATTAAAATGTGTACAGGGCAAATGTATTGTCAATTCTATTTCTTTAAAAGAAGGCGAAGAAAAATTTATTGAACAAGCCATTATTTGCCAGGCTTATGGCGCATCAGTTATTGTAATGGCATTTGACAAAAATGGCCAGGCTGATACATTAGAAAAGAAAGTTTCTATCAGTGAAAGAGCTTATAAAATTTTAACTGAACAAGTTGGTTTTGACGCACAAGACATCATTTTTGACCCCAATATTTTTGCGGTAGCAACCGGCATTGAAGAACATAATAATTACGCTGTTGATTTTATTGAAGCTACAAAAATCATCAAACAAAAAATGCCACTGACAAAAGTCAGCGGTGGTGTAAGTAACGTTTCTTTTTCCTTTCGTGGCAATGATCATGTAAGAGAAGCCATACATTCTGTATTTCTTTATCATGCTATAAAAGCCGGCATGGACATGGGCATTGTAAATGCAGGCCAGTTAGTGGTATATGACGGCATAGAGCCACAACTAAAAGAATTATGTGAAGATGTGATTCTTAATCGCAGGCCAGATGCTACAGAACGCCTGGTAAACTTTGCAGAAACAGTTAGAAGTAAAGGAAAAGAAGAAGAAAAGAAAGATGATGCCTGGCGTAATACTACAGTGGAAGAACGTTTGAAACACTCGCTGGTAAATGGCATAACGGATTTTATTGATGCCGATACAGAAGAAGCAAGAGTAAAATATCCCAAGCCATTAGATGTAATTGAAGGCCCGCTAATGGCAGGCATGGATGTAGTAGGCGATCTGTTTGGCAGTGGAAAAATGTTCTTGCCGCAGGTAGTAAAAAGTGCCCGCGTAATGAAAAAATCTGTGGCTATTTTAACGCCTTTTATAGAAGCAGAAAAAGAAGAAAGAAGGGTGGCGCATTTAGCAGCAGGTACAAAAAATGAAGAATCCGCATCGGCACCAAAAGTATTATTAGCTACTGTAAAAGGTGATGTACATGACATTGGTAAAAATATTGTAGGTGTTGTGCTAGGCTGCAATGGTTATGATATTATTGACTTAGGCGTTATGGTTTCTGCAGATAAAATTTTGGAAACAGCGCAAAAAGAAAAGGCAGATATTGTTGGATTAAGCGGGTTGATAACTCCGTCGTTGGATGAGATGGTACACGTTGCCAGGGAAATGAAACGGCGTAATATGCAACAGCCATTGCTTATTGGAGGTGCGACAACTTCGCGAACGCATACTGCAGTAAAAATTGCACAGGAATATGCTAATGGTGTGGTGCATGTGCTCGATGCATCAAGGAGTGTAACTGTGGTAAGCAACTTATTAAACAAAGAACAAAAAAAACCATTCTTACAACAAATAGATAAAGAATACAATCATGTACGCGACCAGTTTTTGAATAAACAGAAATACAAAACCCTCATCCCTTACAGTGAAGCAGTTGTTACCAAAGAGTACTTTGACTGGAAAAATTATCAACCTGCAAAACCGGCAGTGAACGGGGTTAAAGTATTTAAGGCATTTGACCTGGCCACCATTGCCCGATATATTGACTGGGGACCATTTTTTATTGGGTGGGAAATGCCTGGAAAATTTCCTGAGGTATTGGAAGATAAGATTTTTGGTACCGAAGCCACGCGTTTATACAATGATGCGCAAAAATTATTACAGCAAATTATAGAACAAAAATGGTTTACTGCCAATGGTGTTATTGGATTCTGGTCAGCAAACAGTAATAGCAGGGATACCATTATTTTACTAACAGAAATTGGTGAAGTGCACTTGGAATGCCTTAGGCAACAAATGAAAAAGGCGATAGGACAACCTTGTTTTTCACTGGCAGATTTTATTGCCCCCTGTCCCCCCAAGGGGGAATTTAGGTCAGAAAGTTTGACTTTTGACAATCATACATTATCTGAAAAAAATACGGAACAAACTGCAGGCCCAGGGAAATATTTTCAAACTGCTGACCCCCATATTTACTCATTATTAAAAACATATGTTCAGGACCATAGAAATAATGCAACTCAGGCAGAGGAAAAACTGTGGCAATTGCTTAAAAATAAACAGCTTGAAGGATTTAAATTTCGACGCCAACATATTATTGGTTCTTTCATAGCAGATTTTGTTTGTTTATCGCAGCAACTAATAATCGAAGTAGATGGTTTAATTCATCAATTACCGGAAAATCAGTTAAGTGATAAAGATCGGACCGAATGGTTAGAAGCTAATGGATGGAAAGTCATCAGATTTACAAATGAAGATGTACTAAATAATGAACAAGATACTTTGAATAAGATACTTAATGCTTTCAACAAGACTCAAAGGAAACAAGAAAACATTGATCTAAGTTCCCCCTCGGGGGGGCAAGGGGCTGACTACATGGGCGCCTTTGCTGTAACCGTTGATGGTGCACGCCAACACATTGACAATTTTGCTGCGGAACATGATGAGTACAATAAGATCATGGTGCAGATATTAGCCGATCGGTTAGTTGAAGCCTTTGCTGAATGTTTGCACCAGCAAGTGCGAAAAGAATATTGGGGTTATGAAAAAAACGAAGCATTATCGAATGAACAACTGATCCGCGAAGAATACAAAGGCATACGGCCCGCACCGGGTTACCCTGCCTGCCCCGATCATACAGAAAAAATAAAGTTGTTTGAACTATTGAACGTAACTGAAAATATAGGTATTGAATTGACTGAGAGCCTTGCTATGAATCCACCGGCATCTGTTTGCGGCTGGTATATTGCCCATCCTCAAAGTCATTATTTTGGTTTGGGTAAAATTGGCAAAGACCAGTTAGAAGATTATGCAAACCGAAAAGGAATGACTATTGACGACGCAGAAAGATGGTTGAGGCCGGTGCTTGAATAATCCAATTGAAGTACTAAGAAGCTGTTTAAAAATGATCCAGTGAATTTCCTTAGTGGCTAAACGTGGCTGGTGGGGACACCAGCCACGGCTGACCGCCGCTGTTCGTGTCCCCACGAACGGCCTATATGGGGAATCCAAATTCTATTTTTAAACAGCTTCTAAGACAATTGTAAATTAATGGCTTTCTGCAACTCCGTATCCTTACGTTCAAGCTTCCAAAGTTTCATAATTTTCCAAGAGGAGACTTTTCATATTCCTCTACTGCCGTATCGGTTTGTGCCAAACGCTGTCTTGAATCCGATGGCGTGGCTACCATCGTTGTTGCTTTGAACCTGGCTGTTTTTCCTTCTGGCACATATACTTTAATGGTAGTACGTGGGTAGCCATGTGGTTCAAAACGAACAAAAAAATCATCATGTTTAAACCATGTACCCGATTCTACAGGATTAGGTTCTGTAGCCATCCCGGATAAAACAGCCAGGCGTTCAAAATCTTCATAAGTTGCATCGCCTCTTGCATACATTGAACGAAGGTTATGCTCCGCTTCTTCTATTTTTTGCATCCATATTGGCTTATCCACTAAGCCCTTATCCATGGCAAAATTTGTTGCAGCTTTTATAGCGCCACCATTCAGTTTCACAATTTGTTCGGCGGTTAATAATGCCAGGGCCACTGCTTTTGAGCGCCCCGCCATATCTTCAAAATTTGTTTTAGCTATAATAGCCCACAATAACAATTGCACATCTTTTTGATGAAGTCTAAACGCATTAGACGCAATGTTAACGGCAACGCCCTGCTTATTGTCTTTTCCATTCTCCCTCCACATCTCTTGCGATTTTACCAAAATAACTTCTACAATATCATCCATCTTTCCCTCTAAAAAAGCTAACCCGTAGGCATCGCCTTTTGCAGGCCCATTAGTACCTGCTTTTAAACAATAACTAAGATTGGTCACTTCGTAATAGCCGGGTGTAAGTACATATTCACCGTCTTCATTTTTTTTCATTGAATGTAAAGGCTTGTACGTTTCATTTTCTCCAAATGAAGGATCCAGCTTTCCATCAAGATCTACATCCTTAAAATTGGTTGTAATGGGTTTTTTGCCCTCCGTTAAATTAGCTAAGGGTTTACTTTCTTTTATTTTTTTTAAGAGCTGGCTGTGGGATGATTGAAAGGATAGTGCAATCACAACAAACAATAGAATACGTTCCATAAAACTGTTTTTTGGCTATTTGAATTTATTGAAAAAAATAAAGCAAACAAAGTTTTATGGATATTAATTATCGTTTTCATTCGTATAAAGTGTTATGGAAAAGGATTCCGTACACTAGCAAAGAATGCCGGTTTTTTTTAAATCTTTTTCCAATTGTTGCGGCGAATGAAATAAAATACTTTTAATTCTCATTTGTTCTGCTGCATTTACATTGCGGGCACTATCATCAATAAATAATGTTTCTTCTGCTTTAAGCTGGAAACGATCTAACAATATTTGATAAAATAGCGGATTAGGTTTTCGCATTTTTTCCTCGCCGCTTACAACCCTGCCATCAAACCAGTGTAAGAAATCGTACATCTCAAGTGCAGTAGGAAATGTTTCGGCACTCCAGTTGGTTAGTGCATATAATTTGTAATGACCGCTCTGTTTTAATTGCCGCAGTATTTCAACTGTTTCATTAATAGGCCCACCCAGCATTTCGATCCACCGGCCATAAAAAGCTTCAATAGCTTCTTTCCATTCCGGATGTGCTGCTATTAATTCTTCAGTTGCTTGTTTTATCGGCCTGCCCGCATCCTGCTCTTCGTTCCAGTCTGCCGTGCAGATGTTTTCAAAAAAATGTTTCCTTTTTTCCTCGTCTTCAATTAATTTTTCAAATACATAAGCGGGGTTCCAGTCTATTAATACATTTCCTAAATCAAAAATAATTGCCTTAATCTTTTGCATCATTGGTGATTATATTTGAATTTGAAATATAACATGGTTAAAGAAAAAATGAGTATGGTTGCATTGGTAAAAATTATGGGATTGTTTTTGATCAGTATTCCATAAATCAGCCACATAATGACGCTGATAGTTGCAAATGTGAACATTAGCAATGATATATCTTTAGCTGATTTTGATTTCCATGTTTTGATAACCTGTGGTAAAAAGGTAATGGACGAAATTAATCCTGCTGACATACCTAAAATTTCAGTTGCATTCATAGCTAATTGTTTATTTATCCTTCGGCAAACTTCTAAGAACAAGTTCGCAATAGGCAGGTGACAAAAGTTTTTGCCGGCCTTAGCTTGACGATTCCTGTTGTTAAAAAGATGCAGCATTCTAAAAACGACCGTGCCTATTACCGAATAGCATTTTTGCAATACAAGAGTGCGACCCTTCGTGCCCTCAGGGTAAACTGCACAAATGCCAAATAGATATTCATCTGCCGGGTAATTATTTTTTATATTTTTTATGAGTTTTTAATTCCGATGCATTAGCCGGCATAATACTTATCGCTGCACCTCCACCCGGAGCTAATTTTAAATTCAAAACTGTGTTACTGTTTACAATAAATTTTTCAATGCCGTATGCCATTGGATTATTTTGCCAATGGGCATTTGCTGCATCGTGATAAATAATGGCGACATAGTTTTTATTCTTATCCAAAAAAGAAAGTGATGCTGTATTTGTTCGTGCTTCTTCATCTGTTATAGCGCCAATAAACCAATTAGGTGAACCTTTTGCTTTGCGTGCAATAGTCAGATAATCACCGGGCTCTGCAGATAAAACTTTTGTATCATCCCAATCAACAGCCACATCTTTTATAAATTGGAAAGCATCCATGTGCTTTTCATAATTTTCCGGAAGATCTGCGGCCATTTGCAATGGACTGTACATCGTAATATATAAGGCCAGTTGTTTTGCAAGTGTTGTATGCACTTGTTCTTTTTTCGCCGGGTCATATACATTCATTTTTATTTGAAAAATACCTGGCGTATAATCCATTGGGCCGCCCATTAAACGGGTGAAAGGAAGAATTGTTTCATGCTCCGGTGGGTTGCCGCTACTCCAGGCATTGAATTCATTACCACGTGCAGCTTCCGATGCGATCCAGTTTGGATAAGTGCGGTGCAAACCCGTTAGCCTGACAGATTCATGCATGTCCACACTGATCTTATAATCTCCCGTTTTTTTTGCAACGCGTTCATAATGCTTTACCATCCATTGTCCATCATGATGTTCTCCACGAGGGATTATTCTGCCAACATAGCCGCTCTTTACAGCATTCATCTCATGCTTCAACATAAATCTATAAGCAGTGTCCATCCATCGTTCGTAATTAGTGACGGCGCCTGAAGTTTCGTGATGCATTATGATCTTTACATCCTTTGAGGCAGCGTAGCGACCTAATTCGGCCACATCATAATCTGGATAAGGCGTTACAAAATCAAATACATCTTCCTTCCATTTTCCAAACCAATCTTCCCACCCGACATTCCAACCTTCTACCAGCACGCCTTTGAAACCATGTTTAGCAGCAAAGTCAATATAGCGTTTAGTGTTGGCCGTATTGGCACCATGCGGCACGCGGGATTGCTGTTGAGAGCCTACCTGGCCACCCGCATAATCCCAACTGCTTTTTCCTACGTGCATCTCCCACCAGATACCTATAAATTTTTGTGGTGTGATAAAAGAAGCATCAGCAATTTTTGAAGGTTCATTTAAATTTAAGATCATGCGATTGGCGGCAATAATATCAGTGGCTTTGTCACTAACGATAATAGTGCGCCATGGCGTTTTTGCAGGTGTAATTAAATAGGCTTTATTACCAACTGCATCCGGCACCAAATGAGAATTGAATGTAAGTGTAGTTTTATCTAACACTAAATTCATTGCAGGATAATTGATCAATGCCGCTTCGTGAATATTGATGTATAAGCCATCAGCGGTTTTCATCATTAATGGGGTTTGCACCGCATCCTTATTAAAAAAAGTTTTGGCATGTATCTCCTGGCTGGTTTTACTGTTGCCTGCATCTATGCCACTTAGCCTGGTAGTATAATAAGTAAATTCATTAGTGTCATAATCACCAGGTATCCAGAATGTTTTATGATCGCCTGCTAAATGAAATTGTGTGTTCTCATCCGCTATTACAAAATGTTTTAACGTTGATTGCTCCGGAAATTCGTAACGGAAGCCAACTCCTTCATTAAATATCCTAAATACAACGTTTAATAAAACCCCCGAAGTTTTTTCTTTTAAAGACAGTTTCAATTCATTATGGTAATCTCGTATATTATTATACTCACCCCAAACCGGCTTCCAGCTTTGATCGTATACAAATGTGTCGGTTTTTGCAAGATCAAACTGCGATAGAGTTATTGCCGGCTCTTTAAATTTAAACCCCACTGAAGAAGATAGAATAACAGGCTTGTTTTTATAAGTTACTGCATAAGTTATCTCTCCAGAGGCCGCAATTATTACGTTAGTTTTTATGTTTCCATCGGGTGAGTTAGCAGAGATTGTTTGTGCGTTAGCATAATAACTAATAGTCGATAAAAGCAGCAAGAAATATTTTTTCATTTTATTTTTATTAAAAGTTAGATCACTTTTTTTCCAATAACCACCATTGTTTTTTACGTGGTTTAATTTTATAATTGGCTTGTATATATTTTCTTATATGGTCCATGGCCGCTCCTTCATCATCGCTCACCTGGTGACCTGTTCCGCATTGCACACTATCTGGT
>MWVW01000310.1_pt1 | contig 11324 bp, 16 predicted proteins | sample 1047191 | NCBI WGS metagenome assembly MWVW01 (sample SAMN06349985, study PRJNA376086) | soil metagenome | isolation source: MtG22-5 sample Antarctic (ecotone) | place: Antarctica
GGGTGCTGTAGACCATGCCCGCGTCTTCGCTCATGTCAGAATGTACACCGATACTCCCGCAATTGCGAACGCGTGGCCCTCTACTGGTGGTTGAGCACCGCTGCTACTGGGTAGTGATTTGAGTAGCGAGGATGCTGGTTCTTCAAAATAGACCCGCAATTCATCTGTTTTTTCAGCGCGCTATATCTCTAATTGTTCTCTAGCTCGGGACGTTGATAGGACGGCATGTCTGAAATGCTGTGTGGCTAAAGGGATTGATAGAAAAAAGCTTTGTTTTCACTTCGTTAACTTTGGACAGCTTCTAACGTTTAGAGAAGGCCGGTCAGCAATTGGTCGGAGTCTACCTACGGTCTTTTCCGAACCAGCCAGAAGGCCCTTGAAGGAGAAGGCACAATGGTAAATAGATGAGCATCCGGGCCTTGACACAGGACGACCTGGAGCAGCTTTTTGCCTTGCGTCAGATCGGCTTTCTCGACCGCTCTGACTTCTCGGACGAAACGGTGCGGGCGCGCCACCGGGCACGGATGCCCTACACCACCGGATACTTTTTAGACGGCAAGCTGACGAGCGCGGCGGTGTGCTATCCCTTCAAGATGTTTCTAGCCGGGCAGCGCGTACGAAGTGGCGGGGTGGCAGGAGTGGTGAGCGCCGCCGAGACACGGCGGCGCGGGTTCGTCCGGGAGCTGTTGCGAAATACTCTAAGAACCCTGCACGAGGACGGGGTGGGGTGGGCGCTTGAGTACCCCTTCGACCCGCGCTTCTACGCCCGCTTCGGCTTCGCTACCGTCCCGATCGGCTGCGAGGTCACGGTGCCTGCCGAGAAGCTCTTCGCGGGCGCGGCCCCGGATGCGCAGCGCTTTACGGGAGACACAACCTGTGGTGCAGAGGCGTGTCTTGGGCCGATCTACGACGCTTGGGCCGAGCACTACGCCTTGACGCTAGCCCGGGACATACCCGCTCGCCCGACTTGGAGCCGCATCCTAGGAGGCAACCGCTTCTGCTACCTTTTGGATGACGCCTACGCGGTTATGGAGCTAACGGCCACAGGCGGTGTGCAGACCCTCACTGTCCACGACTACGCCTTCGCCTCCCCCAATGGGCGCAACAAATTGTGGCTTTTTGTCGGGTCATTTCACGGGCAAGTCGACCTCATCCGCCTGCACCTGCCCGGTGACGAGCCGCTAGGTTTCGACATGCAGCGCCACCACACCAACGAGCTGCCATTCTTGCAAGTACGCATTGCTGACCTGCCGGCCGCGTTGGGGCCACTTGTCAGCCCCACCGAGGCATCCTTTATCCTCCGCGTGTGTGATTCCTTTTGTAGTTGGAACGACGGTATCTTTCACGTCGCCTTTGGCCCGTCCGGGAGTACGCTCACACCGTCACGGGCGAAGCCTCAGCTAAGCCTCGACATCAGCACCCTGACCCGGTTGGTAACGGGCGCGCTGGGCGCAGCGGCAGCGCTGCGTACCGGATTGGCTGAAGGCGAGGAGGGGGAGGCGCAGGCCCTCGCCGCACTCAGTCACGGGCGAACGACCTTTATGCCGCGTTCAGACTTTTTTTAAGAACCATATCAAAACCCACGTCGGGCCTCCGCTTTTATGCAGGTGTCAAGTCATCGTTGAGAACGAAAACGACTGAGAGCGGCGGACGGGGGCTTTCACGTTCTCGCCATGCCAACACGCCAAGGCCACAGCGAGCACCAGATCATCGTGCGGGTTCTCTCGCCACGGTCCTACATCGTTCCTGTAGCTATCGTGCCCCTTGAGGCTTATCGACACCTTGAGCGTGAAGGTACGGACGGACGTGCAGCGAGTGTTCTATTAAGCAACGTTGAGCTTCGCTTAAGCAGCCGTTAAGATCCGTCTCGTACTCTGAGTCTTAGCTAGGCAGCTACCCCACACTTTTCATTGTATGAGTGCGGGGTTTTCTCTTACCATGACCTAATGTTAGTGCTTTAGCCTGCCAACACCCCGCACGTTACTTTGCTGCCCAGCGCTCGTGCGGGGCTTCTAGTACCCTGCCGTCACCCGCCCAGTGCCGTATCTCTTAGGTACTCCATATACCTGCGGCTGATCCCCATACCAACAGGCCAACGCCACAGCCAGCACCAGATCATCGTGCGGGTTCTCTCGCCACATACCTATGTTATTGATATGGGGCTGTCATAATCGGTGTTATGACAAGGTGCTTGTACTGTTATGTAAAGCCTTTTGTGAATCTTGAACTGTACAAGCTCTTCAAAATATGCAGTCCGATGATGACCTCGAGCGCGTTGTAGGGTAACTAAACGGGATTGGTTTTATGTTGACTCGAGAGGACATGGCATGGGATTCGGACAGTTGGGTTTGTGGGAGATATTGCTACTGCTGATCGTTGTCGGTCCGCCGCTGTGGGCTATCATCGCTACGCTTACTGCGATCAACTTGACCTTGCTTACGCGCATCCTGATGATAGTTCTGGCGGTGTTTGCACCGGTTATCGGACCGATAATTGTTCTGGTTCTGGTCAGGCGAGAAGCAACCTGAAGTAGTCTACCTCCGCCCCGAATACCTCGAGCCTCTAAACGATAGCGAGGGCGGTGTGCTATCTACAGCGGGCCGGTAATGCTCGCCAAACCAACACGCCAAGGCCACAGCCAGCACAAGGTCGTCATGCGGGTTCTCTCGCCAGTCTCCCACGTCGTTCCCATAGCGGTCATGACCCTTGGCGTTGATGTTGACCTTGAAGGCAAGCAGCTCGGCGGTTAGGGTGGCAGCTTCCTTGAGGCTCGAGGCGATCTTGAGGCGCTCCGTCTGTAGGAGAATCTGCACCGATCCCACCAGGTCGCGCTTGGGTACCCGGTACTCTTTGCCGTCTTGATGTACTGCATCCCCCCCTTTGATAAAGACGGCGGCGGGGTACATCTCCGCTTCTCTGAGCATGTCGACCACAGGACGACCTACACCCGTCCAGTCGACCACCATCAGCGGAGGTTTGCCTTCTTGGGCCTTGAGGCGGTCGTACAGCTCTCTGATCCGCTTGACCTGAGCCGGGTAGGGGGTACCCGTAGGGAGACGCTCGAGTGACGGGCTGCGTAGTGGTTCTCAGTGATGGCGACTTCGGCCTTGGTTTGCCCGGCCGTGCTTCTGTATCTCCCGGACGATCCGCCCGGGCCATAAGTGGAGCCAGACCGGACCGTTGACCTCCGCTGGACTAGCTCCGTTGTGCGCCCGGTATCAACGGCTGTCCGCTCGAGTATCCCGATAGCCGTGTAGTCCTGACTCTGCCCCAGGTCGACGCCCATGATGTAATTCATAACGTTCCCAGCCCTTCCCCGAAGAGCGGTGCTACATCGTCGGAGAGCGCCCCCATAACGGCCGCGTAGCTGAACACGCTGTCGGTGCTTTCCTTGAATTGACACAGGTACTCTTGCGAAAACCACCAGTCACCCATAGACCTGCGCTCTTCCTCGAGAAACTCGGGAGAGATGCGGGGGATACGGCTGGCCGGGACCTCTACCCGCTGCCAATTGACGCCCTCCGACCACTCGCGCCAGAAGTGGCCACGCTTGCCGAAGGGCGTTGACATCAAAATCAGCCGCCCGTTTTTAACTGCCAACATTGGGCGAATTGAGAAGTACAGGGCGTCATCTACCCTCGAGGCTTCATCTTCGACGATTAACGTCGCGCCGCTAAAACCTCGGATGGTGGCCTCTGAGCCGGGTAGGGATAACACTCTGCCGCCACCTCTAACCGTCATACTGAGCTTGTTGTCCTCTGTGAGCCCGCCGCCTATAGAGGGCAACTTTTCTCTAAACTCTACGACCTTCCGGAACAGCTCGGATGATTGCCTCTGTGAAGGGCTTACCAGGATGGTGAGGCTGCCGGGACGGTAGAGCGCCTCGTGCAGTCCCAACACCGCCGCGGTTGTGCTCTTACCGGCCTGTCTGGAGCAGTTCAGCAGGTCACGCTTGCCTCTCGAAGAAATCACCTTACACTGCCAGTCGTCAAGGTCCAGCCCTAGCGCTTCGGCAGCAAAGGCTGCCGGGTCAAGGGCATAGCGCAGGTCGTCAGCTAGTGAAGTGACTTTGGGTAAGGTCACGCTTCATCCACTGTCAGCGCCTTTGAGACAGCTCGAGCGGCGTCAGGGTAAGGCTGTAAGGCTTGGGTGAGGACAGCCCGAATGGACAGCCACTCAGGGCTCACGGTGACGTTGATGGTGCCTTCCTGTTGCAGCTCTCCCAGCAACTTGGCCTGTAGCTCCAACTGCCGCTGAATACGGTCTACAGCCTTTAGCGCCAGCTCGCCGTTCTTGTCAGCTCGAGCCTCTTTAAGAATGGCGAGGGTTGCACCGTTGATCGCTTTCAGCTGCTTTACAACGTCGATAGCCTGACTGACGTCCTCCTGCTCTTGCGCTTTAACCAGCTGCTTGGGCAGGTGGTCGCGGTGGCGGGCAAGAGCATCTTTGCTTGTCGCGTAACGTCGCGCCATGTCGCGCAACGGTGTCTCGTTTAAGAGCGCCGCGTCGATCTCCGGGCGTTGCTCGTGGGTGCAGATGGTGCAGGTTCGGGGCACCTAAAGCCTATAAGGGTCGCTCGAGGTGAGATAGGCCGGGATCGTTACGCCGCTGGGGCGGGTCGGTAAAAACCGCGTCATGCCCTGCGCCGCTGGTCCTGCCAACAGTTTGAACGCTGCCCAGATCAACATGCTCAGCTCGTCACGGGGTAGCTCTTGCTTGGCGTATTTGTCCAGACTCGAGTGCCGTCCGGTTGCGCCGTCGGTTGCCTCGTCAAGCGGCGCACCGCGCTCTGCAAGCTCGTCCAGGAGTGCGGCCCGGTCTGCCTCGAAGCGCAGCCGTTGCTCGTTCGTCATACCCGCATGGGCCGGTTCACTCAGGCTGCTAAAGCCCGGTACAAGCTCCGTACCCACCTGTGCGAACACCTGCCGGGCTTCAAACTCGGCGGTCCATTCCCGAAGGATCGTCTCGCAGTCGCGCTGCAAGGTTTGTGTGACGTGCGCGAGCGCCTTGTCCATACTAGCCCGATGTGCCTTAGCAGTATCGGCGGCAGTGTGCATCTTCGCGAGGAGCAGCTCCCGCCGCTTTAACGCCTCCAGGCGGGCAACCTCCGAGTGTGCAGTCGCTATATCGCTTTGGTGTTGCTCGAGCATCTCTTTCGCGATCTGTATCCGCCCTCTAGCCTGAGACTGGGCGTCGAGGCTAGCTCGCTCAGTTTTGAGGCGCTGGGCGTCTCGTTCGTTGTCGGTTAAGAGGCTGTAAAACTGAGGTAGTTCGGCGGAGAGTTCGGCTAATTCTTTCCGGGCTTTGTCGAGGTCGGTTTCTATGGTGGTGAGTTTGTTCATGCCTAAGCATAGAAAAAGGGACGCATAGAGCGTCCCAGACGGAGAAAGTGGTGTTTTAGGCTAATTCGGCGGTATCGGCTAATTCGGTGGCCAACCACTTAGGGCAGGGACATATCTTCTCCAGCGTGACAGCCGGGATTAACCATTTACCATTGCGCTGAAACTGATATGCACCCTCGAGTCTGTCCTGCTCGCACCAGGTGCGTATATGGCGCTCAGAGAAGCCCGTCCACTTAGCGGCGTGAGCAGTGCCTAGAAAAGCCCTCACGGCCTTGCCTCGAGCCCACAGCCGGTACAGCGCAGCCGGACGGGTTGGAAGGTTATCTCTACCCAACCTGAGCAGCGTGGGCAGTAGATCGGCTGGACGCGGCGGCGGGTGGCTGATGGTGACACCTGTATTAAATACAGGTGCTTCGTCAAATAGCAGGCTTTCGGCGGTTGTGCGGGTCGTCATCGTTTCGCCTGCGCTTTCTCAGCTACCGCATTAGGCGTCCACTCAACCGGCCCAGCGGCAGGGAATATCTCTAAGACTTTCTCGAGTGTCAGCACAGCATCCTCCGACTTTTGCGAAACGGTAGGCGGTGCCGCGCTTGCAGTTTCGCAGGTCGGTTCCACATCGGGAGACTGCGGCGCAAGGCTTTCAAGATGCTTGATGATGTGCGGTGTCTCCACAGATAGGGTGGTGACTATCCCCGTCGGTATCGGCTTATCTGCGCTGTAGCTAAGTTGCCCGTTATCCAGCGAAAGCCGGATACCTCGAGCCTGTAGTTTCTCCACAAGAAGAGAAAGTATTCATTTTTTTTAGAACAGTAGCAGGACAGTAGGACAGTTAGGACAGTTTTACTAGGTTTTCCCTCGTAAGAGCTGTTAAGGGTATTTGTCAGAAAAACTGTCCTAACTGTCCTAAATTGCCTCAACTGTCCTGGCCTCCCGCTTCTTCCTGAAGGGATAAGCCTAAACGGTAGACTTTTCCGCCCTTTTTCTCGGCCATGTAACCGCGCTCGTTAAGCAATCGCCCGAACATGGTGCTGCTAAACGAATCATCACCATTGTCTTCACAAAACTTTTTGTATGACTGATAGAGGGGTTTCGCGAGGACGCGGTGCAACTCGTCAGTTATGCATTTCTCGCTTAAAAAGCTGCTGAGCACGTCGCTTTCTTGGCGGTAACTTTCCGTCGCCTCATTAACCGCTTTGACGTCGGGTAGCCCATGCTCGAGCCAGCCGGCGCAGCCTTTAAGGATCCAGTTAAGAATGCCGGACAGTTCACCCTCGAGCTTTTCCCGGAGTCGCTTGTCACGCTTTTCAGGCGGGATGGTGACCGCGTAAGGCACTAGCCGGATACGTCGCCATATCCCGTGGTCAGTGCCGCGAATAACGGGTTTGTGGTTGGTTGCCAGCCAGAGTTTGAAAGCAGGTTGGAAGGTGAAGTATTCCCTGTGCAAAAACCGGGCTTTCATCGGATCGCCGCCGGTCATCTGCTTCACAAGCCCCTCGGCTAGGCGTTGCCTACTCTCACCTTCGCTCGCGGACACGAAACGTGAGCCCACGAGGTCGGCTATATCGTTACGGACGCCTTCGTTTTTCTTAACCGCAAAGGTTTCAAACTGAGCTGTGTTTGCATAGCTCCCGAGTATCCGAAGGATAATGTTTTGCTCTGTAGACTTGCCGTTTGCGCCGTTGCCGAAGGGAATAAACAGCACGTCCTCTGACGTTTTCCCGGTCGCGGTATAGCCATAAGCCCTTTGCTTGAATGCCACGAGCTCGTCATCCTCCGCGCAGATGGTGCGCTGAAAGTCTAGCCATTGCGGACACTCTGCCGCCGGATCGAAGGTGACCGGCGCTAGTTTGGTTATCAGGTCGCGTGGATCGTGGTCCTTGAGTTTGCCGGTTCTAAGGTCGATGGTGCCGTTTTTAACATTCAGAAGCATGGGGTCGGTGTCCAGCGAGTCAACGTTGACGCTTACACCGGGAATGCTTTTTGCAAGGCTTACGGCATTTTCAATAGCCGTTTTTCGTTCGCAAGCCAAGGAATGCTTCACCCATGCTTCGCGGCGTTCACTGTCGACTTCGGTTCCAGCTTGGGCAAACAGGGCGCGAGTTGTTGCTAACGCCATGCGCGTCAACTCGGAACCTTCGTCAGGCTTCCAGCGCGTCTCGTCCCAGACTAAATAGCCCAGCGCGGGGCAGTACCGGAACTTGTGACCGTATAAGGCATGCAGCCGCTCAGCGTTGCCGTAGTCGGTCCGGAAAAACTCAAGCAGATCGGGGGTGCCTTGCTTAGCCTCATCATCCTGTGATCGTCCGAAGGTGACTGACGGGCCGGGCCTGTACCCGTCACCCGGCGCTTTACCCTCACCGGCTTTGTCGAGTGTCATTTGGCCGTAGGTTCGGCCGTCGCTCGAGTGCCGCTCATCCCACTTTGGGCGCATGAGCCCCGAGAGCCTGAAAAGGTAGTCAGCTCGAGCGATGTCATAGTCGCACCACCACAGCAGGTGGGAGAGTAACGCAAGGTCGGTGGCGCTAGCATCACCACCGTGGGCGCTGGTATCGCCGTCCCATAACTGCTTGATTGCTGCCCCGGTCTTTTGGTTACTGAACATCTTTTCGAGCAGCTGCGCGTCGTCCAGGCGCATGCCCGAAGGGGTAGCGCTTGACTTAGACGCACCCGCACTCTGTTTCTGTTTGGGCGCGTCTCCGAAGATCCGGCGGTGTATGTCTTCGATCTGCGCTTGGCGGGCCGCTATGGGCCTCTCAGCGCCTATGGACCGACCGGTAAGGGTGAGATAACGCCCGTCCTGGTACATTTCGCGCCTGCCTTTTCTGCGTCCGGTAGGAGGTAACTTTCCGCGAGCGAGAATCCGCACGCCCGTACCGCTAGGCGAAAGCGTTGTGTAACTGTCGAGGGCGTCGATAACCTCGAGGGCGTCTGCGCTAATCTCTCCAGTGACCAGATCCACGCAGCCGTCGTAGTCAACTCCGAAGAGGTCGTCATCTTCGATTAGCACGTAACCTATGCCGTCGCATTCGCCGCGTTCATATGCTGCGCGAGCCTCGTCGAAGGACGCCCATGTGCTGCTGTCATCGACAGCAGCCAATTCTTTTGGGTTCCGCGCTTGATAGGGCGGCTTAGTCCATTTATAAACGCCCTTGCTATCCCGCTTCCACTTGTAGCGCCAATTCACGAAACGGCGTTGCGTTTTTAGGTCTTTGGGTATCCTGTCGAAGTTCACAGCCAGGGCGGTGGGTTTGGGCGGCTGGGTTTCGGCGCTCACGCCCTCACGCTCCGACCCAACCGCTCGAGGCGTCCCGTCCTGCGGCAGAGCAGCGCGACATACCGGCCGTCGCGCTTGGTGAGGATGTGGGCGTGTACCAGTTGATTAAGTGGTACACTAACGCAACGCCCCCCCGCGTCTGCGCCGTTCATCGGCGCTCTTTTCATCGTGCGTCTCCGCCTGCTTCGATCCAGCGCTCTATTTCGTCGACCTTGAAGCGGAGAGTACGCCCAAGCCTGACCACACCAGGGATGCGCCCGGCTTTAACCATTGCGTAGATTGTTGACTCGGGTTTGTCGAAGCGCTCAGCGAGGTAAGAGACTCTCGCTAGTTTCGATTCTGCCACCGGCTTTGTTGGGTTTTCGTTGCGCTGGCCGGGTCCTGCTGCTATCCTAGACATTACAAAAGTCCTTTCGTTGAAACTAGAAGGTTTCAGCGCTCTGGGCTTATCGGGATCAGAAGGGCTACATCTTGGCGGGTGGTGCCCTTCTTTTTATGTTTAGCTCTTTTCAGGTATCATTTCTCCAGTTCATAGTGGCTAGTGTACACTGCTTCGTAAAATCTGTCTAGCAGCGCTCAAATGCCACCTGCGTTAACAGTTATGCTAACCGTTTGCATAACTACATAGGCGTGTAGTCTGGGGGCTGTAATGCGGTGGTGTTGCCAAGGTAGTAGGCGACCAAATACCTATGGCCTGCGGCCGTCAGCTTGATACGCCCATCGGATAATCGCTTTATAAAACCGCGCTGCTCGAGGCTTTTGAGGCTGCGAGATAAAGACGCGCGTTGCGCGTCGCTCACGCCTTGGTAAGCAATGTGGCTCGGTCCAAAGTATTTGTTACTGCTCCAGCGGATCGCCTTGCCTTTTGCCTGCTCAATAATCCTAGCCCTGTCCTTGTCCTCAAGAAACTGCGAAGCCTCCGCCTCTGGGTCGTCGAAGTCAGCCAGAATGCCCACCTGCTTAGCAATCCAGCGCAGTAGCGAGAACTGTTGTTGGCTTAGTCTTACATCATCGACAGGCATAGCCGCTCCCAGTTTTCCCCATCACTCACGCTCGAGCAGATCGCACACGCTGACGCGTTTCCCGGTCAAGCTGTCGAGGGCGTCTATAACTCTGTCTAACGTCTGTAGGTCTACGCGCTTAGCTTCGCCTCGAGCCATTGGGTAAACAGTATTAACCGAAAGTCCAGCCTTCATAGCTAGCTGGTGTGGAGTAACACCATGTTTGTCTAAATGTTCTTTTAGCATCCATTTCATAATTTGAGTATATCATAAAGTTTGTACAAAGAAGTTGACATGTTTACCATGAAGGTGCTAAACTTTAGACAGCTAAGGGCTCAGCCTCGAAACTTAACCCTTAGCTGGAAACGGAGTTCCATAATGAGCATAGCAGCCCCGAAACAGACCAAGCTTCTAGGCGCTACCGTGCGCGGCCTCGGCGTGATCGTCGCCGTCTCGAGCACCCTCACTTACGGGTACGCCATCGTCGAAGGCAGCGACCGGGTAAACCACCGGGTCGCCTTCTCTGCCCTGAAGCGCTCTGAGGTCGAGTTCCCGCTCGAGCCGCAGCCCTTCACTACTCGCGTCGAGCGGGTCGGCTACGGCACCTGGGATGAGATTCACGCCCTCGTCCCGGCTCAGCCGGTTGTCCTGGCGGTGGCAGCCTAATGGCTGCCACACAGCGTTACGTGGGCGCTTCTACGGCCTTCGGGACCATCGTGCAGGTAAAGTGACCGCATTTACAACCCTGAGGCTGTTGTGCGGGCTAAGGACGGCAGCACGGCTGTCTACCGGCTGCCCTTCCTGATGGCGCTGGGTGTGAAACGCAAGGTGACGGCATGAATCGTCCTCAGCTGGTTACCTCGCGCCTTAGCAACCGTGAAGAGCTAAAGCGAGTATCTTTTGACCAAGGTGATGCGTTTGAGGATTCGCGCACCATTGCAGAACCCATAGGGGAGTGCCTATGAAACCAGCTTCGTTGCAGGTCGAGGTAGCCCGTGCAGGTGAACTAGCCCCAGCTCCGGCTAGCTCAGGGATAGAACGAAGAACGGCCTTTGAGACTGATCGGGCGCTCATGGTCCACGCCAAGGTAGCGGGCAACACCGCTTCGGGTTGGCATCATCACGGGGACAGGGAGGTGTACGGCTACCTGATTCAGGGTCGCGCGCGTTTTGAGTTTGGGCCGGGAGGAAAGGATAGTGTCGCGGTCGAAGCTGGAGAGTTTTTTCATGTTCCAGTAGCGTTAGTGCACCGAGACATTAATCCCGGCCCGGAAGAGCAGTTGGTCGCCCTAGTTTTCGTGGGAGGTAGGCCGCTCGTGGTAAATGTGGAGGGGCCGGAATGATTGCACTCTCGCTGCCGTTATTCTTTGCCTCAGACACTTGGTATAGCTATACGTTCCTGGGCTGGTTCTTACCTCCACCGCCACAACCGCTCGAGCCTTTGCGCTGCCCGAACAAGTACGCCAGGGCGGTCTGCTGGAGTGCTGTCCTCTGGAGTTGTAGCGGGCCGCTCGTCGGGCGTTCGGCTCTCCAGCATCTCAACTTCGAGGGCTCGGTCGATCCGCTCATCGTCGACGCCTAGTGGTAGCACCTTCTGGGCCTCGAGCGCGGCAACCCTGGCGCGCAGCTCCAGCACCTCGGCGTCACCTTGCCGCAGCTCCAGCACCTCGGCGCGCAACTCTCGCAACTCTGCCACTAGCGGCTTTGT
>MWVW01000311.1_pt1 | contig 11316 bp, 10 predicted proteins | sample 1047191 | NCBI WGS metagenome assembly MWVW01 (sample SAMN06349985, study PRJNA376086) | soil metagenome | isolation source: MtG22-5 sample Antarctic (ecotone) | place: Antarctica
GTTCAAAGCCGTAAGTATCAAATTCAGCATTTTGTAAGGAAATTGTCAGCGCTTCGGACATTGTATGGGTGCCGCTGTTTTTCACTGCTAAGCCGCCTGTACTTTCCAAAATTTATGATCGTTATCAAATGAAAAATGCGGTTCTTGCCCTGCAACAGCAAAATAACTTTGATCTTGTTCATTGCCGTAGTTACGTAGCTGCGGAAATAGGGTTACTGCTAAAAGACAAATTTGGTGTTAAGATGTTGTTTGATATGAGGGGTTTTTGGGCAGATGAAAAAGTGGATAATGGCCAATGGAATTTGCAAAACCCATTATACAAACGCATCTATAAGTTTTATAAAAAAAAAGAAAGGGCTTTTTTGCTGAAAGCAGATGGAATAGTTTCATTAACCCAGGCTGCGAAGGATTATTTGTTGGCGCAACGACAATACAACCACTTATCAATTAAAGTAATACCCTGCTGTGCCGACCTGGATCATTTTGATTATAACCGTATAACAACAGAAGAGACAATACAGAAAAAAACAGCGCTGGGAATTTCTTTAGGCTTAAAGGTTATGACCTATCTCGGTTCTGTGGGCGGCTGGTATATGACCAAAGACATGTTTCGTTTATTTGCTTTGCTTCAGCAACAGCATCCGGAATGGGTGATGCTTTTTTTGACTAAAGATGATCCTGAATTTGTAAAAAATGAGGCAGCAGCAGCAGGTATTCCTTCCGACAAAATCTTTATAACTTATTCCAGCCGGAAGGAACTTCCGCTTTACCTATCGATGTGCAGTTGCAGTATATTTTTTATCCGGACTACCTTTTCAAAAAAAGCTTCTTCACCTACCAAACATGCAGAACTGATGGGGATGGGCATACCAGTTATCTGCAATGATATTGGGGATACGGGGCATATCATTTCTTCTACTAAAACAGGTTTGGTCATTAATGAGTTTAATGATGATCATTTAAATAAGGCAATTGCAGATATTGTCACTAGTGAACAGATTGAAAAAAAATATATCAGGCAATGTGCCAAAGAGATATTTGATTTGCAAATTGGTGTTCAAAAATACAGTGCATTATATACCCGTATTTTAAAAGAAAGCCCTATTGCTGTTGCATAAACTTACATGGAAAACAAAATATTAGTTACCGGGTGCGCAGGGTTTATTGGTAGTAGTCTATGTGAAAGATTAATTGCCGAAGGATATTCTGTTATTGGGATTGATAATTTTGATCCTTTTTACAGCAGAGAGATAAAAGAAGGAAACTTGTCCCTGCTTAATTCAAAAAAATCTTTCAGATTTTATGAACTTGACATTACCAAAAAGAATCATTTATTCAGTATAAATGAATCCTTTGATGTTATAATACATTTAGCCGCAAAAGCGGGTATTCATCATTCAATATTAAATCCAACAGCGTACTTAAATGTTAACATCCAGGGAACATTGAATGTTTTAGATTTTATGTTGAGCAAGGATGTCCGGAGAATTGTGTTTGGATCTTCTTCTTCAGTTTATGGCGATAACTCAATTCCACCCTACAAAGAAAATAGCAATACTGATTATCCTATATCACCTTATGCATTTACAAAAAAAACCTGTGAGCTTCTGTTATATAATTATTTCAATCTATATCGCTTAAGCAGTATTTCATTGCGGTTTTTTACTGTGTACGGTCCCAGGCAAAGACCCGATCTTGCTATTTATAAGTTTTTTAATGCTGTTTTAAATGAGTTGCCTATTGTTATTTATGGTGATGGAAGCAATTCGCGGGATTATACATATATAGATGATACGGTAGATGGGGTAATTAAAGCTCTACATTATTTAATGCAGAATAAGGAAATGTATGAAATTTTTAATTTGGGTAACAATGCACCAATTAAATTAAAAGATCTGGTGGCGTATATTCAGGAAGTTACTGGAAAAAAAGCCATGTTTTATCACGAGAAAATGCAGCCAGGTGACGTTCAGCACACTTGTGCTGATATAACGAAAGCACAAAAATTTTTAGATTATAAACCTGAAACAAATTTTAGAGAAGGGTTACAAAAATTCTACGCCTGGAAAAAAACAAAACTTTATAGTAAAGCGGAGTAAGCTATAAAGAAGAAATGAAGAATAGAAACATTTTATTTTTAGTTCCCTATCCTTTGCACAGGGCTCCCTCTCAGCGTTTCAGGGTAGAATTATTTTTTCCTATATTAGAGCAAAACAATATTCATTACAAAGTAAAAAGTTTTATTGATGAAGCTGCCTGGAATATCCTTTATCAGAATGGCTCAACCCTGCAGAAGGTTTGGGGTATTTTAAAAGGCTTTCTGAGACGCATAAAAACGGTATTGTTTACGGTACCATATTATGAGTATATTTTTATTCATCGCGAGGCCTCACCAATTGGCCCCCCCATTTTTGAATGGGTCATAAGCAAACTTTGGCGAAAAAAAATCATTTATGATTTTGATGATGCCATCTGGATCCCCAACACAACAAAAGAAAATAAGTTAGTGAACTGGATCAAAGCATTCTGGAAAGTAAAATATATCTGCAAATGGGCATATAAGGTAGTTGGCGGCAATGATTATTTATGCAATTATGCAAGGAAATATAACAGCAATGTTGTTTTGATTCCCACCTGTGTTGATGTAGTGAACCAACATATCGGCCTTAAAGATCAGCGCACTTCAAAAGTCGTAATTGGCTGGACAGGCAGTCACTCTACTATGATGTTTCTGAATAGTATTCTTGAAGTGTTGCAAAAGATCACAAGGGAATTTAATACGGAAACGATTATCATTTCTAATAAAGCGCCCCAATTTCATTTAGATAATATGCGCTTTATACCGTGGAATGAATCATCAGAAATAAATGACTTGCTGCAAATGAATATTGGTATTATGCCTTTGGAAGATGATCCGTGGTGTGAAGGAAAATGTGGCTTTAAGCTTATTCAATATATGTCATTAGGTATCCCGTCAATAGCAAGTCCCATTGGAGTAAATAAAGAAATAATAGAAGAGGGCATTAACGGCTCCTTATGTTCAACGAAAGAGGAGTGGTATAACGCATTGTCTGTTTTAATCCGGGACGAGCAGTTGCGTGTAAAGATGGGCCTTGCAGGAAAAGAAAAAGTTGTGGCAAAATATAGTCTTCAGGCAAATGCAGGTTCTTTTTTAGGACTTTTTAATTGAAATTTACCGGTATTTTTATCTTGTTCTTTATGGTATAAAAGAATTACTATAAAAGCGGCGTAAAAGGAAATACAAGGAATTTTATACCGAGACAAGGTTCCAAAATTATATGTTGATATTCCTACTGCAAAGGCAAAAATTAAAGAAAAGATAAGGCAGAACATTAAGTTGGCATCTTTTGTAATTCGGGCAATCATCTTTCCTTTATTTTTTACAATAGCTTTCAACGTAAAGAACAGGAAGACCAATGCTTCTAAGGCTGATAATAATACAATGATCTTTTTTGACTCCCATAAAAATGGACGAAATAAAGTAACGACCACTGCCTGTGGAAATTTAGAAAGCATTCCTCCAATGGTTGGCGAAAACTCCCCAAGGTCATAAGCAGAACCTTCATCACCCGATGAATAAGAAATCCAGCTCCGCGTTGTGGCTGCAGTTGCAGCCACTCTTTCCAAAGAGTATTTGTTCATCTCCTTGGCAAAACGCCCGGTGAAAAACAAAAAACCAACTACAGCCATCCCTATAAACAAAATGGTTACGATGAACCGTAGTCCAGCCGTTTTAATTTTATAGGAATAAGAAAGCAACAACCATAAACTGAGTGCCGGAAGAAAAGCTAATAAAATGTACAATTTTACAGTTGCTACCAGGTAAAAGCTGAATAGCAGCATCAAAAGATTTTTGAAAGAGAAATCCCTGTTGACAAAAATCCGAAAAGTCGAATAAACCATCCAGCCTAAGCCAAACAAACACAAGGTATCTTTAAACATACCGGAACCCCATACAAAAGTGCTGGGTATAAAAAGAAAGGCAATAGCTAATTCCTTATGTAATTTGGGATATAAGTTTGCAAAAGTTCTGTACATAGCCCATACGCCAGTAAAACAAAAATAGGCGAATAATAATGCAATTGGCATGTAATTCGTGCCACAAAAAACCCCGAATATGGCTCCTATAGCGGCTACGCTATAGGAAGCCGGATCACCATACCATTCCATTTGTGAGGCGTAGGCATACACTTCCGGGTTGCCTTGAATGGGTTGCCGGGTAATAACTTTCAGCCAGGTAAAAAATGAATCATTAAAAGCGGAATTAATGATTTTTGTGTGTTTAAAATATTGAAAAGTATCCCCGCCACCATAATAATATTGATATATTAATGCAATTAAAATAGCTCCTGCAAATTTTACATACAAGCCATTCATAAAGTAGGGTCTTAAAGCATGGCCCTTAGGGTAGCGTTTATTGCATTGCCGTTTTGCAATCCAAATTAAAATAAGTAAATAAAAAGGGGTAAGAATAAGATCCCAAATAGTCAAATATTGCACGAAGCGAAAATAATATTTAATCTGGGCTTAGTTAGATATGTTAGATAAAATCTCAGATTATCATTTTTTTAATAAACTCCATGGGTCTATCCGCAGCAGATCCTGCCACGGCAGACCACCTTCCCCTATTAATAAAAGCTTGTCAGGTGTTAGCTGTTTTTTAAAAATGGTCATTCCTTTTGTAGCGGATGCCTTGCTGCTTTTTACTTCTATCCCAACTAATTTACCTTCGCCTTTTATTACAAAATCTACTTCCGCTCCGCCTTCTCTCCAATAAAAAAGTTCGTAGTCTTCACTGATGGAATAGTTAAGTAAATGTGCACCGACAGCATTTTCCACTATTCGTCCCCACAAAACTGCATTGGCCCTTGCTTCCTCAAACGAATATTGTTGTTGAGCAGCGATCATTGCCGTATTATGAACCTGAAATTTTGGACTGGAGGAGCGGTTGCTCAATTTATTACTGCTGTATTTAGACAAACCTGTTAACAAACCTGCTGTATTCAGCAGGTTGAGATAATGTGAAAGTGTAGTGGTATTTCCTGCATCCTGCAACTGCCCTAACATTTTTGTAAATGAAAGTTCCTGCCCGCTATACAGGCAACCCAGTTCAAAAAGCTGCCTCATGAGTGCCGGTTTATCCACCCTGGTTAACATTAAAATATCTTTTGAAATGCTTGTTTCTATCAGTGATTCACGTACATAATTTTTCCATCGTTTCTCATCTTCTATTAATGGAGCTGATCCCGGGTATCCTCCAAACCAGGCAAACTGTTCAGGAGTCCAGCCAAACGCTGTTTCCATTTCCTTTAATGACCAATGCCCTACATATTGCTGCTCAAAGCGCCCCGCCAATGATTCAGTAAGACCCTGTTGTAAAAGCAAGCGGGAGGAGCCGAGCAAAATTACTTTTAGCTGCCTTCCCTTATTTTTATCACTATCCCATAAAAGCTTAACTGTTTCACTCCAGTTATCAATTTTTTGAATTTCATCAATTACCAGCAAAAATTCTTTTACTTCTTGCTGATCCATCATTAATCTTGCTGTCTCCCAATGCTGTTCCAGCCAGGTGCGGTTAGAAACAGGAACCGCATCTGCAGATGCCATATGAAATGAAAACAAGTTTTTCTTTAACAACTGCGTAATCATAGTGGTTTTACCGACCTGGCGGGGCCCTATTACCACTTCTATAAATTGTTTTGATTCTTGAATACGTGTTACAAGTTGTTGCAAATGAGGGCGTTCGTACATGAAAAAACAATTTACTCAATTGATTGAGTAAAATTACTCAATATTTTGAGTAAAATAATGCCATCTATTTAAAAAAACATTTTTCTCTGCCTGAAGCACCTGCTAATTTTTCATTCCCTATTTTCGCCGCACTTTTAGAATTTGCCCCGTGTAATTCGCATATTAAATCGTTTAGCTTTAGGTGGCCCTGTGCTCAATGCGGTTTATCTTTCCAAATACCTTGCTCCGGATTTTGAAACCTTATTAGTAGTAGGAGAAAAAGAGAATCATGAAAAAAGTGCTGCCTACCTTGCCGATGACCTTGGCATAAATTACCTCACCATTCCGCAAATGGGCCGGGCTATAAATCCCGTCAATGATTACTTCACTTACCAGGCCATTAAAAAACTAATAAAAAAATTTAACCCCGATGTTGTGCACACCCATGCTGCAAAACCCGGGGCATTGGGACGCATGGCTGCTTCATCGGTTAGAGTGCCGGCCATTGTGCATACTTATCATGGTCATGTATTCCACTCGTATTTCAATACTGTAAAAACAAAGTTTTTTATTAATACCGAACGCTATCTCGCAAGTAAAACGGATGCTATCGTAGTCATCAGCGAACAGCAAAAAAAAGAGCTGTCAATCAATTTTAAAATTGCTCCGCCGGAAAAGTTCCACTTAATACCCTTGGGCCTTGACCTTGATAAATTTGCAAATTGTCAGGAAGAGAAAAGAAAAGCCTTCAGAACAGAATTTAGCCTGGCAGATGATGAAATCGCGATAGGCATTATTGGCAGATTGGTGGCAGTAAAGAATCATTATTTATTTTTAAAAAGTATCAAACACCTGTTGGATCATAGTTCCAAAAAAATAAAAGCATTTATTATTGGCGACGGAGAAACAAGAAACGACCTGGAAAATATTGCCAGTGAAGTGAATATAAAATTTACTACACAGCAAGATGCCTTTCACCCGTATCCATTAGTTTTCACTTCCTGGCGAAGTGATGTGGATGTAATAAATGCGGGATTGGATATTGTTGTTTTAACTTCATTTAATGAAGGAACACCTGTAAGTTTGATAGAAGCGCAGGCAGCTAATAAACCAATTGTGTCAACCAGGGTAGGCGGTATCAGTGATATAGTTGTAGAAAATGACACGGCTTTATTAGCAGATATTGCTGATTCAGAAACGTTTTGTAATCATCTTTTGCAAGTGGTGGAAGATGATGATTTACGCAAACGTTTGGGTGCTAATAGCAGGGATCATGTTGTTAAACGTTTTAGTTACCAAAGATTAATGAACGATATGTCTTCTTTATATTTTGAACTCCTTGAAAAGAAAAATAAACACTGATGTCTTTTTTTTGGGAAAAGAAAAATACTCCCTCTATTGATCTTAGTTGGTTGCATACTGATATGCATTCTCACCTGCTGCCGGGTATTGATGACGGCTCTCCGGATATTGCCACATCGGTGGAACTGATAAAAGCTTTAGCTGCTTTAGGTTATAAAAAGTTAATTACAACTCCGCATGTTTTATGGGAAATTTATCCTAATACTTCAGAAATAATTACAAAGCAATGTGCAGTAGTAAAAGAGGCAATTGATAGAGAAGGAATTGACATTAAATTTGAAGCTGCGGCTGAATACTTTATTGATGAAAACTTTGAGAACCTGCTAAAAAAGAAGATCCCCTTATTACCCATTCATTATAATATGGTATTAGTAGAATTCTCCATGATCACGGCTCCGCTTGATTTGAAAGAAATTCTTTTTGAAATGCAATTGCAAACTTACCAACCCGTGATTGCACACCCTGAAAGATATATTTATTTAAAAAACAACAAAGACTTTTTTGAACAGTTAAAAGATCATGGCTGTTTTTTCCAACTGAATCTTTTATCTCTCCTTGGTCATTATGGAAATTCTGTTCAGGAACTGGCCGATTATCTTATTAAAAATAATTACTACAATTTTGCCGGCACTGATGCTCATCATATAAAACACATTACTGCTCTGCAAAAATTAGCCGGTTCTTCTTTGTTTAAACGTCTGCAGGATTCGGGTATCATAAAAAATTATATTTTATAGGTTTAAACCAAACTTCTTTTTGTTTGTACTTTTACAATGGCTTTTACAATTAAAGAACTAGAAACACTTACCGGGATAAAGCATACTATCCGTATTTGGGAACAACGTAAAAGCACTGAACCTGCCCACATTCTTAACAAACGTATTAGAATTCCTAATTATTACAAGGCCTATATTGTTGTAAGAGCAGCTGTAAAAAAACAGGTTACGTTTAATTTAACAGCATGAGCAGACAAGAGGTTATATTGGTAACTGATAAGGATGAAACATTAAGCCCCATGGAGAAAATGGAAGCTCACGAAAAAGGTTTGCTGCACAGGGCGTTTAGTGTTTTTATTTTTAATAAAAAAGGAGAACTTTTATTACAGCAACGTGCCGCGATAAAATATCACGGCGCTTTGTTATGGAGCAATACCTGTTGCAGCCACCCATTTCCCAAGGAGTCAGTCGAATCAGCGGCTTCCAGGCGCCTGCAGGAAGAATTAGGTTTTTCAACATCGCTTAAAAAAATTTTTTCTTTTATTTACCAGGCTGAAGTTGAAAATGGATTGATAGAACATGAGTATGATCATGTTTTTGCCGGTGAATATGAAGGAAATATTACTTTAAATCCGGAAGAAGTAAGGGCTTACGAATATCGTTCTCTTAAAGAAATTAAGACAGCTTTTCTACAAGAGCCTGCTAACTTTACATCCTGGTTTCGTATAGTTTTTCCCCGCATAGAAATGTGGTGGCGGGAACATTATGGAAAAGAAGGTTTATAGGTTAATTGATTTATTAGATAAGGTAGAGATAATAGGCAGAGTAATTCATAATTTAAAAAATGATCGCATTGTATTTTATAGGATTGCTAGTAGTAATATTTCTTATAATGGAAGGTATAACGTGGCTTACGCGTAAATATATCATGCACGGGCTTCTGTGGTTTTTGCATTGCAACCACCACCAAACCGAACCTGGTTTTTTTGAAAAGAATGATTGGTTCTTTATCTATTTGCAGTGCCCAGTATATTGCTGATTTTATTTGGAACCATTGATAAAGTTTGGTGGATGCAGGCTATAGGCTTTGGGATTATGCTTTACGGTGCTGCTTATTTTTTAGTCCACGATGTAATTATTCACCAGCGTTTCAAATGGTTTACAAGAAGCAAGAGCACTTACGTATGTACCATTCGCTGGGCACATAAATGCATCTAAGCACTTAAACAAACATGAAGGAGAAAGCTTTGGAATGTTGTATGTGAAATACCGGGAAAAAACTAAACGTGACAAGCAATTAATGGCTTCAAAAAATGTTGGATACGCACCGGAGTTGAATTAATTTTTTTTTATTAAGCTTTGGCTCTACTATAAAGCTTCTATTGCGTCGCACTCTTGTACTTCCTGTCCATGTGCTTAGTTCGGCCTGTCATCCAGTTGGGAGAAGCTCAAATGCATTGCTTTTCTGATACATTTTTTTATATTGTTATCTAAACTCTTACGAATGCTCGTCTAAAAAGGACTATGCCTGAAATCATTAAACAAATCGACAATACAGCCATTAATAGTCCTTTTTCAGAGACTAAAAAAGGAGTTCGGATGATTGAGCTTTTTACTAAAATGAGACTACCCATTACAAAAATTAAAAAACCGATCAATAATCTTTTTTCAGAAACTTTTGTAGGCATGACGATGTTTTAAATAATGATTTGATTAAAAATGTTTTATGCTTTATTAAAATCCCTTTTTATCCTTATTCTTTTTTACTTCATCAAGCATTTCTTTTACTGCCCTTTCTAATTGGGGATCTTTCCCACTCAATACTGATTTATAATCATTCGCTACTTTAATATCCGGCTCTAACTGAAGATTTTCTAACGGTCTTTTTTCTTTGCCGATATATGCAACCATTGGAATACCAAAAACCAGCGTAGGATCAATTTGAGTTTCCCACCAAACAGAAGTCCCTGTGCCGGGAACAGGCATACCAATTAACTTTCCTACTTCCATTGCCTTGTATGCATAAGGGAAAAGGTGCGCATCAGAATAATTGCTTTCACTCATCAACACGACCGAAGGATTAGACCACCTGCCTCTGGGTACAAATGCATTATTGGTTTGGACACTTTGAGGAGCCATTTGCAAATACTTTTTTCCACCCAGGAAAGTTGCAAGGTCATCATGCAGGTTGCCGCCGCCGTTGAAACGGGTGTCAACAATTAAAGCATCTTTGTCAATGGCTTTGCCCAATACATCTTCAAACACACTGCGGTAACTCGCATCATTCATGCCCTGTACATGCACATAACCTACTTTGCCACCTGATAACTCCTCCACTTTCTTACGGTTCTTATTTACCCACCGCTGATACAATAAAGTTTGTTCCTCACCTGGTGTGATGGGCTTAGTTGCTTCATCCCAACGCTGTTTGGTTTCAGGATCATACAAGCTTAATAATACATTCTTTCCTGATTGACGATTTAATAAACGAGACCAATCCATATCATTGGCGACTACTTCACCATTAATCTTTTCAATGATAACGCCTTTCCTGATCTTAGTTTTAGCATTGGTGAAAGGGCCTCCTTCCAATACTTCCACAACTTTAATTCCATTGCCAACGTACATTTCATCATACAACAAACCAAGTGAAGCTGTAGCATCTGTATTTTGTTGTGGAGGCGCATAACGTCCTCCTGTATGAGATGCATTTAATTCTCCTAATAACTCGCTGAGTAATTCCTGGAAATCATAATTGTTATTAATGTGCGGTAAGAATTTGGCATACTCATCACGATACATCTTCCAGTTGATGCCATGAATTGTAGGATCATAAAATTTCTTACCAACCTGCCTCCATGCATGCTCAAATATGTATTGGCGTTCCTTATCGGCCCTTAAAACCATTTCGCCATTCACTGTAACAGGAGTAACTTTTCCGGCATCAGCTTCTACCTTTACAATTTTTCCATCACTTACCACAAAGAGGTTTTTTGCATCTTTTGAAACGCTCATGCCCCCAGGTCCTCCATCCAGTTTGGCAACCAGTTTGGTTTCTTTTGTTCTTACATTGGTCATCCACAGATCATAGCCTTTTTCCATCCGGGCAATGAAATATAATTTCTCACCATCATTGCTCAATATATAATCAGAAATATTTCCCGAGTTGATAGTCAGCCGGATCTTGCGGTTATCTAAGCCTTCAAATAATGGCTCCCATCCTTTTTTAGGAGGGGTAATTTTGTTGGCTGAATCTTTTTTTGCTTCCTCCTTTTCTTTATCTTCTCTTTCTTTTTCTATAGAAAATTCCTCTTTTGTTAATTTGAATTTATCATAAGCCTCCTGGTCAAAAAACATTGCATAAACATCTGATTCCCTCGCGCCCTGGAATGCTAAAGGTCTTTTACCATCGCGGTCGGTTGTCCATAGCAATGCTTTTCCGCCAAATGCCCATTTGGGCTGAAAATCAAAGAAGCCACTATTCGTA
>MWVW01000312.1_pt1 | contig 11296 bp, 19 predicted proteins | sample 1047191 | NCBI WGS metagenome assembly MWVW01 (sample SAMN06349985, study PRJNA376086) | soil metagenome | isolation source: MtG22-5 sample Antarctic (ecotone) | place: Antarctica
TCAAGTTCCGCCAGTCGGTTCGACATCTCCCGATAACTCCTCATACCTTCTCTCCGATCCGTGCTTCCAGCGCTGCGATCCGTTCGGTGATGCCTTCCAGTTCCAGGATCGGCCGCGCCAGACTCACGGCATACACCACGAACCGGCCAATATTGAGACTTTCATCGCCACGGCGCACGCGGTTGATCGTCTCCTGAATGGCCAGCCGTTGCAGCTCGGGCGTGCTCAGGTCGATGGGCGATGCCGGCTTGGGCTTGCTGTGCGCTTGTTTGCCGCCTTTGGCCCGCGCGGCCGCCACTTCAAGCGACCGATCGGGGTCATGTTGGAAACAGTACGGCGCGCCGTGTTTCACTCCAGCTTTGCACGGCTCGCCGGCAGCATTGAGCGCCGCGCACGTCTGCCGAGTTGCCGGGGTGGGGGTGACGTGCATCAGAACCCATACTCCATGCTGGCCCGCTTCCGCTCGGCGGCCTCATCGCGCCCTTCATTTGCTCCCAGCAAGAAGTCTGAAAGGATCGCGCCCTTCATCTGCTCCCACTGCGCTGCGGTCCCTTTGAAAGAGGCGTGGCGCCGGCGCATATACTCAGCCTGGGCTGCCCGCGCAAGTGCGTCCCGTGCTGCCGTGACTGCGGCAGTCTTTTTGTCTTCCTCGGCCTTTAGGTCTACCGTCCGCTGCTCGCGTGCCTCCGCATTGGCCTCGGCATAGGCGACCAGCTGCCGAGCGTTCGCGAGCTCCACATCAGGGACATAGCGCTCGTTGTTCCATTTGGCCTGTTCCAACGCCGCAAGGGCGTCAACTTTGGCTTGTTCGTCTTGGTTCAAGGTTGCCATGATACGTACTCCTTTTCAGAACATTTGTTCTGTGTATCCGTCGTGGTAGGCTCCGCTGCGCCTGGTCGAGCAGGCCAGCCGCTTCCAGCCAGCGCGCCACATCCATGTGGCGTGGATGGGTAGAGTCCGAATGCAGATCGTGGACCGCTTGCCGGGCGACGGCGGCGAACAGGTCCTGGTAGCGTTGATCCATCGGCCCTCCTCATGCGACGAGCTCCACAGGCAAAGGTATCAATTTGATAGGTTCAGCCAGCACCGGATCGCCGGCGTCATCCCACTCCACCGCTTGCAGCCAGGGCAATGGCGTTGCCTCTTGCACCCGTTCCATGCGTTGCTTATAGCGAAGGTTGCGCGTTGCCCGCTTATAGGCGCGCCATTCGTGCTCGTCGAGGAACAGCTTGGGATCGTCGTCGCGGCTCATGCTGCATCTCGCTTTCCTTGGTGCGCCTTGTACGCGCTCAACTGGGCCAGATAGTCGCGCTGGCTATTGAAGAGCCCCTCGCCCATCTCATCAGCCTCGCGGCCAGCCGGGATCGGATAGTCGTCAAGGTCAGGCACCGCTGCGCCGAGATCCTCGCTAATAGCTTGCCATACGTCGGTAAGATGGCGGGTATAGCTCTCCATTCGTGCGGCAAATTCAGCACGGATCGCCTCATACGTCTGCTCAAGGCTGGCAATATCGGCCGCACGCCGTCCGATAATGGCTTGCCGTTTGCGGTCGAGATCGGCGCGTAGCGCCATCTCGGCATCACACACACGCCAGTCGAGACCGGTGTCGTAATACTGTTTGATATAGCCGCTCAGCAGGCGATCCAGCTCGCCCGGGTACAGCGCTTCGAGCGCATCAAGCTCGACCGCGCCGGTTCCGTGCTGATGCTCGAAGCTGCCACGCCGGCGCTCAGTCTCCTTGATGGGCGTCCGCGGCAAGTCGTAGTGCTGCACCTGATCCGCCGTCATCACGACCGGAAACAGGCGCATGTCGATATTGAGTCCTTCATTACGAATGAAGTATTCAGCCTTGCGCGCGACTGCCACCGGCATAGACTGACCGGCGGGATCGAAGTCACTCACATAAAAGATCCGCGCCGGCTTGCCGCTCGCTTCGAAACGTCGCACCATCGCCAGCGTTGCGGTGATACTCAGCTCGCCCACGCCCGTTTGTAGGTTCGCACCGTAGCGCTGGCACAGTGGGATCAACACATCATTCATGGTGCTTTTCTCGCACCAGACTTCAATGTGATAGGGCTGCGTGCTCGTATAATCCTGGATCGCGTAGTCTGGAAGATCAGGGAAGTCAGGAAACTCGGTATCCCAGCTCTCGAGTTGCCCGGCGAGGCCGATGGATGGGTCTGCCGACGGCTCAGGCACATACAATGCCGCCTCCGGATTACGACGGTCGACAAACGCGCCTGGGTCGATCAACTCCAGGTAGCGCGCGGCCTTGGACGCCATGCTCAGCGTGTCCCAGCACGCTTCTGTATTCTCGTATGGCACGCCATTCGGCAAGAACACGCTCGGCTTTTGAATCAGCGTCTGGTAATGCACGCGCCGAATATGCACGCCCGTCGAGTAGCCAAAGCGGTGCCAGAGGGCCGCGAACCACTCGCCGAGCGCACGATCGTTCGGTGTGCCGGCGTAGAACGGATCGTTCTGTGGCACCAGGACGATCAGGTTCGTAACCTTGCAGCCGCGTTCCTTGGCAAGCGCCTTGATCGTGTCGTAGTTGAAGCTCGTGAACGCCGCGCTCATGACGTCACCTCTGCAGCAGCGATCTCGGCTTCTATTTCGTTGCGGTCGACGTTGGAAAGCTTGCCAATTGCTTCGGCATGTTCCTTTGCTTTGTCGAAGTTCTTCACCCTGATCTGACATCGGGCAAGTGTCTTTAATCCTTGGATCTTGCCGTGATTTGTTGCTGGTTCTCCAGACATCTCGTCTTCTCTCTCACTTCTTCTCTCATCTCTCACCCTTATAGGGTGGTGAGAGTGAGAGAGAGTTGATTGTGTACTCTCAGAGAGTTGGTGAGAGTTCGGTGAGAGTTGTGAGAGTTGGTTATTGGAATGCGTTGTATTGCTCGTGAGAGTTGACGCCGCTTCAAGCTTTGCTCTCCCTTCATCCGTCAGATAGTACGGATCGCCTTTCGCGCTCTGATCGACGTAGTGAAGGCGCTTGAGAGTTGAGAGCGTTCGCCAGAGCGTGCCGGCTGGAATACCGGTTGCCTCACCGATCTGCTTTGACTTGGTTCCAATATCCTCGAATACGGCAAGGTTCAGAACAGATAGCACCTCGTGCTGAGTCTTGGTGAGTGGCGCGGCTTTGGTCGTGACGACGCTCTCAGCTGGCAAGACAACACAGCTTCCGCCGGTCTCATACAGGCGCAGATAACGATCGGCGAATGGCGCGCTATTCTTGGATTTTTCACAGCGCAACCGGATCAAGCCATCCTCATTCGAGAGTTCGATCATGGTGTGCGCAGCGCCTCGGAGGGCGCTACTGCCACGCTCGCTTGATCCATTCTTGCCGGTGTGATGCACGAGCATGACGGCCGCGCCAGTCTCACGCTGAATCCGCTTGCAGGACTGGATCACAATGCCCATGTCGCGGCTGCTATTTTCGTCGGCGCCCACCATCGACTGATGCAGGGTATCGAAGACCATGATCCCGAGGTCAAGCCCGCGCGCCTGGTCAATAAACGTATCGACCTCGCCGCTAGGGTTCATCAGGTTGACCTCTTCGGGCCAGGTGTAGATCGTGCCGGTTGTGTTCTGGTGAAAGCCGCGCCATGCGCGCCGGCGGAGCGCCAGTCCGGCTACATCTTCGGCTGGGACAAACATCACCGGCTTCGACTGGGCGATCCGCATGCCGTAGTCGAGCGCGACGAAGGTCTTCCCGCTGCCACTCTGGCCATACAGGACGGTGATGCCGTCCGTTGGGATCTCCTGGTCGATCAGGTACTCGCCTGGTGGCAGCTGATCGTGCTCTTCTTCTGTCAACCATCGGCGCTCGGGTGAAGGTTCGGTGGGAGGTGGTGAGGGCTCGTAGATCGGCGCGTTTTCGGCCATGCGCTGTAGTTCGTCTGCGGTGTGCCCCTGCTTGAGCCAATCGGACACATCGCCATGCTCGGGCAGGTTTGATAGGGTAAGCACCTTGATGCTTGCGGCGATGCCTTGAAGGCTCGTGCCCACCAGCTCGGCATGGATGCGGCCGGGCTGATCGTTGTCAGGCAGGATTACGACGTCGGCGCCGCGAAGTGTCTCGCTATAGGATGCTTGCCACTTGCCGGCGCCCATCGGGTTGCACGTTGCTATAAGGCCGAGGCGGCGAAGGTTATCAACGTCCTTTTCACCCTCGGGGATATAGATCGTCCGGCCCCTGGCCACAGCGTCAAGCACCTCGGGCAGGTGATAGACCACCCGCTCCACACCCTGGAGGTTCCAGATCGTACCGCCCCGACCATCAGGCCGGCATTGGCTGAATGTCTTATCGGCACGTCGTACCGCTTGAAACACCAGTGAGCCGGCAGCGTCTACATAGTTATATGTGGCGACGATGGGCGGTCTGCCGTTGGTTGCCTTTGGCTTTGGCGCAAACAGATCGTTGAGCGTTAGGCCCCACTTCGATACAACGTCTTTGGTCTGGCAGCCGGCTTTGCAGTCGAGCAGGCACTTCCCATCGTCACCCTGTGAGATTGAGAGGCTTTGCACGCGATCTTCATGCGCTGGGCATTGGGCCTGCCATCCGTTCGTCGTTGACTTTGCGTTCGTGGCTTTACTCAGCACGAGGTCAACGGCTGTGCTTGTGGGCCGAAATGCTGAAGTCATCGCGCCCTCCCTGGCCATGCCGGGACGCTGACCTCAAGATGAGCGAGAAGCATGTGCAAGATGGCCCGGCAGGTGCCGCACTGCGACGCTTCGAGCGCGGTTATGGTGATGTCGAGCGGCCGGCTGTGGTGGTCGTGCGTGCGCTGGTTAAGCGCTGCGATCGTGGATTGAACTGTTGTCATGTGCCTTGTCCTCCGTATCAGGACTTCATCCAACCTCGCAGGTGTGCTACAATTCGGCTGAACTGCCGTCATGAGCTTTTCTTGCGAGGCGCCTCCACTGGTCATGGGGGCGTCTTCGTTTGTTAAGCGACCTGTTTTTCCATCTGATCGGAGCGCCGATCAGGCTGAGTGATAGTGGCAACTCCAAGCTCCTGGGCTACGTTGCGGACGAGTAGGCGGATTGTGTCGCTCTCGTCACGCTGCAGTCGCTCAGCCACAGCCTTGATGAGACCGCGCTCTTCATCCGTTACGCGAAAGCCGAACGTGTCTGTGCGAAACATTGACCCAACCCTCCGTGCCGGAAATGCAAAAAGCCCGGAGCAACTCCCCTTGATGGGAATCGCTCCGGGCTGCTCATTTCCGGATATAGCTCAGTTTTTGCTTCTAGCATGGCAATCACCGTGAGGTGACGGCCACAACTCAGATCATAGCATGCGCGCGCTATAGCGTCAAGCGTAGTATGTGCATCAATCGTAGAGCGAACCGATCCACCTGATCCGGTGGCGCGCCAAGAGTGTATAATCATCATATTACCTATTGATGACCCGGTTGCTCGTCTCGTTTTCGAGGCAGGACGAGCGCCGGGTTTTCTATTTCACCGCGTTTCTAACTCCATAACCGCTTCCACCACGGCCGCTCGGGCTGGGCCGGCGGCTCGGGCGCTGGCTCATCCTTCGGCGCCATCAGCAGGGCGACGGTGCGCTCAGCCTCTTGCAGCTTGGCCTGGGTAAAGCCGAGTTGGCCGGCGAGCTGCTCATTACGCTGGGTCAACCGTTCCACCACCTCTAGTGCTCGCAGTAGTTCAGCGGACTGCTGAGGCGGGTCAGATGGCACTGCAGGCGGTGTGTGCGTCTCTTGTTCTGTCTGGGTACCCTCATGGGTAGACTGGGTACCCTTCGCACTGTCCAGGCCCCCATCAGGGTAGACACGCCACTCGAAGCCCTCGGCGATACTATGCTTGACAGCTCGAAGACTGCCAGCTTTGATACGCCTTCGGATGGTCTTTTCAGTAACTCCATAATGGGCAGCCGCCTCCTGGACACTGAGGGTACCCTGGACATGGGGAGCCTGATCGGTGTCCTGGGTAGGCTGGACATCATTGGCCATCAGCAGGCTGCGTCACGCTTGCGCATTTCCCACTTACCCGCAGCTCGGCAAGCTGCGTTAGGCACCATGCCTGCGCATTTTCGAGAGTAGCAAAGCCGTACTGGGCGGTGGCCATGCCTCGATGCGTTATCGTGGCAGCATACCCATGGCGGCCTGAGTTCCAGACGGTTGCTGCACAGGTGCCCATGGCCAGGGTGGGGCGTTCGGTGATGGGGTCTCTTGTCCATTCCATCAGTGGCGCATGTCACGTGACATATTACATATCACCTGCTGTTTGCTCTGGTGGTCCAGGCAGCACGAGGACAAGAGTCCAATAGTCAAACCATCTGTAGCGCCCGTGCGATAGGTAGCCATTCTCGGGAATATGGCTATCCGCGTTGTACTCCTCGTTATTTTCGATGATGGAGCTTACCTTTTTGTACATAAGAGTGTCTTCGTCAGGAGGGATGGGAAGAAAGACTTGCCCGTCTTCGAGCAGTCCAAAGGGTGCGCTATATCGTGGTGGTGTCCAGGGAATAGGAGCCATTGTATAATCATCCTGTCTCTTGACTACCCGGCTTTGGTTGAGTTACTACGCTGCGACCAGGCCGGGTATTGTTATCCCCTCAGATTCGCCCTCTATCACTTCTTCCGGATTGCCTGCCTTGATAAAGGCATCGACCGCGCTCTGTGGGACCCGCCGCTCTGACCCCACTGTCACGTAGGACAATCTCCCTTCTTTCATCCACTTATAAATGGCTTGGCGTGTGCAGGTCAGAACCTCTGCAAGTTCCCGAACTGTATATAACTTCTCCACTATTCCGGCCCCTTTCGCTTGCCATTACCAGAGTATAAACCTGGTGTCAACTACTGTCAACAGCGGGAAACCATGGTCAATATAGATCAACTGGGGTCTTGACAATGACTGTCAACAGGAGTATACTACGTTCAACAGGAGACAACGGACATGGCAAAGCTCGAACTAAACAATGGCAAGTGGAACGTCGTCAGCAATGGTCAGGTCCTCGGATCGTTCGACAGCATCAAGGACGCACAGAACTTCAAGTTTGAGCTGAGCCGCAAGCCAGCCGCCAAGGTCATCTACTGGAAGCAGGACGGAACGGAAGTCACGAAGCGCCCGAGCCGGCGGGCGGCGTAACACAAAGCGACCTGGTTGGAGCTTCAGGCCTCCAACCAGGTCAGTACCAAAGGAAGGTGAATTCCAATGGCAAACGCAACTATCGCACAAGCCGTCAACCGTCAGACCGTCGCCCTGGCCCTCCAGGAAGCCCGCAAGCAGGCCGCCGAGCACCAGGCCTGGTTGAACGCAATTAATAAGGCGGCACTTTACCTCGCGGCCGAGCAGTGGGCTTTTGATGGTGAGACACTCGTCATTATGTCGGCTACGACTGACGACGCCCGCTACCTCGTCACCGTCAAGCACTGCGAGTGCCGGGCCTTCAAGCGCGGTATCCCATGCTGGCACCGGGCTGCAGCGAGATTGCTCTGTAAGACGGCCGAGATGGACCAGGAGGCGCACAGCGGCGGTGCCTGGTACAAGGGCGCCTATTACACGCCCGAGCAGATCGAAGCCAGCCGGCAGGCCCGCGAAGCTGCTGTAGAAGAGCTGGTGGCGTGATGGGACGGTATCAAGAGGAACTGCTCGCCCTGGCCAAAGAGATCGCAGCGTGTGAGGGCATTCCCCTCGCCGCTGCCCTGGAGCGTGCCACCGTCGAGCTGCGCGGCCTGGTGGTCTATGCCTTCGACTGGGACAAGCGAGCGACAGAAGGGCAGTGGTCGCTGCTCAGTGTGGCGCAGACGGCGTGAATGAGGAGCAATCAGGAGTGTTGTTTGTCCTGTTCCCTCCTCGATACCGGCATTCTACTTGATCGTCATGGGAGAGGAGGTGAGGCAAGCGGGATAGCCCGGCAACTGGGTGCGGTTCCGCAACCTCCCAGCCACCGGGTACTGAAGGTTCAGCAGAACGTGTGCCCCGGCAACTGGGAGAAACTACGACGAACCTCCAGCCACCGGGAACACCAGTCTACACCGAACGTCGGCTTATCCCCAAACGGGGATAACGTGTGAACAAATGTTCTCATTGACGGACCGCCGGCGCCGGGTATGCGCCGAAGCAAACAGCAGCCCGCTGGAGAGCTACAACAATCCCAGCGGGCCACGTAGTCAGGAAGGAAACAGCCAATCATGACCACCACCAATGATACACCCACAGCCGCCGAACCGGCGCACGTTGACCCGTTTCCACAAGCGGCGCGCGAGCGCGTCCTGGCTGCGCTTGCGCAGGCGGGCCGGCAGCCTGATGCCGACGGGTCTGAGAGTGTCTATATCGGCTTCATTGGCACAGACTACGCCGTGGGCTTTTCAGACACCGGCGCATTTTCCCTCGCGCACCTGCACGGTGGTCCGTCCATTTTCTTGACCCCGCGCGACACCCTCGAGCTGTGGAACATGTGGGACCGGCTCGCGTTGACCCATATTGCCACGATCCTCCAGCGCCGCAAGGACAACGAGGAATCCCGATAATCACACGGTTATCGGTATGGACGCCCCTGGTATATGCTGGGGGCACCTTTGTGCCCTCTCCGACTGGCGGGTTGTCCGATGCGCCGGAGGCGCGCACACGCTATGGTTATCCTTGGATAATCAGCGATGCGAAAGGTGAGACGGTGGTGTTGCTCGTGTGCAGAGATCGAACACGTGGTGTGGCTGACCATATCCCCAACATAGTTGGGCAGCCCCTCTGCAAAATCAGACTCAACTTGTCTCTCTGGCAGATTGAAGCGCGCCCTGTGGAGGAGGCAAGGATCTGTCACCGCTGCACAGTGGTGCTGGCAAAGCAAATCCGCTCGCTGCCCTTCCGCCCATCCTGAGCCATCCCACGCGGTCACAGCGGCATGTGACGTTCCAGCATACACAGGAGGACGCTATGCGGCGAGGACCTGGAGGCATTGTCGGGATGATCATCGGTATTGTCCTGATCTTGCTTGTGCTCCGACTGCTTGGGCTCATCTAGCGGTCAGGGATGAGTGAATGTAGCCGCGAGCAAGAGCCTGCACGCGCCCTGGCTTCGGCTGGGGCGTCGTCGTGCGTCCTGACGCCACTGGGCAGGCTCACAGCGGCATTGGGTAGGGTGTGCCGTTGCGGGTGACGGTGCGATCAGTGCTATCCTCGGAAGTTCCGAGGATAGATTCCCGGCCTATCTATTGATCGATCAATAGATAGCTTCCCGATACGTTGCTCCTGTCCTCACCGTTCCACTCTTGCTGCCTCTTTGCGTGCTTTCTCAGGCTTCGGGATCGCTTGTGCAGAATTCTGCACAAGCGATGTATTTTGATATGCACTGCTCTTCCGGTCGCCTCCAGCATCTTGCTGCTTTCGCTTCAGTCGCTCCGCAACACCGCGCTTGTCGCCGGCCTGCTCCATCTCGTCAATCGCCTGTACCACCGCCGCAGCCTGCTCGCCTTTCCTGGCACTGATACCGAGTTTCGCCCCGGCCTCGTCGCGGGCCTTGTTGTGCTGTTGACTCGGTTTTGGCGGTTGTGGCAAATTTACCACAACCGCCACTTTCCCGCTCGCTCACCTTCAACATCAAGCATCACCGTCGCCTCACGCCCGAACTGCTCGCCGATGTGCTCCTTTTTTGCCGTTTTGCATTTTCGACGAGCTTTTGTGGCTTAATTATGTAATGGGTACTCGGGAGCTCAGGAAGGGTAGCTACTACAGATGGGCGTGTCAAGAAATAAGATCGTACATATCACTCATTGACGCTCACCCCGCTTTACACTTTTTCCACCTCCGGAGAGCCTCGCTTCGGTAGAGAACACCAGACACAAAACAGTTGACCCCGCTCGGCCATTGCCGCACGATCTATTCATTCATGTATTCGCCAATCATTCATTCATCTATTCCCCCGACATACTATAGTGCGATTCCGGGAAAAACTATCCCCTTCACACCATTGCCCCTGTGGCCGATTCTCTGCCACCAGGACGCGCCGGCTTGTGTTCCCTGCCGAAGGCTCATTCCAGCTTACCGACAGCTTACTGGCAGCTTACTGGCACCGTGTACGATGGCTTCAGCCATCGATGAGAGGTGACCATGACTCCGTTAGTAATCGCTGTTGTCGACGATGACCCGCTCGTCCTCAAAATAATGACCGTGCTGCTCACCCGCAATGGGTACGAGGTCATCCTCTGGAGCGAAGCAGAGACGGCCTGCGAGATGATTCGGCAGCAGCGCCCCCACCTTGTACTGCTCGACCTCTACATGCAGGGCGATCCCAGTGCCGGGCTGAAGATTCTAGAGCAACTCCACGAGGACCCAACAACAACCACTATTCCTGTGATCATCGTCTCAGGCACGGCGGATACGTTACGTGGTGAGGACCATCGCCTCGCAACGCTCGCCTACGCCCGGCTCGTGAAGCCCGTTCCCTTTGAGGCACTCCTTGACCGCGTTGCAACTGCCCTGCACCAGGGAGCAACGTGGTCAGGGCCAAGGCTCGGGTCAAGGCCTGAGCCGTGAGGTGAGCCAGCCAGCTGCGCTGTAGCTACCAGGACGCGCCAAAGCCGCCCAACACGGCCCACGACCGCTCCAGACGGCTCAGGAGCGATGGAACGGGCGCGCGGGCTCCAGCACGTCACGCCCGCGCATGGCGCCCTTCTTCATCTTCCCTCAGGCCGCGCTGCGCTTCCCACGCCCGCACGGCGGCACGCGCCTGTACGATCAACCCGTCAGGATCGCCGGCGGCAATATGCTGCTGACGCCAGCGCGCATAGTCATCAGCACGCCATGGGCGATCCGGATTGGGCATGTGCTGCTCAAGACGCTCCAGGCGTCGGTTTAGGCTGTTTGACATAATCCCTTTGGTTGCTTGATTCTCTTCTGGAGGTAGGTCAGATGATCCGGATGGTTCCGATGTGACCGTGGGAGGAAGGCCGCAATGGCCGCCTGTGCCCGTTGCACACCGCCAGGAAGCTCACACACGGCATCAATGAAGGTACGCTGCTCCATAAGACGCTGGAGCATCGCAGTGGGCAGCCAGCCGTGCATCTGCGCAATCCAAGCATCAAACTCGGGAACGCCCTTCCAGCCCTTCAGCAGGAACAGTTGCCCGGTCCAATACAGGAACACCAGGAAGGCGACCGGATCGAGGGCGAGCACCTCGTGTGGTGTCAGGTCGGAGTACTCTGTCTGCGGCCACGGCCGCGCATGCCTCTTCGAGGGTCAGCTCCTCTTCAGCGATCAGGGGCGCGGCCTGGGCCTCAAGTTCCGCCAGTCGGTTCGACATCTCCCGATAACTCCTCATACCTTCTCTCC
>MWVW01000313.1_pt1 | contig 11283 bp, 5 predicted proteins | sample 1047191 | NCBI WGS metagenome assembly MWVW01 (sample SAMN06349985, study PRJNA376086) | soil metagenome | isolation source: MtG22-5 sample Antarctic (ecotone) | place: Antarctica
AATTGTGTTTTCATTTTTTAAAAAGCCAATAGCATGATTTGCATTTTATTGGAGCGCAGCTTTTGTAAATAAAGATTCTCAACTTTCAGCACCTTTTTATTCAGTAAAAGCTTCACTAATTCGTTTTTTTGTTGCGGTAAGGCGCAGTTTAATAACTTTAAAAGATGAAAACTTTTTGTCTTTGTTTTTTAGTATTAGCTTATATTTCTGCACATGCGCAAATGCCTGCCGACTTACTCATTCGCAATGGCCGTATTATAGACGGAACAGGCAATTCATGGTTTTGGGGAGACGTAGCTGTTATTGGTAATAAAATTTCTTATGTAGGAAAAGCTTCTTCCATCAATGCAAAAAAAACAATTGATGCCAAAGGGAAAATTATTGCTCCTGGTTTTATTGATGTGCATACCCATATTGAAGGTGATGAATTAAAAACACCCACCGCTGATAATTTTATTTTAGATGGCGTTACTACCGTTGTTACCGGTAATTGCGGCTCTTCGCGGGTGGATCTTCAAAAATATTTAGGCTTTATAGATAGCCTGCAACTTTCCATTAATGTAGCCAGCCTTATTGGCCATAACGATGTACGCCGCGCAGTAATGGGCAATGCCAATCGGGATGCCACAGAAGAAGAGCTGCAAAAAATGGAAGCGCTGGTGGCCAAAGCTATGCAGGATGGTGCAGTCGGTTTTTCAACCGGGCTAATTTATACTCCCGGCACTTATTCCAATACCGCTGAAATAGTAAGACTTGCAAAAGTAGCAGCATCGTACAAAGGTATATATGCCACGCACATGCGTAATGAAGGCGACCGGGTAACAGAAGCAATAGAAGAAGCATTGCATATTGGCAGTGAAGCAAACATGCCGGTGCAGATCTCACATTTTAAATTAAGCGGCCAGCAAAACTGGGGTCGCAGTAAAGAAACTGTTCCAATGATAATGAAGGCAAGGGAAAAAGGGATTGATGTCACTATTGATCAATATCCGTATACAGCCAGCAGCACAAGTTTGAGCACATTGATACCTGACGAGGTTCTGGCAGATGGGCCGGATTCTATAAAAGCAAGGTTGCAACGTCCGGAAATTAAAAAATATGTAGTTAGTGAAATGCTGAAAAGCTTAAGAAAAAGAAAGCTAAAACATTTTAGTTACCCGGTTGTTGCCTTTCACCGTGCAGACACTACACTCAATGGCAAAAGCATAGAGGAAGTAAACCTGATAAAAGGCCGGAAGCACAAAGCAAAAGCAGAAGCTGAGACGGTGATTGATATGATGATTGCCGGAGGCGCCGCTATGATATTTCATGGCATGAGCGAAACAGATGTACAACGCATTATGCAATATCCTTTCAACATGTTTGCTTCTGATGCAAGCATAAGGGCTTACGGCCAGGGTGTCCCACATCCGCGTGGGTATGGCACTAATGCAAGGGTGTTAAGTAAATATGTACGGGAGGAAAAACTATTGACGATGGAAGAAGCCATCCGGCGTATGACTTCTTTACCTGCACAAAAATTTGGATTACGCGACAGGGGTTTATTAAAAGAAGGCATGGCCGCAGATATTGTATTGTTTGATGAAAAAGAAGTGCAGGATCTTTCTACGTTTGAAAAGCCGCATGCCTACTCAAAAGGATTTAAATATGTTATTGTAAACGGACAGTTGGTAATAGAAAATGAAAAACATCTGGGCACAAGAAGCGGTAAGGCTTTGCATGGGAATGGAATTCTTTTAACGAAAACTTTTTGATTACTTATAAAGCAATTGAAAAAACTTCTGTTTATTGTGCTGGTACTACAACACAGCACAAAATTTAAATGAAGAAGTATTTACATTCACGCTGAGTTTGAAGAAAAAAAACAGGCTTTTTTGGTTAACTTGGTTATTCATTCCCAAACTATATTCTTATGTCCTCAATTACTGCTTTTGCCGGTTCTGTTCCTGCCAACTACGATAAATATTTAGGGCCGCTTTTATTTGAGCCTTATGCACTGGATATTGTCGAACGCTTAAAAGGTCGCCGGTTAAGATCGGTGCTTGAGCTCGCATGCGGAACAGGAAGAGTAACTGCACATTTGGTAAACCTTCTTGACGAAGATGGAAAGCTAACCGCCACAGACCTGAATGCGGATATGATAGAAGTGGCAAAGCAACGTGTGGATAATGAGAAGATAGAATGGCTGGTGGCCGATGCCCAGGAGCTTCCTTTTGATGCAGACAGCTTTGACCATATCATTTGCCAGTATGGTGTTATGTTCTTTCCCGATAAATTGAAAGCCTTCAAAGAAGCATACAGGGTGTTGCAGCAGGGAGGCAGATATTTTTTCAATACATGGGATGATATGAAGTTCAACCCACGCACAACTATTTTGCGAAAGATAATGGAAGAAATGTTTGCAGATGAGGCACCGGAGTTTTTGCAAAAAGGACCTTACTCTTTTTTTGACCGGGAGGAGATACGAAGGCTGATGGAAGAAGCTGGCTTTACAGAAATTACAATTGAAGTGGTGCAGAAGCAAAGCAGTTATAATACCGAGGACGATTTTATAAAAGGATTTATTGATGGCTCACCGCTCTCTGCCTTTCTCATAAATAAAGATGACAAAGTGAAAACCGAACTAAAAGAGAAAGTAAAAAAGGCCATGCAAGAGCAGGCAAAAGATTACGGAAAATCTGTGCCTTTGCAGGCTTTGGTTTGCAGCGGCGAAAAGAAATAAGAATTTAGGGTTTGAGATGTCTTGTCTAATTGTCGGTGTAGTATCAGCATAAGGATTTGGAGGAATGTTATAGCATTGAAGGAAGGCAAGTTTGATTTAACAGATTTAATCCCATTCAAACTTCACACATTCATCGCTTACATAATCTTCTTTATTTTTTATCCATTGGGGCAGGCCGGGTGACTGCACTTTTGCTCCATGTTTTTCTTTGTCTGCTACCTGGTGGTTTAGTGCCAATAAATTTTCCAAAATAAAATCGGTATCAATTGTTTTATCTTTTGTGGCGAAGCCATATGCTTCCAACACGGCTTTGTCCAAAGCCGTATGCAAATCTTTAATTGGGTTTTTGCCTGGCTGTTCTAATAAGCGGTATAAATCACGCAGACTTATATGGTGTTGCTGCATTAGTTTGGTTCGTTCTGTTCTTAATGTTCTTGCTGCATTAGCAACTTTTTTTATTTGGGCTTCAGTTGGTGTTTGCGGCCAGGGGAAAGTGTCCCAAATTGATGCTGTGTTATAATTTGGTGTTTCTGCAAGTGTTGTACAATTTGCTAAGAACCAATGCCAGTGAAATTTTGATTGTATAATGCCAAATGAATAATCATCTTCAAAAACAAAAGCCATTATCTTATCATTGGGATGTATCTCAGACGAAATGAATTCAAAAATCGGACGTTGAGTAACTCTTGCGCAAGCAATGTATCTTTTTATTGTCTTGAACTGTAACAATAAATCTTCTCTTCTCCGCCACATTTTCCACCAACTTAATAGCTGTGCTCCTCTGCCATTATCTTTCTTCTTTCCTTCATCTTCATCTTTTGCTTTCAATTCTACAAACGGTAAAACATTTTTTTGTAAATGTTCATAAAGCTTGGAATATTTACTTGCTTCTATCTGGTTTTGAAATGTAAAATCAATTACAAATCTATCAGGTTGAGAATTATAATTGGCCACCAATTCTTCGCCAATTAAAAAGGGCTTCAACGCTTCTTTATATTCAGGATATTGTTTTAATAATTTAATGCCTTCGGCTTTGCTTAATAAAAACCCTTTATGTCCATGCGTTTGTCCCTGGAAAACTTTCTTCGGTTTCCGATTACATTCCAATACTTCCGCTTCGCTTACATCAGTATTCAAACTTAAACTGCTATTAATAGTTTCTTCCACATGGCGGCACAATTCCTTTTTCAGTTCTGTATATAATTCTTTTTCGCCTTCGTATTTTCCTTTCTTCCAGCACGCAATGGAAACAAAAACAGCAGCTTCGCCACTCCAGTCCATACTGCTAACGGCGCTGAATATTTCACCTCCGGTTTGCACAATCACATCAAGGCTTCCTTCGCGGCTGTAGTTTTGGCGTATGGTATTTGTTCCCACCAAACCAGCGTAAGAATTTTCTTTCATCTGCTTGTGCGTTTTGTAAAACCAATACACACAAAAATCTGCACGTCCGGGTACTTCAGGATAGGCGGTTCTTAATTTATTAACGTACTCCGCTCCAAATTCATCCTGCATTTTATTCTTGCTTTGAAATGGCGGGTTACCAACAATGGCATCCACTTCGGGCCAGGGAGTAAACAAGGCATCGGCAGAAATAATATTGCCGTCCAGGTTATCCAAAGGCAGGGTTTCTTCATTGTCAAATGCCTGTTTAATGCTTAGCTCTTTGGCAATCATCATGGTTACTTTTGCCAGTTCAACCGCTGTTGGATTTTTATCAATGCCATAAAACTGTTTGGTGGTTACCATTCCGTTTTTTAGTTTGTGTTGTATCACTCTTTCCGTGTCGCCATTTTGTGTGCAAAGAGAATTAAGGTGTTTGAAAATTTCTTTTTCAAGAAGTTTGATGTCATTAAAAGCTATAAACAAAAAATTACCACTGCCACAGGCCGGGTCAAGCACTTTGTAGTTGGTAAGTTCTGTATGCAATTCAACTAAAGCATCAAAAGTTTTGTATTTATCCTTAGCAGAAAAATCGTTCATCACAGCATCAATCTTTCTCCGCCATGGCTGTACAACAACCGGGTCAACGATTTTTTTTATATCCACTTCGTAAGTATAGTGTGCTCCCGTTTCATGCCGTTGTTTTTGGCTCATCATTCCTTCGAAAATGGAACCGAAAATGGCAGGATTTATATTTTGCCATCTTCTTTGAGATGTTATCCATAAATCTTCAACTTCTTTTTTTGTAAGTTCTATTGGCTTGATTATTTTAAATAAGCCTCCGTTGAAATAATCAACATCCTTATATTTCCCTGCAGGAGTTCTACCGGGCAAATTCATTTGTTGAAATAAACCTCCAATGAGATCGTAGGTTTCTGGTACTTTATCAAAACCACTGCCTGGCTTTTCAATGCATTCATCAATCAACCGTGTAAATATTTTATTAGGAAGTAATTCAACGTCTTCAGCAAACAAACTCAAAACACATTGCAAACAATACCTTATTGCATCCTCATGATTAATCGTTGGGTTACGATCTCCTGTAAGTTTTCGATATAGTTCTGAAATACTTTTAGCAATCGTTTCCGTTACATCTTCCTTATCAATTTTAAAAAGCGGTTTCTTTTCAACTGGCAATAAAAATGCAAAAGCTTCTTTGCGTATATGTAAATCTTCGAGGTTAATTTTTTCCTGAGGCTCGTAAATATCTTTATCAAAATCATATATCCAAAACTCATCAAAATTGCAAAGGATAACATACCGGGGTCGGTTGGGAACCAATTGCTGCCAATAACTGAATGCTTGCAGGTAGTGAATGGAAAGGTCTTCATTCCGTTTCTTCATTTCAATAAGCACACGTGGCTTCCAAACCAGGTCAGCAAAAGAAGTGCTGCGTTTATTTTCATTGCTCTTAATGCGAAATTCCAGGGAGGCACCTGCACTTTTCAAACCTCCGGGGTATCCTAAGGCCACAAAAAAATGGTCAAGAAAAATCTGGGCTTCTCCTTTTTCATCTCCTTTGATATGTGTTTTGCACCATTGAATGAAACTTTCAAAACTCATAAGCGGCATAATAAGTTTTTGGCTTTGTAATTGAATTGCCACAAAATAAGAAAAAGCCAAATCTTATCCACGTAACAATAATAATAGCAGTTGCGATTTTTCTATTGCCATTACCTTTTCTTCTGGTCTAATACGCATAGTAAACTTCCTGCCACTGTTTGAAAAATATGTAAAAGGTGACAATCTTAAATCACTTATTCATTAAGAAAAAGATCCCGGGTCAATCCAGGGATGACAATAAGAATGTTTAAGACTGTAATGCCAGGAAGATAACAGGTTATTGTTGTGTTTGGTTTCTTAAAATTACATTTTCCAACACCAACACATTATTGTATGCAGGACAGTAATAATCAAACCTGCCGATGTTGCTTTTTATCATAAAACGTGTAAAAGGATTTGGCAACATAGCCGTCATATTTGCAACAAAAAACACGAAATTATTATCAGATAAATTACTGAATTGATCTTGTAATTGATCTGGTGGCAAAACACCCCACCGCAAAAGGGATGTTGACAAAATTATTTTGTCTAAAAAACTGTTCGCCTGCTGATAGTAAAGTTGTGCATCTGCAATCAAGTCATTTTTATATTTCTCCAGCTCTGGAATAAATCTGGTGCTCATCAACCTCGAAATGTGATAAAGAATTACAGGTGATCTGTTATAATAGGGCGAAATAATTTCAGGATGAGTTTGATACTGCCTTTTGCGTACTGCTTCACAAACCAATTTCAATGAAGCCGAATCTGCAGCAGTATATTTTAAGTTGTATTTATGTACTAACACCAATACATTCGATAGTGCACAAACATCAAAATCAGTTGGAATTTTATGGCTAAGCCATGTAGAGTAAGCAGGAAGTTTTCTGTAATCTTTAAACGTACTTAATACTTTTTGCTTTTTACCATTAGTGTACGATTGTATGTATTGGTGCATTTCTTTTACCATTGAATGCGGTGGATTTGTTGCCTGCAATACAATCGAAGAACAGTCCAGGTCATCCGATAAAGCATTTGTTTTAAATATACTGAGCCATGAGTTGGGGAAATATTTTTTGGGTGTGGTCATCCAAAAGCTAAAGACAGGAAATCCTCTCCTGTTCTGAAATTTTTTGAACGCAGGCAATGCATTGTTGATTACTGAATCGATAGTATCTTTTAAACTGTTCCCAACTTTCGGTTTGAGTTCTTGAAGTGTAGCAATGATCAAAGCAGTAAAGAAAATATTATCATCATTTTTATACCTTCCCTTGTTGAAGTAATATTCCCGGTACGTGGGAAAAAGACCTTTTGCAAAATAATTATCGCCTTTAGATTGTGTTTTATATATTTCTTGAATGAGTTGCTGTTCGTAAAGCGTGTTTGTTGTTTGAGCAAAACAAGTTGACGAGAAAAAAATCAGAGCCGGAAGAATATACATCATATTATATAAGACCATTACCGAATTCGCCAAACCCAACTTAGTCTAAAGTTCCGGTATAGCAGCAAAAATAACAATCAAAGCACCAATGTATTCTCTTTTCTGTTATCGCTTTATTCTGGAAAAGGGTTGTATTGTACAGGCTATGTTTTTGAAATCGGTTACCTATAATATTTAATAAAGAGGCCCTTGATTATAAAAAACGATTATGCTGCGCAGCATTCTAAAATCCTCTTTTTTCAGCTTTCGGAACAGCCGGTCTTTTAAATCCTTTATTTTTTAGAAGGTCTTTTATTTCCACAATAGCTCTTTCCAATTGCGGGTCTACTCCTTTAGCCATGGCTGAAAGATCTTCACTTACCGCTATATCAGGTTCTACTCCATGCCCTTCTTTGAACCAGGTGCCGTCCGGATTATACATTCTAAAAGTGGGTGATGTAATATTACCGTTGTCAATCAACAGCGGTACTCCACTGATGCCAATGAGTCCGCCCCAGGTTCTGGAGCCGATCAATGGACCCAATTGCTTCTTGCGGAAGTAATCTGGAAATGCATCACCACCTGAACCACTCCATCCGTTGATAAGCATTACTTTAGGACCAAAGTGTGCAAAAGGCGGCCACGGCCAGGCTTCACCGTCGCGTATAGCCCAAAAGGCTAAAGGTGTTCTGTTCAAGAGTTCAATAAATCGATCTGGTATTTGTCCGCCTGAATTGAATCGTTCATCTATCACCAAAGCTTTCTTATCCCATTGCGCATTAAACTGCCTTATTAATTCATTCTGCCCATCCAGGCCAGTGCTACGCACATATATATAACCCGCATCTCCATTGGTGGCTTCTTCTACTCTTTTTCTGTTTGCTTCTATCCAGGCAAGATGCCTCAACCGCGATTCGTCGTCCAATGTTTTTACAATTGCTGTTTTTGCACCATTGAATGATGGTGCTGTGTTGTAGGTCAGTTCCACTGTTTTATTTGCTAACCCCTGGAAGGCTGCAAAAGGTTCAGATGATGTAGTAACGGGAACTCCGTTCACCGCCAGGATGTAATTGCCTTCCTTTATATCAGTTCCACTTATATCAAGTGGCGAACGCACTTCTGCATCCCAGGTTGCTGGCCGTATTATTTTTTGGATTTTATAATAATCTCCTTCGGCTTTCCAATCAATTCCCAGGTAACCAACAGCAGATGTTTTTCCCTGTTCTTCATCACCACCGCCTTTATAAGTGTGTGAGGCATCTAACTCACCCATCATTTCTCCCAATACCACATTAACTTCTTCACGGGTCATAGCACCATTTAGCATTTTAGAATACCGTTCTTTCATTAAGTTCCAGTCCACGCCATGCATTTTCGGATCATAGAAATAATCACGTTGCAAACGCCATGCATCAGTGAAGATTTGTTTCCATTCCTGCATAGGATCTACCATTGCCTGCATTTCAGCAGTACGTAATGGTTTTTCAAACTTCTGATTTTCTTCAGGCCTAATAATCGCTAATGCACGCTGACGTTGCACCAATAATTTTTTTCCATCGGCAGATAGTCTATACTGGTTTACATCATCTAAAATTGTTTTTTCTTCCCGCTTGTCGATATCGTAATAGCGAAGTGAAGTTTTACCATCCTCGACCCCGGTATTTGGAAACACCTGATAAATGATCTTGCCTTTTATTGCAGTCAGCCGGCCATAGTTTCCAGGCTTTAAAGGAAGAATTACCAACCTATTTTCCATTTCATCCGTGTCAATATCAACACTCGGTGTTAGTTTTTTTGTATCGATAACCCCTGCATCCTTTAGCACTTTTTTTACGCTGTCCGCTTTTTGTTTTTCTTCATCACGCTTTACTCCAACCTCATCGTTTTTAGCGTAAAGCAATGATGGCGTTGTCTTCTTAAGAGCAATTGCACCAACCTGCGTGGAGTTTGTGTAAATAAAAGTATTGTCTATATCACTGTAATTTGGCTGGAAAACCTGGCTTGTAAGCAGGTACAAATATTTTCCATCAGGATCAAAAACAGCATTTGTAGAATTGTAAAAACCACTGGTTGCCTGGTGCAATTTCTTGTTCTGATAATCGTAAAGAAAGATTGCCCTGTGATAATTTTCAAGATCACGGTTATAGGTAAGCCACCTGCTGTCCGGCGACCAATTACAAGTAAAATTTTCCAACGCACCATGCGACATTCTTAGTCCTTTATCTACTTGCGTGGTTTTGCCAGTGGATATATCATATACATAAATTTTCATTGCTTTATCAATGAATGCCAGCTTCCTGCTATCGGGTGACCAAAATAAATTATAACGGAAGCCCGGGCCATAATCGGTAAGTTTTCTGGCACTGTTCTCTTTGCCTTCTTCCATCATCCATAATTCATACTCGCCGGATTGATCACTCCAGTACGCTATATGGTTTCCATTTGGCGACCATGCAGGATAGCGTTCTGCAGCACCCGGTGTTCTTGTAAGCGTTTTTACAAAACCATGTTCCGCTGGAACTGAAAAAATTTCGCCACGGGCTTCAACCAAGGTGCGATTGCCATCGGGACTGATGAAAGCACGCTGCATATATTTTTCTGCAGGTTGAACAGACGGCTTTAGTGCAGTGCGATCACTGATCACCGATACTTTTACCTCTTTCAACTTTTGAGATGACAATTCAAAAAGGTACAATTTACCTCCAGCTTCAAATACAATATCGTCTGGTCCCAATGAAGGAAAATGTGTGTCATAATCCTTGAAATTTGTGATCTGTGAAAATTGTTTGGTACTCATATCATATCGCCAAAGATTCATGCGTACTTCGGGCCCTCGGTCAGATAGAAAATAAATTGAATTATTATGCCACATGGGTAATTCATCTGAGGCATCTGTAGTGGTGATCTTTTCTGATTTTTGCGAAGCAAAATTAAAAACATGAATATCAGCATTCCAGCCCCCACGGTATCGTTTCCAATTTCGAAATACCTGCGAAATAAAAGTAACAGCTATATCTTTTCCATCCTGGGAATAAGAGCCGAATTCTGCATAGGCAAGAGGCAATTTTTCAACCGCCCCTCCACTGGCGGAAATAGTAAAAAACTGGTTGAATCTTTCTCGTCCGCTTTCTCTTCCTGATGCAAATAATACCCGCTTACCATCAGGAGTCCATTCAACAACCCTGTCAGCACTTCCATGTTGTGTAAGCCTCGCCGGAATACCACCGGCAACTGGAAGAACATATACATCCAGGTTCCCATCATAATTTCCGGAGAACGCTATGGATTTTCCATCGGGTGAAAATTTAGGAAAACTTTCAACACCAGGAGGCGAACTTAATTTAAAGGCCGTGCCGCCTTCCTTAGCTACCAACCAAATATCATTTGCATATGCAAATACAATTTTTGTTTTCGATACGTCAGGGTATAAAAATAAGCCTGCGTCTATTTGTGCGTATAGTTGAGATGAAAAAATACAACTGGCACCAAGTGCAAATAATTTATTCATAGCAATTGTTTAAAATGAATATAAATTTTTTTTTGTACTTAGAATTATACATTATTAACTATGGAAATATTCTTTATTCAAGCGGAGTTTCTGCACAACATTCCAATAATATGGTTATAAATTATTTTGATTCCATTGTTGTCAGGCATTAATCAGAGCTATTATTTCTTTACTTCCCAAATATGATACTCCTGTATAAGTGGTGGGTTTTCAGGTGTCAGTGTAAACATCACCATGAGGTTGGTTTTTTCTCCTTCCAATAAAAAAGAACCACGCAAATTATTTTCCGGCATCATATCTTTTACACTTAAGATTTTGCCAGCCTTAGCAAACAAGTCTATTGATTGTTTACGTAAAGAATCGATAGGGTTATCTGGAAAAAAATTCTCTGCAAACAACCCACTCTTTTCAGCAGCCTTCCATTCAGGCAAAATATTTACCAATTGTTCTTTACGCTGTTTTAAGATGGGCGAAACAGGAATTGCTCGTGGTTTTAGATCAGCCATTTTAATAATCGTGTCCAGGACTGCTAAATTGATGGTGCCTGTAGGTGCGTAGGTAAGATTAGCAAAAGCAACTACCCCAATTCCATAATCAGGAAACATGCGCCATTGGCTACCAAAGCCAGGGAGGCCGCCGCTATGTCCAACC
>MWVW01000314.1_pt1 | contig 11271 bp, 10 predicted proteins | sample 1047191 | NCBI WGS metagenome assembly MWVW01 (sample SAMN06349985, study PRJNA376086) | soil metagenome | isolation source: MtG22-5 sample Antarctic (ecotone) | place: Antarctica
GGTATATGTACTCTGAAAAATACAGATTCACTCTGCATATTTATATTCATAGTTGTACCCGCGGTCAATAAAACAGCAGCACCCCAGTTAATTCTTTTTTTCTGATTTATATAAGCAAACTGTCCACCCAGGTCATATATTTCACCATTTAAGGATATAGCTCCGAATAGTTGGTTATTACCCAGTATGTCACTAAAAATTCCATTTACACCACCTGCCAGACCTGTTCCATAACCACCACCTGTAGATACCCCTATCCCGGTATTGCCTATATAATCCAACTCAAACTTTGGTTTATAAGGAACCTCTTTAAAGCTTACTTCCGATTCCGTATTATAGCGTGTACCAGTTAATAAATTAGCTACAATATCATTACCTGAACGTGTAAAGGGAGGCAGTAGTGCAGCTTGCATATTCACATCTCCACTGTTCACCATAATGCCTTGTAATGCAGAACTAAGAGTTGAAAATATTGTATAATTATCGTTATGGTAATGCGTATAGACTATGCGGTCATTGCTTCGTGATGCACTGATAGCAGGCGAATACTTAGTGATACCGGTTATACCTGTAAATAGATTAGTGAGCTTTGAAAGATTGCGGTTACTGATATTGTATGAATACATATTTCTAAACCCGTCCCTGTCAGAAAGGAAATAAAGAAGATTATTGTCAGCTCCAAAAACAGGATTTAAATTATTAGCACCTTCAAAAAAATCAAGCTGGGTAACAGTACCGGTTTCTATATTCAACAAAGCGATATTATGTGAAAATTTATGCTGAATATTTTTGTTGCCAATACTGTTTCTGTCTGTTGAGAATACCAGCCATTTACCGTCCGGGGAGTAAGAAGGTTGAATATCGGAATAACGATCGTTTGTCAACTGTCGTACTCGTCTGGTATTTAAGTTATAGGCAAATAAATCACTTTGTCCGTCCACCAGCCCGGTAACTACGATAGTATTGCCGTCCGGCGACCATGTGGGATTACTGATAGCGGGTACACCGGGAATATCTATTTCCTTAATTTTTCTCCCGTTATCGGCACTGGCTATCACCAACCGGTTGCTGCCTTTTGCAAAGGCCACAAATGCAAGTTGCCGGCTATCGGGCGACCATGCCACTGATGATTCAAATGAACTGTATTCATCAATGTGCGAACCAAATTTATTTGAGGTTATTCTTTGAAGATTACGACCTGTTTCTGTATCTGCAACATAGAGGTCTATATTGAAGAGATTCTTTTCAGTCCAGAAAGCAATCCTTTTTCCATCAGGGCTTATAGAAGGAACTATATTAAGTTCGCCGGCATTCTTTTTATAAATCAACCGGGTTCCGGCTGGAGTTAAGTCTGTTTTTGAAAGGTAAGAACTGTATGCATTCCGTAAAGCATTTTTCCAGTTTTCAGAAAATTGTTTAGCATCTATTTTAAATAGTTTTTTTATAGCTGTTTCATAACCCGACCTTGCGGTTTCAATAAATAATTTTTTGATAACAGTATCCCCATAGATACCTGTTGTGTAAGCCCAGAATGCCTGTCCCCAACGGTAGGGAAAATATAAATCAGGACGATTGGTGAGGTCTTTCAGGGAAGGAAGTTTATTAGCAGCCACACCACTGCGCAACCAGATAGCTGTATGCGCATCCGTGGGTCCTATGGACATGTATTCAGCAAGTCCTTCCACCATCCATAGTGGTATGTTTCCAACTGCATTCAATGATAATGAATCAATAATCAGGTGATATTGAAATGCATGCACTAATTCATGGCCCAACACATGGTCCGTTTGCGCATTTGATTCCATAAAAGGCATGATCACCCTGTTTTTTAAAGCTTCTGTAACTCCGCCTGTACCCACGCCAATTTGACCTTCAATAGCACGTGTCTGTTGAAAATCAGCATGGTTGCCGTACATTAAAATGGGGTTGCGATGACTGAATGTATCTTTAAAAATAGCCTGGTGCATGCGATACCATTCTTCGCTTTGTTGTGCAAGCCTGTTACGCGTTGTCTTATTTTGCAGGTAATGATAAAGTTCAAAATTTGGTGTCTGAAGTACCTGAAAATTAAATTCTTTATAGTTGACCTTATTTCTTCCGAAATTTTGTGCTTGCATTGTTGAATTAATTACAAAAAAAATGAGAAGAGTAACCGGATAGAGTATTCTTCGATGACTTAAATAAACTGTCTTAGTATTCATAGAAGGTGTTTAAAAATATTTTAGTGAAAGCAATAATTGATCCATTGGAGATACGTAAATTGTTAACAAATAGTGTTCAGGGATTTAGCAATTATTGTTAAATTTTTTACGTCTGCAGCTATGAATTTTAGCTTTCTGAATCTATATTTCCATATTAAAAACGGAAAATAAAGCTTGTCTTATTTCACGTTATAGTACACTTATCTTTGCCCCGTTTCAACATTTAAATAATGGATCTGCAAACTCCTGACCTTGACCTGAAAGCATTGATGAACATAACTGAAACACACCTGCATAAAATATATGAAGGCGGGGGTAAAAAAGCAATTGCCAAACAAAAAGAAAAAAACAAACTCACTGCACGGGAACGCATTGATTACCTGATTGATAAAGATTCTTACTTTATTGAGATTGGTGCTTTTGCAGGATTTGAAATGTATGAGGAGCAGGGAGGTTGCCCTGCAGGAGGCACTGTAGCCGGCATCGGGTATGTCAGCGGCCGCCAATGCGTTATAGTTGCTAACGACCAGACAGTGAAAGCTGGTGCATGGTTTCCTATTACAGGAAAAAAAAATTTACGCATGCAGGAAATTGCAATGCAAAATCATCTGCCTGTCATCTATCTTGTTGACAGTGCCGGAGTGTTTCTGCCAATGCAGGATGAAATATTTCCTGACAAAGAGCATTTCGGTCGCATTTTCTATAACAATGCCCGGATGAGTGCAGAAGGCATCACTCAAATTGCGGCAGTGATGGGTGCTTGTGTGGCAGGGGGTGCTTATCTTCCTATCATGAGTGATGAAACGCTGATGGTGGAAGGTGCTGGCTCTATTTATCTTGCCGGACCATACCTCGTAAAAGCTGCAGTTGGCGAAGATGTGGATACCCAGACTTTAGGTGGCGCTGTTACGCATACTGAAATTTCGGGCATTGCAGATTACAAATTCAAAACAGAAAAGGAATGTCTGGAGCAGGTTCGAAGACTTATTGATAAATTGGGTAAAACAGATAGCGCTGGTTTTGACAGGCAAAAATCTAAAAATCCAAATAAGAAAGCTAAAGAATTATACAAGATCGTACCGCCTGGTGGCAACAAGCCATACGATATGTTGCAGGTGATAGAATGCCTCGTTGATGATTCGGAATTTGATGAATTCAAAAAAGATTACGGAAAGACAATTATCTGTGGGTATGGACGCATAGATGGGTGGGCTGTTGGCATAGTGGCCAACCAGCGGAAGATAATAAAAAATAAAAAAGGTGAGATGCAAATGGGTGGCGTCATCTATAATGACAGCGCCGATAAAGCAGCCCGGTTTATTCTCAATTGCAATCAAAAGAAAATACCTCTTGTGTTTTTGCAGGATGTAACCGGCTTTATGGTAGGTAGCCGAAGCGAGCATGCCGGCATTATAAAAGACGGCGCCAAAATGGTTAACGCTGTAGCCAATTCGGTTGTTCCCAAAATCACTATTATTATTGGCAATTCGTTTGGAGCCGGTAATTATGCCATGTGCGGAAAAGCTTACGAGCCCAGATTTATATATGCCTGGCCTTCAGCAAAAATTGCAGTAATGGGTGGTGAACAGGCGGCTAAAACATTATTACAAATACAGGTAGCTTCTCTGAAAGCAAAAGGTGAACTAATACTTCCGGAAGACGAATCACAATTGCTGAATGAAATAAAGGATCGTTACGAAAAACAAACCTCCCCCTATTATGCTGCAGCCCGGCTTTGGGTAGATGCTATCATTGATCCGGCAGAAACCAGAAATGTTATCTCCCAGGGAATTGCAGCAGCCAATCATAACCCTATTGTGCAGCCTTTTAAAACAGGTGTGTTCCAGGTATAATTATGCATGATAAAATTACCATGTATACTGATGGTGCCTCCCGCGGCAACCCCGGACCTGGCGGGTATGGTGTTATTCTTAGTAGTGGGAATTTAAAAAAAGAATTGTCACAAGGCTACCGTCTCTCCACCAATAACCGCATGGAATTAATGGCTGTGATAGCAGGCCTTGAGGCTATGAAAAAAAGAAATTTAGATATTACCATTTATTCTGACAGCCAGTATATTGTAAAAGCCATAAAAGAAGGATGGCTGAAAAAGTGGATCGCTACCAATTTTGCAAAGGGTAAAAAAAACAAAGATTTATGGACACGTTTTTATACGCTTTCACAACAACATCATTTGAATTTTATATGGGTAAAGGGGCATGCAGAAAACGCTTTTAATAACCGGTGCGATGAGCTTGCCACTGCTGCTGCTGATAGTGGCGATTTGCTGATAGATGAAGGATATGAAATGGACCCCGCTAACCTTTTCAATAATACAGGTGAATAACGCAGTAGTTTCATGGAGCGGAGGTAAAGACAGCTGTTTTGCTGTGATGCAGGCAGTAAAACTAGGGATAGAGACAAAAGTTCTGTTGAATGTTTTAAATGAAGAGGGCAGGATCTCCAGGTCGCATGGCATACCTGCAAAGATTTTACTTGCTCAAGCCCAGGTTTCCGGCTTGCCAATCAAACTAATTGAAAGTTCATGGCAGGATTATGAAAATAAATTTATAGAAGCACTAATTGATTTTAAAGAAGATTATAAATTATCGCATTGCATTTTTGGAGACATCGACTTGCAGGCACATAGAGATTGGGAGGAAAAGGTTTGTGCAAAAGCAGCATTGACAGCCTGCTTACCTTTATGGAAGCAGAACCGCAAAGAGCTTGTTTTGGAAATGATGCGATCAGGAATCAAAACCATCATCGTCAGTTGCAATGAAAAAATGGGCAAAGCTTTTATCGGAAAAGAACTGACTCCCACATTAGTTGCTGAGCTCGAGAAAGCCGGAATTGATCCTTGTGGAGAAAACGGGGAATTTCATACATTGGTTACCCATTGCCCGCTTTTTAAATATCCTGTAAATGTTTTAATAAACAACACTGTGCATCACGATCAGTATTGGTTTGCAGAATTGGAACTGTAAAATTGAAGTTGTATTCTGAAACGGTCTAGATCTATGCTAACTGCATTTTCTTTTGAAGCCAAAATCGCTCAGCCAGGTAAAAAGCGCCAAATAAAAGGCTGCAAAAAAATAAATCTCCAAGTATAAAATTAGGGGCAAATCCCTGGATCAAACCATACTCCCTATGAAATGCCAGGGCATCATTATAGCATTGCATCAATCCTGAAAAGGTTTTAGGCCTGCCAAAACCTCCGCCACCTAACCATACAGTAAAATTGGATGCCAGGAAAAACAATAATGATCCACCAACAGAGAAACCGAGTATGTTCAAAGCATTCTTCTTTTTGAGTAAAAACCCAAAAACAGTTAGTCCGGCAAACAAAAGATAGTTTATCCATTGTCCCTGGTAAAAACCTTTGATCACGGTAAATCCATTCATGTAAAATACCTGGTATAATGCATCTGAAATAAACATTGAAAGCAACGGAAGCACAAAAGCCCAACGTTTGTCTTTGATCACTGCCCCACCAAATATGGCCATTGCTATTTGCGGTGCAAAACCAAAAGGCCGGCCTTCCCAGACACGATAAACTGAAGCACTTATAATTAGGAGAAGAAAAGTCAATAAAACAGATTTATTCAGTTTCATCAGATGTTGCTTTTGAAGCAAAAATAAACTAAGAATGGTTATACTGACTTTTCAATTTTTGTACCGGTATATGTACTCTGAAAAATACAGATTCACTCTGCATATTTATATTCATAGTTGTACCCGCGGTCAATAAAACAGCATCACCCCTGGCAAATTCTTTAGTTGGTTGATCTTTCTCTGAAAGCTCTATTTTTCCCTTATAAATAAAAAAGATCTCAACCGTTTCAGTTTTTAATGTTGTCGGGTATTCAGTGCTCACATATTTGTGTATTTCAAATTCTTTTGCCGGTGATGGATATAAGCCGTTTTTTAATGGTTTTAAAATATGGGGAGACGTGGATTTAAATTCAATAAGCTTTAATACTTCCTCTATGTCAATATGTTTTTCTGTTAATCCTGCCCGCAGCACATTATCTGAATTTGCCATTACTTCTATATTCTGCCCTTCCAGATAAGCATGAGGCATTGCAGGAGGTTGATAAATACTTTCTCCTTCTTTTAAGTGTACAAGGTTAAAAAAATAAACAGAGAAAATTCCCCGGACAAAATTTCCATTGCCACAAAAATTTTCTATAGCCCTGGCTGCCCAAAAATTTTCATCATCTTTTGTAAGTTGTCCTGATTTATACGCCGGCAAAATGCGTTCAGCAAGAGGCTGCAGTATCTTATTGACCAGCTTTTGGTCATATTGCATAATTGACTGGTACAAAAGCTGGTATCCGCCTCCTTTAAATTGCGTCTTTAAAAAATGAAATTCGGGTATGTTATCTAATGTCTCAACCAAAACTTTTTCATTTTTAAAACCATGCAACAACCAGAAATCACTTAATGCGATCATTTGCTCCGGTTTATGGTTGTCGTCCTTATAATTTCTGTGTGAAGCAGTGAGGGCTATACCAGCTTCATTTTCTCTTGCAAAACCCAGCGCAGCATTATCTTTTGAAGGGTGCACCTGTATAGAAAGCATTTGGCGTACATCCAGCACCTTGAATAAAAAAGGGAGGCCATCAAAAAATTCAAGCACTTGCTTTCCTAATACGGCATCTTTGTTTTCATCAATAAAACGATTAAGTGGTATTTCATGATCCTTCTGGTAAACCTTAGCCGGATGGTTGCTATGCGCCCCTATCCAATACTCAGCAAAAGGAAGTTTTTCAATATTCCTTTGACCCAAAAGATTCGGGATAAAATCAACACCGCCCCAGTTGTAATGCTGTACTATTCCTTTCAGTTTATAGATACCTTGCACTGTTTATTCCTTTTTTTATAAATTGAAGCTAAAGATAGCCAATGGCTTTGCACAATAATTTTGGGAAAGAGGGAGAAGAGCTGGCAGAACAATATTTATTAAAACATGGCTATGAGATCTTACATCGCAACTGGAAACATTCTTATTATGAGATTGATATTATTGCCCTTAAAAATGAAGTGCTTCATTTTGTGGAAGTAAAAATCAGATCATCAAAAGTATATGGGTTACCGGAGGAAAATGTAAACAAAAAAAAGTTTCAACGCTTATTGAATGCAGCAGACGAATTTTTATTTCAGAACAGTAAATACCGGCATGTGCAGTACGATATTTTAGCCATTAAAAAATACAAGGATCAGCCAATTGATTTTTTTTTGCTTGAAGATGTATACCTGTAAGATGGACCACCCAAATTTTTTAGGGTTAAAGTATGATCAGATTTTATAAATTATTAAGCTTTAATAATGAAATCCAATTGTCTTTTACTATCTTACGCTTGTACCCTTCGGATGAGAAAGCTAAATATTGCTTCATTTCCTCCTGAGGCATACTAACTGCTGCTATGGAGTCTTCAATTTCAAATATTGATCATTTTAAAGATCTTGGCGAGAAAACCAGGCTAATTATCGATGCAGCTCTTGAAGCTATTGTAGGCATTGATACAAACGGAGACATTATAATGTGGAACCCACAGGCTGAAGTGATCTTTGGATGGAAAAAAGCAGAAGTTTTAGGCACATCATTAAAAGAAAAGATAGTTCCGAAGCGATTCCGGCAAAAACTGGGTCGTGTTTATGAGTTATACCAACACACGGGTTCTCATGTGAATTTCAATAAAATCATCGAATTCAGTGCCATTGACCGGAATGGAAAAGAATTTCCTATTGAATTAAGCGTATTACCAATCAAAGAAAAAGGACACGAGTTTTTTTGCGCATTTATAAGAGACATATCTGAACGTAAACAAGCGGACCAGGTTCTCATGCAGCAAAAAGAATTTTCAGAAACGCTGATAAATAGCCTCCCGGGCTCATTCTACCTTTTTGATATAACTGGAAAATTTTTGCTTTGGAACAAAAATTTTTATGAGGTTGCTGAATACTCTGAAGAAGAAATCAAGGAGATGACACCTTTAAATTTTTTTGAAGCCAAAGAGCATAATCGCATATCGGAAAGCATACAAAAAGTTTTTGTTGATGGAAAAGCTGATATAGAAGCACAGGTAATCACCAAATCAGGAAAAAAAATACCGTATTATTTTACAGGAAAATTTATAGAAATCGGCGGCAACCCTTGTGTAATGGGTATGGGTGTAGATATTTCTGAACGTGTAAAACTGCAACAGGAGCTTGATAAAAAAACCACACATCAGCAAAGGAAAATGACAAAAGCTGTGATAGCTGCGCAGGAAGCAGAACGAACCCAATTGGGGCAGGAATTGCATGACAACGTAAACCAGGTGCTTACTACTATAAAGCTATACACTGAAATGCTGCGTGATGGACTGGGAGATTCAGGGACCATTATTGAAAAGTCTATTTACCATCTGCAAAGATGTATCAATGAAATAAGGAGCATCTCCAAAAAATTATCTGCACCTACATTGGGTAACCTCAGTTTAGTAGAATCTATAAAAGAGCTGGCGGAATCAATCAATCTTACAAAACGCATTAATATAATTTTTAACATTGAAGGCTTTTTAAAAAAAGATATCACCAGGGAAATACACCTGGCACTTTATCGCATAGTGCAGGAAGAATTGAATAATATTATAAAATATGCAGAAGCCAGTTATGTTGCTATTTCACTAAAAAGAGAAAATCAATACCTGACGCTGACAATCAAAGATGACGGCAAAGGTTTTGACATTAAATCGAACAAAGGAGGAAATGGATTATACAATATGAAAACAAGGGCTGAAAACATTGGCGGAACATTCACCATCATCAGTACTGTAGGTAGCGGCTGTGAAATAATTGTGGGCATCCCCATTTTTGAAAATACCGGGGAAAAATAGATCCTTTAGGATATACTGCATATCTAAATCCCATTGATACAACCGGCACCATGATGTAAATAGAATAGATTTGCAGTTGTAAATAGAATTAGAAATAACTTAATCATCACCTGATAAACCCTTAATCATGCAGTTAAAAGAAAAGATCAACATGATGGATAAAATTGTCCGCGAACTGGAAGATGTGATCAATAGCCAGACTTCCGTATTGAAAAAAATTGCGCAGATCGAAGCAGAAAACATTAATCTTAATGACCCTTCCCTAAGCGATAAATTACCTGACATACATGAACACGTAGATGCTGCCCTTACAGCTACCACAGAATTGCAAACAGCTTTTAAGGAAATGCATGATGAATTTGTTGCCAAAAATCCTTTACCTGATGAAGTAACTTAAAATAATAACGGTAAGCACCTTACCTGAAAGTTTATATACAAAGTGATCAATGTTGTAAAGATTTGTTTCATTAATAAGCATATTTAATCACCTTCTTACCGAAACTCATTTATGAAAATCAACTACCTCCTATTGCTTTGCTGTATAATTATTATCTCCTGCCAGAAACCTGTCAAAGATTTTGTTTTTCGTGGTGAATTGGCCACAGGCTCTTTCCAGACCCTGGAGACAATGTCTGTGGGTGTATGTGATTATAATCTTGATGAATCTATTCTAACATCATCAGGCTGGACCAAAAGATGGGAAGATGATTTTACGGGATCGCTTGACAAATGGAACATCTGGACGGGTGGTGCCTATAACAATGAGCTGCAATACTATCAGGCAACAAATCTTGAACTCAGTGGAGGCATACTTTCCATGGTGGCAAAAAGAGAAAATAAAACCGGTGCTACACTGCCTTCAGATCCTACACCAAAAGAATTTGCATTTACATCGGGTCGCATAGAAGGCAAAACTCATTTTTCGGCATCTACGGCCACACCTAAAGTCAGGATGATTGCCAGGTTAAAACTTCCTACGGGTTATGGTATGTGGCCGGCATTCTGGAGCTATGGCGATCCGTGGCCTACCCAGGGTGAAATCGATATAATGGAAGCGAGGGCCATGAACCCTTCCAATACCAGACTGCCTATTGGTATGGACGAAGGGCCGGTGTCAATACAGCAAGCAACACAGAAGGGTATGTCACATCTGATGTCAGTCTCACCGATTGCTGGCATGTATATGAAGTAATCTGGCAAAAAAACAGCCTTACATATTTATTGGATGGGCAGGTAGTGGTAACAAAGAGTGGTGGCACTATACCTAATTTTTATCGTAAATCAGAGAGGGTGACATTGAACCTTGCCGTGGGCGGTGGATTTTATGGCAATCCTGATCCTTCCACCATTCAAACCGGAACATTCCAGGTGGACTGGGTGAAAGTCTTTACTTCCAATTAAAGAATAATTTTCTCAAATAATTCAGGATTTACATCGAACAAAAAAGCCATCCGCAGATGGCTGTAGTAGTTTTCGATAAAGTATTAATTCAAATGTGGATTTTTCAGTGCATTAGCTGAAATATAATGCCTTCGTCCTTTATTGTCTATCCAATAATATTTGGAATGTTTATCTATATAAATCGTTTGCCCATTGGGACCTACTTTATCTTTATACTTTGTGTGTACTACTTTTGATTTGGATTTTGAAGCTACTTCAGCGGATTTATGACCTACAGCTTTTCCTCCTTTCTTTACAGCATGCCCTGTTTTTTTAGCACCCGTTTCAATTTTTTGTCCTACTGATTTATCGTCCTGGGCGAAGGAAGAAAAACCTAATGCAGTACCTATAAGAACTAAACCAATAAATTTTTTCATACAAATTATTTTTTGAGTCACCATATAACTGCTAAAACAATGCCAGCAGGTCGCTCATGAGAAAGTTAACAGTCACCCGCTTATTAATTAACTTATATGAAACGAACTAATTAATCAATATCGTAATTACCCTATAAAATGCCTGGTTATTATCCTACGGGGTTTATAAAATTATTAGAATAAGAACTTAAGCAGTTATCTATGAACTTTGAATTTTAAAATTCTAATTATTTTATGTGGGAGCCATATAAACAAGGTTTCAGATCTCATCTGCAATTAGAAAAATCGCTTGCCATACATTCTATCAATGCTTATCTTGGAGATTTGGGTAAACTCACTGATTATCTTCAATCGACAGCCGCACTAAAG
>MWVW01000315.1_pt1 | contig 11239 bp, 7 predicted proteins | sample 1047191 | NCBI WGS metagenome assembly MWVW01 (sample SAMN06349985, study PRJNA376086) | soil metagenome | isolation source: MtG22-5 sample Antarctic (ecotone) | place: Antarctica
CAAACCAACTCCACTGGCGCTCATCGCTGTTGACGATCATCGGGAAAAAGTTATGACCTACCTCATGGATAGTGACAAGTAACATTGTATTTTTTGTACTTTCGGAGTAAGTGCCATCTTTTTCTGCCCGACCAGGATTGAATGCTATCATCGGATATTCCATGCCTGAATTGCCTTCCACACTTTGTGCTACAGGGTATGGATAAGGTATGGTGTATTTAGAATAAACTTTGATTGTATGCGCCACTGCCTTGGTAGAATATTTCCTATAAAGCGGATAGGCTTCTTTACCATAAAAACTCATGCACATTATTTTTTTACCCATGACATTGGTCGCCATTCCATCCCAAACAAATTTGCGGCTGCTTGTCCACGCAAAGTCACGGACATTGTCTGCATGGAAAATCCAGGTTTTCTTTTGCCCTGATTTTTTGCCTTCTGCAATTTTTGCTTCCGTAAGGGTTATTATTTCTACAGGCTCTTTTGCCGTTTGTGCTTGCCGGTACCGGGCAAGCTGGGAAGGAGATAAAATTTGAGCATAATTTTGACATTCTCCGGTAGCACCAACAACATGATCGGCAGGCACCGTCATTTCTGCTTTAAAATTGCCGAATGTCAATGCGAACTCTCCCCTGCCGGTAAACTGATGATTCTGCCAGCCCTGAAAATCTGAATAAACACACAGCCGTGGATACCATTGGGATACTGTATACAGGTAATTTCCATCTTCAGGAAAAAGCTCGTAACCACCTCTGGCATCAGGTGTTTTTATACGATCGACCATAAAATAGTGCCAGTCCACCTTGAAACTGAATTTTTCGCCCGGCTTCAATGGCCTGGGCAGTTCCAGCCTCATCATAGTTTTGTTGATTATATACGAAAGTGGTTTACCACTGACATCCATCACTTTCCGGATTTTAATTCCGTACTTGCTCAATTCTGACCGGCGATCAAGGTTGGTAATGGCGTTTTCAGACATGATTCGATTTGAGCTGATCTTACTGGCATCAAAAACAATATTGTCACTATTCGGATCATGCTGGTTTTCATCGAGCTGCAGCCATAAATACGTGAGTGATTTAGGTGAATTATTGAAATATGTTATTGTTTCTGATCCTGTAATTTTTTGTGTGTTATCATCCAACTCAACTTTAATATCATAATCTACTCTTTGCTGCCAATATTTAGGCCCGGGAGATCCGTCAGCAAGGCGATATTCATTAGGAGTGGCAAGCAAAGTTTCGAGCTGTTCAAATTTATTTCCATGGTTGGATCCGTTTTGAGCCCACGAAGCAGTACTCCATAGAAATAAGAATAGCAAACATAATTTGTACAGTGCTGAGGTCTGCCTCTTATTCCTGGATAATTTAAAAAATGAAATTACTGTAATGGGGTATTTACAATCCATAGTATTGAAATGTTTAATGGTAAATCTAACTATTACCTGAGAAATTAATACCCTCTTATATAATAATTTGCATTTTATATTTTACTCTTTTCAATCAAAAGGTTTACTCAATAAAAAGGTTGTTTTATAATTTCCTCAAACTGTACCATAATTTTCTACAACCGTCCTCCAATTCAATCATTTAGAAGAATTCAGAGTCTCTCTGATATAGGCATCATCTTTGGACAGTTTGCATTAAACCAAAAATTATGGAGGTTACAGCAGTTGTATTGCATGATGGAGCTCTTGCTCATTATGAAGTGGCAATAGGTGGCGATGGTACCTGCCATGCAAAATTATCAACCTATAAAGGTAGTCCCGATCATATGCCTCCCCAGGCATTGACACTTAAAAAAGAGGGCCGTCACTGGATTGGCGATGGCAGGGACGGAGAGTTATCTGACGAGTTGGGCTATGCAATTGAAATTAAAGCCAAGCCATTGCTGGAAATGAGGAAACGTGGTAGTGCTCACCCAGCGGGTTAAAAAGCCTACCCATGACCTGGTATTGAAATGCCTTTTAGTCTTCGATAGATTTCTGTGGCATATTCGTCGGTCATACTGCTTAAGTGATCCAAAGCATTCAAAACTCTGAAATAGGGTGAAGTTGATTGCTCAAATTCCGTAAACTGGTAAGGAAATAACTTTAATATCTTTTCTTCTTTGTGCGAGGGCACCTTTTTCAATAAGGCAGGAACAAAAAGTTTTAATAATTCAGACATAACATTATAGCCTGCCAGTTCGATCTGTAATACTGTTTCGTGGTTATAAATTTTAGTGACTGATATTTCCTGCACCATTTTTAATGCATCACATTGACCTTGTATATTTTCAACCAGGCTATCGTTAAATGCTCCTAAGAGGATTTCATTCCGATTTGTAACAAAAACATCTAAAGCAGCATGTGTTAAAGTATTGATCACCTTTGCCCTTAAAAAAGCAATGCTTTCGTTTGCATCTTGTATTTGCATAAACCCAGCTAAAACTTTTTTTTCTATTTGCGGCTCTATGGCCTGAATAACCTGTCTGAATGCCAAAAAAATTTCCTCCTTTGATATAATTCCAAGTCTGTGGGCATCTTCCATATCTACTATGTTATAGCATATATCATCAGCAGCTTCAACAAGATAAACAAACGGGTGCCTCTTATATATAATAGGTTCAGTACTTTCTTTTATCATCCCAAGGCTATTGGCTATTTCCTGAACAGTATTCATTTCTGATTGAAAAAAACCCCATTTTTTCCTGTGTTTAAATGATTTATCTGTTCCTGTAGATTCGCAAGGGTATTTCAAAACACTGGCAACTGTGGTATACGTTAATCCAAACCCACCCTTAAAACGACCACGGAAACTATGCGTAAGTATTCGTATCGCATTAGCATTTCCTTCAAAAGAAACCAGGTCCTTCCACTCCTTATTATTGAAAAATGATCCTAACTTTCTTCCATCAATTTTTTCATGTGCATTTTCCAAAAAATAACTTGATATTGCCTTTTCACCTGAATGCCCAAATGCAGGATTACCGATATCATGAGCCAGGCAGGCTGCACCTATCACGTTAGCTAATTCGTATTTATAAAATTCGTACACTGATTCATTGCTTTTTTTAAATGCAACGCTTATCTGCTCACCTGCCATTTTTCCAAGAGAGCGCCCTACTGAGGCTACTTCGAGGGAATGTGTAAGCCTGTTATGAACGAAAGCAGTGCCGGGTAGTGGAAATACCTGTGTTTTATTTTGTAATCTTCTGAAAGCAGAAGAAAAAATCAGTCTGTCAAAATCCCTCTGAAAACCCGAACGCGGTCCTTCAGGTATTTTATCTGCACCAACTCTTCTATCAGTATAAATAGTTTCAAACCGCATCTCCAAAGTATAAAAATAAGAAGGAAAACGGGGCGCCAATGAAATCAGAAATAATTGCTACATAATAAAATTTTATAAATTCTCAAAAATTATTAAAAAACAACTGGTATGATAATGGTGTTATTTTCAAAAAACATTTATGGATATTATTATACAGTCTTTAGGATTTAAAGCAAGCAATCATTTAGAAGAATATGTTCGTGAAAAATTAACTAAGCTCAATCCAAGTGAGCATATTGTACGTGCTAATGTGGTGTTATTTCAGGGACCGGACAGGAACATACCGAACGATTACTGCGAAATAAGGCTGGAAGTGCCCGGCAACGATCATTTTGTAAAAGAAAACAGCCCTGACTTTGAGCAATCTATTGATGAGGCAGTGAATACTTTGCAAAGTATTTTGAGAAAAACAAAAGAAAAATCTGTTGACCGCTGGCATGCAAGGCATAATGCAGATGAAGCTGGATCATAAAATGCAGAAGCGTTAAAATCTTGTTTTAATAAGGGCTTTGATTTAAGCCCTTAATTATTTTTAAAATGCATGACAGTAAATAAATATTAATGCTAAGCAACGTTCAAATATTTGAGCAGATCGTAATGGCAGATTGAACAAACCCGTCAGCACCGAAGGTCAGACGGGTAGTTTGTGCTCAATCGTTTTAACGGCAAATTTGATAGATGGAGGCAACTTCGGTACCGAAGATCAGAGAGGGTAATTTTTTTAACGGTCTGACTCCGACATTGTCGGGTGCTGACCTCTAAAAGACTTTTTTATATTCACCCGGTAACGGAGTATTGCTTCTTCATTCAAAATTACATGTAGCCATTGTACCGTTTCTGAATGAACAATATAAGAATAGGTTATCTTATTGCCTTCCCTTTGAAAATTATTAATATCCGGAGTGCCAATTAAAATGTTGGAATCTAAATAGCTTGCATCAGATAACAACAGTTTGCTTTCCTCTGCAGCAGTTTCCACTTCTATAAGCAAAGTATCTCCGACACCCGCTTCAATTATGCCTTTCGCAGGCTTAAACGAATTTATTTTGAATTTATGATAGGCCTGGTAACGAAAAGGAGATGAATGGTATTCTTTCAAAGCAGGCGGATCCTTTAATAATGTCCACCGGATATCTTCGGGGTAATGATCAGCTATAAACTGCCTGGGTGAAGCCAGGAAATATTGTTCGCTATAGTTACGCACAAATTCATTGGATCCTGTGCTCACATATCCGCTCGCCCATGTTGCATCCAGCAAATGCCAGGCACTATCAAAATATACAGCATTCCATGAGTGGTTTGATCTGAACCAGGTACGCCGGCCTGTACGCCCATAACCATTTACTATTTCTGATGGAATGCCTGCATAATCACATAATGTTTTGAAAAGACGAGCATAACCATCGCATACTGCCATTCGTTTTTTCAATACAATGTTTGCTACTCTTTCATTCAAGGGTCTTAATACTGTAGCTGTATCATCATCATTTATATATACAGCATTAGACTTAGCGTTTCTTCCTGTATTGCCGACATTATAGGATATATTATCAGTTATCCACCTGAAAATAGAAGTTACTTTTTGGCGATCAGCTGACAGGTCTTTTGTAAGTGCTGCAGCTAATTCTTTAAGTGTATTTATATTCTTTGTAGTATGCTCATACCCGCTAACCAGAACAGGTTGCTGGGCAAAACATATTCCATGCAACATCAGTAAAACAATAAATAGTTTCATGTCAATATCATCACGGGATAAATGAGTACACAATTTCGGAATTAATAAGGAATAGAAAACTATTTTAACAGTGAGCCATTAAGTAATATAAAAAAAGCCACTAAGTTTATTAGTGGCCTGCGCTTTTTACGCGTCTCAGATATTTTGATGGGTAACCCGGTTAGGCGAAACTAACCGAAGGTTTCCATGAATATTCTGTAGATGTCATGAATACCTCCTTTCTTTTGGTGAAGGCTAAAGTTACATATAAAATAAATTCGTTCAACCCTTCTGTTTTACAATTATTTTATTTATCAATTCGTTAGCAATTAAAAAAATTGGAAGTTATATTTGCGTACCTTTTGAAAACATCAATGACCGTACATGGATGAAAAAAATTTTCTCCGTAAGCTCAATACCAGGGCTGAAGAATTAAATATTAATCCGTTACTCCTGCTTTCCGGTATTGAAGGCCTTTATACTTTTCGTGATGTTGAAATAACTGCTGTCAATTATGAGTTTATTGACAGCCTGATCCTGACCATTTTTGCTTTACGCATTGGCGATGGCTTCCATACAATTGCTGAAAACAATCTTTCGCATACCAATGCAAAAGTGCGCATGTCTGCATCGCTTGAATTAAAAGAATTTACCCCCAAAGAAATTCAGGTTTCGACTCATCCATTCCTTCCCTCTTTGGCTGTCGTTTTGCAGGGAAAAAGCCCGATAAGAAAATACCATGAAAAAGCTTTAGAAGCAGCAGCTTTGGAAATCAATAATGTGCAGGCAAGGTTTAATCACGATCACATTAGCAGAATTATAATGGAAATTTGTAAAAAAGAATTGACCCGGCTTGGACTAGCCGAGTTATTTACAGGAAAAGATGACTAAGGAATTTTATGTTTCCCCGCAGATCCGCGATATTTATCTCCTTAAAGTTAGCTATTCTTTAGTTGATTTTAGTACGTTTTTTGATCTTGATCAAATATGTTCAGAATTTTTTTTTATGAAAAAAAAATTGAATTTACACACAAAATCAATCTTCATTTTATCTCGATTGTAATTGTGGCGCTTTATATGTCCTTATTATTACCGTGGCGCAATTGTTGAAGAGCTATAAAAAAGGTGTTATCTTTCACTCACTAAAACATTTAAACATGAAACTATTAGCTCAACCCATTACGATGAAAATGTTTCTAAGCTTTTTGATTTTAAGTTTAATACAAACTGTGTTATGGGCTCAGGATAGCGGCAGTTCCAGCTCCACAACCACTAAATCCACTGATGTAAAGGTATCTGAGACCAGCGAAACATGGTATGCTTCCCCCTGGGTATGGGTAGCTGCGGCAGCAGTATTCATTTTGTTGCTTGTAGCGCTTACCCGTGGCAGCAGCAGCAGAAGGGCAACTGATACTACCAGTGACCGTGTATCTGTAACCAAAACAGTAGAAAGAGATACAGATACGGATACTGTTTAAATATTTTTGATATTGAAAAAGCTATAGCCAATCGTTATAGCTTTTTTATTTAGTATTATACTGCCCTGCGCAAGGTTGCCGCTAATTATTCCAAAACGAGGACAAGATCATCGGCCTTAACCATCTCCCCTACTTTTAAAATAATGCTTTTCACCACTCCGTTTACAGTGGCTGTTATAGTTGTTTCCATTTTCATTGCTTCTATAATGAATAATGGATTATTTGCTTTTACTTCATCACCCTCTTTTACAAGCACCTGAGATAATTTACCTTGTAAGGGAGCGCCTATCTCTTTTGGATTGGCTTTATCCGCCTTTTCATTTTCGTGGGCAACATTTTTACTCTTCTTATCACCAATTTCTATTATCCGGGTCTGACCATTCAATCGCATAAATACTTTCCTTTTTCCTTCATCATCAGTTTCGCTATAAGTAAGCAATCGCACAAGAATGCTTTTACCCTTATCGATTTCTATCAATACTTCTTCATCATCTTTTAAACCATAGAAAAAATTAAGGGTAGGGATATGCCACACAGCACCGTATTCAAGCCTTTTGGTAAAAAATTCCTCAAACACTTTTGGATAGAGTAAGTAGGAAAGCAGGTCAGTAAATTCTACATCATTATCAAACTTTTCTTTAAAAAGCACCATCTCAGCTTCAAAATCCACCGGCTGCAAGTGTTCATTGGGACGATTATGATAGGGTTGAACATTTTTTAAAATGATCTTTTGCAATTTTGGATCAAATCCTCCGACAGGTTGGCCGATATCTCCTTTGAAAAGTGAAATAACAGATTCCGGGAAGGAAAGTGTATGACCTTTTTCCAACACATCTTCTTTGGTATAATTTCCTGTTACCATAAACAATGCCATATCCCCAACCACTTTAGAACTCGGTGTTACTTTTACAATATCACCAAATAATTCATTCACGTCACGATATGCTTTTTTTATTTCTTCCATTTTATTACCTAATCCTAATGAAGTTGCCTGGGGTTTTAAATTTGAATACTGTCCGCCAGGTATCTCATGATAGAATACTTCAGCACTGCTTGCTCTCATCCCGCTTTCAAAAGGATAATAATATTCCCGCACGGCTTCCCAGTAAGTTGAATGCTTATTTAGCATTTCAATATTATAGGAATTCTCCCTGTCATGAAATTTCATCATTTCCACTATTGCATTGAGATTTGGTTGGGAAGTTAACCCGGACATAGCGCCAATGCAACAATCAATTACATCTACTCCTGCTTCTATTGCTTTTAAATAACTGGCACTTTGCAGGGATGAAGTATCATGTGTGTGTAAGTGAATTGGAATATTTACAGTTTGTTTCAGCTCGCTGATCAATTCATAAGCAGCCAATGGTTTCAATAAACCGCTCATGTCTTTAACAGCGAGTATATGTGCTCCACTATTCTCAATATCTTTTGCAAACTGCTTGTAATATGCTAATGAGTACTTTGTTCTGGATCTGTCTTGTATGTCGCCTGTATAACACATAGCTACTTCAGCAATACCTTTTGTCCGTGATCGCACAGCACCAATACTTTTCTCCATATTGGGCATCCAGTTGAGAGAATCAAAAATGCGGAATACATCCACACCATTTTCCCAGCTTTTCACTACGAATTCTTCTACCAGATTATCGGGATATGCCTTGTAGCCAACAGCATTGGCACCGCGCAGGAGCATTTGCAATAAAATATTCGGAATGGCTTTTCGAAAAGCTTTTAACCGTTTCCAGGGATCTTCATACAAAAAGCGCATGCAAACATCAAAGGTGGCGCCACCCCACACCTCCATGCTGAATGTTTGTGGAAAATTTTGAGCAAATGAAGATGCCACTTTCATCATATCGATAGTACGAACACGGGTGGCCAGGAGCGACTGGTGAGCATCTCTAAAAGTTGTGTCCGTAAAATGTATCTTTTTTTCATTCAACAACCACTTCGAAAATTCTTCAGCACCCAGGTGATCGAGTAATTGCTTTGTGCCATTAGTGAATTCAGCCGACGAATCAAAATGAGGTATCAGGGGCTTTTCAAACTTTTTTTTCCTGTCCGGATTTTTTACATCAGGGTGGCCATTTATACTTATTTCAGCGAGGTATTTCAAAATTTTCGTGCCCCTGTCCTGTGCTGAACGATAAGTAAATATTTCGGGATATTCCTGTAGAAAATTTACAGTAGCATTGCCGGCTCTAAACTCAGGATGCATGATAATATTGAGCAGGAACCGAATGTTCGTCTTCACACCGCGGATACGAAATTCATTTAAAGCACGCTTTAATTTATGTACTGAATCATGAACTGTTGTAGAATGAGCAGTTACTTTTACCAATAACGAATCGAAGAAAGGAGAGATCTTTACTCCATTATAGACGCTGCCTTCATCCAACCTTATCCCAAAACCTTCAGCACTACGGTAGGCCAATACTGTTCCATAATCAGGTGTAAAATCATTTTCAGGATCCTCGGTTGTTATGCGGCACTGAATAGCATACCCGTTTTTTGGCACTTTGTCCTGGCTGGGTATATTGATGACATCATCATATAATGAATGGCCTTCCGCAATATGAATCTGCGTTTTCACCAGATCAATGCCCGTGATCATTTCAGTAACGGTATGCTCTACCTGTATACGCGGATTTACTTCAATGAAATACACACTTCCTTTTCCATCTACGAGGAATTCTACAGTACCTACATTATTATAGTTGACGGCTTTACAGATTGCTACAGCATACCCATACACCTGGTGTTTGGCTGACTCAGGAAGATTGAAAGAAGGTGCAACTTCCACAATTTTTTGAAAACGCCTTTGTACACTGCAATCCCTTTCGTATAAATGCATCACATTTCCATGTCGGTCTGCCACCACCTGCACTTCTATATGCTTGGGACTTTCAATATATTTTTCAAAAAAAACGGTATCATCACCAAATGCATTTTTCGCTTCCCGTTTGGCTTCTTCAAACGATTTGGCAAGATCTTCGGTATTTCTGATAATGCGCATACCTCTCCCCCCGCCACCTGCTGCGGCTTTGAGCATGAGAGGAAAGCCAATACGTTCAGCTTCTGCTTCAGCTACCTGAAAATCAGTTAAGGGTAGCCTGCTACTTTCAATCGTTGGAATTTTACATTTACGGGCTGTTTCTTTAGCCAGCACTTTGTCACCTAATTGTTGCATCACTTCCGGATCAGGTCCAATGAATATGATATGATTATCCCTGCAATTGCGGGCAAAATTAAAATTTTCTGAAAGAAACCCATACCCGGGATGTATGGCATCTGCACCACAATCTTTGGCAATACGAATAATAGCATTTGCATCCAGATATGGTTTCAGTGGTTCATCTTCACCACCAAGCTGGTAAGCTTCATCAGCCTTGTAACGGTGTAAAGAATACCTGTCTTCATAAGTATAAATAGCTACCGTTCTTATTTCCAGTTCAGAACAGGCTCTTAATATGCGTATAGCTATTTCTCCACGGTTGGCAACCAATAATTTAGTAATCCTTTGCTTCATCAATATATGGTTTGAAGAATGGTACTAAGGTCACTATAATAATTATTACACGCCATGCTATTTTTAAATAAAAAAACATGCTTGTAGTGTAACAGCATGTTTAGAGCTTTTATCAATTATTTCAATTAAAATCCTGGAATAAAATTCAATCCAAAATTTGCTTTTTTAAATCCTCCATTCTGCCATGGAACAGCATAATAGGGCTCAATGATCAGGTAACCAAAAAGATTCACACGCAGCGAGATGCCACTGCTTAGAATAAATTTTGAATCACCTATTACCCTATTGGTATTATTGCCCCCGACAAAACCGTCATACCCACCCCATGCTATACCTCCGTCGGTAAATAAATTCAGCTCTGATAGAAAAAACCGTGAAGTGATTCCTGAAAGACGTTCAGGACCTGACAAAGGATATCGCAATTCCAGGTTTCCTACATACATCTGACTACCTATCAGATCATTGATGCTTAATGATTGGGCCCTTGAATCGCCTTGCTCTGCAAAGTTTCTGGCATCATAACCACGCACCAGGCTTGGATAACCAATGTAAAGCGGAGGTAAAGTACCGTTTTTGGCATCCTTGCCAAAGCGACCCATATATAAATTGCGCACTGCAAGTGTTACGGGGGCTGCACGAAAATATTTTCTATAATCACCTGAAAGATTATTAAGCCTGATAGCTCCTGCATATTGTGATGCTTCAAATCGGAACCGATGACCTGTCAATGGAGATGCCACTCCAAAGTTTGAATTATCACCTACATAAGCAACATAAGCCTGCCCCAGATTAAAACCATTTGGAGTATTTAACTTTTGTTTATCCTTCCCGAGATAAAAGCCTGTAGCAGGATCATAATAATCACTATACCTATCCAGGCGATATGAATAGCGGGCAAAAGAAGTTCCGGTTTCAAAACGCCGTGTTTGAGAAAAAGGATAAGAAGCAAAAAGGGAAACCTGGTCTTCAAACGTTCGTAAAAGATCAAGCGAAGAATTAATTACTTCAAATTTGTTGCCCCCCTGCGTAATGGAATCAAGAAACAATGCCTGACCACCGGATAGATAGGGAATATGGGAAACAGCAGCACCCCAGTTAATTCTTTTTTTCTGATTTATATAAGCAAACTGTCCACCCAGGTCATATATTTCACCATTTAAGGATATAGCTCCGAATAGTTGGTTATTACCCAGTATGTCACTAA
>MWVW01000316.1_pt1 | contig 11229 bp, 9 predicted proteins | sample 1047191 | NCBI WGS metagenome assembly MWVW01 (sample SAMN06349985, study PRJNA376086) | soil metagenome | isolation source: MtG22-5 sample Antarctic (ecotone) | place: Antarctica
AATATATTGAAAAGTTAGATTTAAGATCAACTCCCCTAAAATTATATGGAAAAAATATTACTACTACCTACTTTTATAAAGCAATAGCAGAAAAAGCAACATACTGGTCTTTTAATTTCTCTTCTTCTAATAAATTAGTTTCAGTGAATTTAGAAGATTAAATAAAGATTTTCAGGATAAACACCTGACTCTTAATTATGCAACAAAAAATTACTCTAAAACTCCTGCCCTACGAAGCAGCTGATGAAGCTGTTATAAAAAAAATACTTGCAGCCTCTTCCGGTAAAAAAGAAAGTGAAATAAATGGGTTTCACATCCTTAAGCATTCAATTGATGCAAGAAGTAAAACTGTTTGGGTAAATCTAACTGTCAACGCTTTTATAAATGAACCTTTTAAAGCAAGAGATTTCCATCAATTCTCTTTCCCGGATGTTTCTACATCTGAAAAAACTGTAATCATAATTGGTGCCGGGCCTGCAGGATTATTTGCTGCCTTAAAACTAATCGAGCAAGGTATAAGGCCAATCATATTGGAGAGAGGTAAAGACGTAAAGGCACGCAGGAGAGACCTTGCATTGTTGAATAAAGAAGGCACTATAAACCCCAATAGTAATTATTGTTTTGGAGAAGGTGGTGCCGGCACCTATAGTGATGGCAAGCTATTTACACGCAGTAATAAGCGTGGTGATATCGACAGAATTTTACACCTCTTTGTGCACTTTGGGGCTGAGGAAAATATTTTATATGATGCACATCCCCACATAGGCACTAATAAATTGCCGCAGATAATTACTGCAATGCGTAAAAAGATAGAGGAATGCGGTGGACAAATTGTATTTGAAAAAAAACTTACAGATTTTATTGTCGAGAAGGAAAAAATCCAGGGAGTGAAATCCGGAGAAGATGTATTTAAAGCAGATGCTTATATATTAGCCACAGGGCATTCTGCCAGAGATATTTTTGCTTTGTTATATCATAAAAATATTCTGATACAAGCAAAGCCATTTGCAATGGGTGTTCGCATTGAACATCCTCAATTTTTAATAGATTCTATCCAATACGGCCGCAACCAAGCACACCAAGAAAGTGGTGCTTTTCAGACTTCGTTTCTTCCCCCTGCTTCATATGGAGTGGTTGATCAGGTAAATAATAAGGGAGTATTTTCATTCTGCATGTGCCCAGGGGGAATTATAGCTCCTGCATCTACTGATAATGGGGAATTGGTTGTTAACGGATGGAGCCCTTCCAAAAGAAACAACCCTTTTGCAAACAGTGGAATAGTTGTGCAAGTTGAAATGGAAGATGCTTTTAATGAAATGAAAAATTCAGAACTAAATATCGAAAACGATGATCCATTGCTGCTAATGAAATTTCAGGGATTGATCGAAAAAAAAGCATATGCTGCAGGTGGCCAAAAATTTGTAGCACCTGCACAGCGTTTGATTGATTTTGTTGAGAATAAAATTTCATCTTCACTGCCTTCGTGCTCTTATTTGCCGGGTGTAAGTTCGGCTGCAATAGATAATGTTTTACCTGATTTTATTTCTGAAAGATTGAAGATCGCTTTCAAGTCTTTTGGCAAAAAAATGCGGGGGTATCTAACTAATGAAGCAATAATTGTTGCAGTTGAAAGTAGAACATCATCACCGGTTCGTATACCCAGAAATATGGATACACTCGCTCATCCTCAATTGAAAAATTTATACCCCTGCGGTGAAGGCGCCGGATATGCCGGCGGAATTGTAAGCGCAGCAATGGATGGAGAAAAAGTAGCAAATAAAATAGCTAATGTGCTGATTACTTAATATGCTCATTTGAAAACACCTTCTAGCTGAAAAAAGTAAATCAAATGAAAATGACTTTGTGATTAACTTTCATTAATATTTGCAAATTCTAAATCTCTTATGTTTAGCATAACAACACAATATCAAATCAGCTAATTAACTTATGAATATTCTTGAATTACATAATTTAAAAAAATATTATGCTACGCAAAAAGCTGTAGATGATATAAGCTTTACAATAGAACAAGGGAGCATTTTTGGATTACTTGGGCCTAACGGAGCTGGTAAAACAACCTTGCTGCGAATGATAACAGGGATTTTTTATCCTGATAGTGGCAACATTATCTTTCAGGGTAAAAAATTTGATGCAAGAAATGATATTTATAATATCGGTTATATGCCTGAGGAAAGAGGGTTGTATAAAAAAATGAAAATTGGTGAGCAGGCCTTATACCTGGCACAATTAAAGGGTTTAAGCAGGCAGGACGCCATGAAAAAAATTAAGGAATGGTTTGTAAAATTTGAAATGCAAAGCTGGTGGAATAAAAAAGTAGAAGACCTAAGTAAGGGCATGAGTCAAAAACTGCAATTTGTTACTACTGTTTTACATGAGCCACCTTTGCTAATATTAGATGAACCTTTTAGTGGCCTGGACCCTGTGAATAGTAATTTAATAAAAGACGAAATATTTAACCTTGCAAAAAAAGGAACGACAATTATTTTTAGTACACATAGAATGGAGCAGGTAGAAGAGATATGCGATCACATTGTATTGGTAAATAAAGGAGAGAAAATTTTAGATGGTACTGTAAATCAAATTAAACAGGATTTTAAAGAGAATTTATTCAGAATAGGTTTTGAAGAATTGCCGGCAACATTTGACAACAATGGCTTTGAAGTATTTCAGGAAGAAAAAAATTCGTTAGTTGTAAAAATCAACGATGGATATAAACCGACTTCAGTTTTGAATAATTTTTTAAAGCAAGATGCAAGTATTATTTCATTCAACGAAATTTTACCCTCATTGAATGACATATTTATAAAGCAGGTGAATGATACTAAAGCTACCAGGCAATTTCAAAAGGTTTAAAAAAGTTCAAAAGGTCAAAAAGTTTCAAAGGCTACTTACGGTTATTGAAATGTAAATCTTCGAAATCTGTGGAACTTCAAACAAAAAACAACAAACTAATCAACCAAAAAACATGAGCAAGGTTTGGCTTATTATTAGAAGAGAATATTTTACAAGAGTTAGAAATAAAACTTTTATACTTTCTACTATTCTTTTGCCGTTATTTTTTATTGGCTTTATTGCTGCATCTACCTACTTATCAATTAAGGGAGATAATAAAAGTACTATTGCAGTAAACGATGAAAACGGAATTTTTAAAAGTAGCTTTAAAAGTGATAAATCAATTGATTATAAATTTGATTCGGGTATTACCAAAAATAATTATAAAGAAAAAGGATATTCCGGCCTGCTAAACATTCCCGCTAAATTTGATTCTCCGCAGGATTCTATCACATTATTATCTGAAAAGCCTTTGGGTTTTGCCACTGAAGATAAAATAACAGACCAAATTAACATTGCGATTAAAAACCGTGCTTTTCTTGAAAAAAATATTGATAAAAATATATTGGATTCAATTAATGACCTTGATGAAGGTGAGCTTTATAAATTCAGTCCGGTAATTAAAAAAGGAAATACAACCCAGCAAGCAAATTCAGGATTGGCTTATGCTATCGGCTTTGGAAGCGGCATTCTCATTTATATAACATTGTTCATATACGGAGCGGCTGTAATGCGTGGCGTTATGGAAGAAAAAATGAACCGGATTGCAGAAGTTATAATAAGTTCTGTAAGGCCATTCCAGCTTATGGTAGGGAAAATAGTGGGTATAGCTGCTGTGGGACTTACACAATTATTAATTTGGTTTGTTTTAATAATTGCCTTGTCATCAGCATTTTCAGCTTTTTTATCACCCGATACATTACAGCAAGCACAAAATGCCAACAGTGCTATGGGTTCATCAGCTAACAATACAGCAGCTCTAAGTATTTTAAGTGCAAAAAATACAATGTTACAGGCCAATTGGGCATTGATTATACCTTGCTTTTTATTTTATTTCATCGCAGGGTATTTGTTTTATGCGGCTCTTTTTGCAGCAGTAGGAAGTGTGGTAAATGAGGACCCGCAGGAAGCACAATCATTAATGCTACCTATTACAATGCCAATCATTTTATCTTTTGTAATTATGACGAGTGCTGCTGCAAAACCGGATACACCAATTGCCGTATGGTCAAGCATAATTCCCTTTTCCTCTCCTATCGTGATGATGGCAAGAATACCATCCGGCGTACCTTTTTGGCAACTGGCGCTTTCTATGGTTTCGCTGGTTGCAGGATTTATTTTAACGACTATGCTTGCTGCTAAAATTTATCGAACAGGTATTTTATTGTATGGTAAAAAAGTAACCATAAAAGAAATGACGAAATGGCTATTTAGGAAAACATAAATAATTATTGTAACAGCCGGTTTAAAATAAATTCATACTCACTCCAAATTTCTTTCACAATTTCACTGGCTGAAGAAATTTTATTTATGCCACTGCTTACCTGTCCTATTTCCAATTCACCTTCATTTATATCGCCTTCAAACATCCCTCTTTTGGCTCTTCCCTTTCCTAATAACTGCGCTAATTCTTCTTTTGTTGCATTATCATTTTCCGCTTTCTGTACCTGACTGAAAAAATCATTTTTCATCATTCGAACAGGAGTAAGGTGTTTTAAAGTAAGCATAGTATCGCCTTCTGCTGCGCTAATAATTGCTTCTTTAAATTTAATATGACAAGAAGATTCTTTACTTGCAGCAAACCTGCTTCCTATTTGCACACCTTCTGCACCCAATACCATAGCTGCAAGCATTTGTTTGCCGGTTGCAATACCTCCTGCAGCTATAACAGGAATTCTTACTGAATCACAAACCAATGGCACCAGCACCATTGTTGTTGTTTCTTCTCTTCCATTATGCCCACCTGCTTCAAAACCTTCTGCCACTACTGCATCACAGCCAGCATCTTCAGCCTTCTTTGCAAACCTGCTGCTGCTAACTACATGAACTACTTTTATTTCATATTGCTTTAATTCTTTTGTCCATACAGCAGGGTTACCGGCCGATGTAAACACTATGGGAACCTTTTCATCAATAATAATTTGGATTTGCTTTTCAATGCCAGGATATAATAGGGGAACGTTTACACCAAATGATTTATCAGTTGCGGTTTTGCATTTTTGAATATTTTGTTTTAAAATTTCCGGAGACATACTTCCGGCACCAATTATACCAAGAGCACCGGAATTACTTACAGCACTTGCTAAACGCCACCCGCTTGTCCAAACCATACCTGCCTGAATAATAGGGTATTCGATTTTAAAAAGTTGGGTAATGCGATTTTCCATTTCTAAAAAGATAGAGCTAATAGGTTACATTCGAACTTGAGTGTTGAATATTGAATATTCCTTTTTATAACTCCAAAACTTTTATTCTAAGGTTTATGAGCCTAAATCAATTTCTGTATTATCCCCAATATTTAATGATCTTGTTTCTCCACGTATTTCTGTATCGCTCCCGATAAGGGAATCATCTAAAACCACATCATATAGTTTAGAAAAAGAGCCTATAATAGAATCTTTAACGATAGAATAATTTACAATGGTGTTTTCACCCATAGCTACATGAGGCCCGATTATAGAATTCCTTATATCGCATCCTTCGCCAATACTTACCGGAGGGATAAAAATTGTATTCTCAAAAGTATTTGTTTCAGCAATAGTGCCGCCAAATTTTTGAAGCAATATGGCATTAGATTTAAGTAATGATTCTTTTTTACCACAATCAAACCAGTTGTCGACTTTAAATGGTTTTATTTCTGCCCCGCTTTGTATCATACATTCCAGGGCATCCGTTAAATTAAATTCATCATAGCTTTTTATATCATTCGTAATAATGTTTTCTAAACAATTAAAAAGAAATGATGTGTCTTTAATCATATACAACCCCACAAGCGCTAAGTTCGATTTTGGTATTGAAGGCTTTTCTACTACCCTCTTTATAAAACCATCTTCATCAATTTCTGCAACACCAAAATTTCTGGGGTCATCTACTTTTTTCACTCCCAACATAGAATAAGGAGATTGTAATACGGATGCGATATCATATTCACAAATAGTGTCTCCGAGGGCAATAAATACATCATCTTCACCAATTATTTCTTTGGTAAGGCTAATGGCATGCGCTGTTCCCTTCCGTACATTTTGGTAAATAAAATGAGAGTTAAGATCAGGGTATTTCCCTTTGATATAATCCTGAATTTTCTCTCCGAGATAGCCAACAATAAAAACAAATTCATTAATGCCTGCTTCATGCAGCTGATCGACATTAATACTTAAAATTGTTTTTCCGGCTAAAGGGATTAAAGCTTTTGGCTGAGTGTAGGTATGTGGTCGCAGCTTAGTGCCTGCACCCGCCACAGGAATAATGGCCTTCATTAATTTTTATTTGATATCCAATCTTCACAAAACAAGATGTGAATATACATCAATTTAAAAATTTTAAAATTTGCTAAATAATTATTTTTATCCGCAGGTGTTTTAATCATAGGCCGATCACTCAAAGCTTATTACTTTTTTGTACGTTTGCGCAAACTATTTCATGCAAAAAGATAAGCAGGTATTTGATATTATACATAAAGAATTAGAAAGACAAAGGCATGGTATTGAATTGATAGCATCTGAGAATTTCACTTCGTTGCAGGTAATACAGGCAATGGGAACTGTATTGACAAATAAGTACGCCGAAGGCTACCCCGGAAAACGATATTATGGTGGCTGCGAATTTGTTGATGAAGCAGAACAGCTTGCCATTGACAGGTTAAAACAAATATTTGATTGCGAATATGCAAATGTTCAGCCTCACAGCGGGGCGCAGGCAAATGCCGCATTGATGCTTGCTATACTGCAACCTGGAGACAAAATTTTAGGATTAGATCTCAGCATGGGTGGCCATCTTACGCATGGCTCATTGGTAAATTTTTCCGGTAAAATATACCAGCCCCATTTTTATGGAGTTAAAAAAGATACAGGCCTGGTTGATTATGATATGCTGGAACAAAAGGCAAGAACAGAAAAACCTAAGCTAATTATTTGTGGTGCCTCTGCTTATAGCCGTGATTGGGATTATGAAAGATTGAGAAAAGTGGCTGATGAAGTAGGCGCATTTTTATATTGCGATATGGCCCATCCAGCCGGATTAATTGCAAAAAATCTTTTAAAGTCTCCTTTTGAGCATTGCCATTTTGTTACTTCTACCACACACAAAACCTTGCGGGGCCCTCGAGGTGGAATTATTTTGATGAAGAAAGATTTTGAAAACCCTTTTGGGTTAAAAGATATGAAAGGAAAGGCGAGAATGATGAGTAACCTGATTGATATGGGAGTTTTTCCCGGCACGCAAGGTGGACCGCTGGAGCATATTATTGCAGCCAAAGCAGTTTCATTCGGTGAAATACTTACCGATGAATTTACTGATTATGCAAAGCAGATTCAAGTGAATGCACAAAAGATGGCGCAGGCTTTTGTAAAAAAAGATTATAACCTGATAAGTGGGGGCACTGATAATCATCTGATGCTTATTGACCTCCGAAACAAAAATATAACCGGAAAAAAAGCACAGGAAACACTGGATAAAGCTGAAATAACTTTAAATAAAAACTCTGTGCCTTTCGATGATAAAAGCCCATTTGTAACATCAGGTATCCGGGTAGGTGTGCCCGCTATTACAACAAGAGGTATGAAGGAGGGGCACATGCAACATGTTGTAGATTTGGTTGATAGAGTTTTAATGAATATTGATAATGAGAATGTAATAACCGAAGTGAGAAATGAAGTAAAGGATTTTATGAACCAATTTCCGTTATACCCTGAACTAGGATAAATTTTTTTATATGATACAACGAGTACAAACTATATGGCTATTATTGGCTGCAATAGCAATGTTTTTAACTTTAAAATTTTCTTTTTACAGCGGCACCCTTTTAAATGGAACTTTAGTTTCTCAAAATTCTTTTCACTCGCTGGTTGCAACGGATAATTTTATTTTAATGGTTCTAACCTGCGCTTTGGGTAGTGCTTTGATTATAAATATTTTTTTGTTTAAGCACAGAACACTACAATTCAGAATATGCATTATTGCCATTCTGCTTGAATTTTTGATACTTTTTTTATATTATCGCCAAACGAAATTTTATTCTAATGGAACGTTGGATGTATGGGCGATTTTTCATCTGGTAACAATTATTGCTTTAATACTTGCTGCAAGAGGAATTTACAAAGATGAAAAGCTGATTAAAGATAGTAACAGGTTGAGGTGAGAATCAAATATACTTTCCTGTATAACTTTCGCTTATTTTTTTCAACCCTGATGGAATACCGGCATACACAAGGTTTCCGCCTCCATCGCCTGCTTCAGGACCAAGATCAATAACCCAGTCAGCAGATTTTATAACATCTGTGTTATGTTCAATCACTAAAATAGAATGCCCTTGTTCAATTAATGCATTAAAAGAAGTGAGCAGTTTTTTTATATCATTAAAATGAAGACCTGTGGTTGGCTCATCAAAAATGAACAGCACATGATTTTGCGATTTTCCTTTTCCTAAAAAAGATGCAAGCTTAACTCTCTGCGCTTCTCCACCAGAAAGTGTATCCGATGATTGTCCCAGTTTTATATAACCTAAGCCAACATCACTCAATGGCTTTATTTTTTTTGAAACATCAGAAGCCCCCTCCTTAACCCGCCCGGTGGTGGAAGAAGAGGCAAAAAATTCAATCGCTTCATCAACACTCAACTCCAAAATATCATAAATATTTTTTTCTTTATAAGTAACATCTAAAACTTCTTCTTTAAATTTTTTACCACCGCAAACTTCACATAACAAATGCACATCAGCCAAAAACTGCATTTCAACAACCTGCTCTCCTTCTCCCTTGCAGGCATCACACCTTCCCCCTTCTACGTTGAACGAAAAATGCTTTGGCAAAAAGCCCCTCATCTTACTTAATGGCTGTTTGGCATACAAGTCTCTTATTTCGTCATAAGCTTTTATATAAGTAACCGGGTTGCTTCGTGATGATTTACCGATTGGGTTTTGATCAATCATTTCAATTTGGGTGATGTAATCAATATCACCCTCAATACCTCTGTGCAAGCCTACTTTATCTGCAAATTCGCCTTTAATTTTTTTTAATGCCGGATATAAAATTTGTTTCACCAATGTTGTTTTTCCGCTGCCACTTACGCCGCTTATAACACATAAAACATTCAACGGAATAATAATATTGATATCCTGCAGGTTATTTTGTTTTGCACCCTGCACAGAAATTGAGCGATTCCATTTACGAATAACTTTGGGAGGCTCTACTTTTAATTCTCCTTTTAAATATTTTCCCGTTAGGCTATTTTTATTTGCAATGAGCTCATCGTAGTTTCCTTCAGCGACTACTTCTCCACCAAGATGACTTGCCAGTGGCCCCATATCAATTATATGATCTGCCTGCCTCATCATCATTTCATCATGCTCAACTACCACAACAGTATTTCCAAGATCTCTGAGCTCCTTCAAAACAACAATTAATCTTTCCGTATCTCTCGAATGCAAACCAATTGATGGCTCATCCAAAATATATAATGAGTTGGTAAGATTGCTTCCCAAACTTCTTGTAAGCTGTATACGTTGGCTTTCTCCGCCACTTAAAGAATTCGCTAATCTGTTTAAAGTAAGATAGCCAAGGCCAACATCCATCAATGTTCTAATGCGGTTATTGATCTCAATTAGTATTCTTTTCCCAACCGTATTATCATATTCATTTAACTCAACCTCAGTAAACCATTTTTGCAGATCTTTAATCGGCATCTCACACAAAGCGCCTACATTCTGATGGCCCACCTGAACATATAAGGCCTCTTTGCGTAACCTGTACCCTTTGCATTCAGGGCAAATAGTCCTGCCACGATAACGGCTCAATAAAACACGGTACTGAACTTTGTATAAATTTTGTTCAACCTCTTTAAAAAAATCATTCAGGCCGCCAAAGTGATCATTGCCTGACCACAATAAATTATACTCGGCGGTGGTAAGATCAAGTATTGGTTTATGAACAGGAAAATCAAACCGCTTAGCGGCCCGGATCAATGCTTCTTTCCACAAACCCAGCTTCTCTCCACGCCAGGGAGCCACGGCATTTTCATAAACACTTAATCTTTTATCCGGAATTACCAAATCAGGATCAATACCCAATACCTGCGAAAAGCCGCCACAGGTAGGGCAGGCACCATAAGGGTTATTAAATGAAAATAAATTGGCTACAGGCTCTTCAAACTTTAATCCGTCTAATTCAAATTTATTAGAAAATTGCAAAGTTTTATCTCCATTAATTTCTAAAATAACTTCCCCCTCACCTTCATAAAAAGCAGTATTAACTGAATCAGAAATACGATGTATGTCATCTTCATCAAAAGATTTTATCAATAATCTGTCAATTAAAACATAAGCTGTACGATGTTGGAAGTAAGAAGTGTAATCTTTGGTTTCCTGAATATCTTCAATCCTCAGGATTTGTTTATCAGCATAGATTCTTGAAAAACCTTTTTGCATTAAAATATGTAATTCTTCTTTTACATCTCTTTTATGATGTTGTTTAAAAAGGACTAACAATAATACCTTGTCGCCTTCTTTTAAATTTTTAATTGCCTCAACAACATCTTTTACGTCGTCTTTTTTTACTTCCCTCCCTGATACAGGTGAAATGGTTTTGCCAATTCTTGCAAATAATAATCTGAGGTAATCATAAATTTCCGTCATGCTGCCCACAGTTGATCGTGGTGTACGGGTGGTAACTTTTTGCTCAATAGCAATTGCGGGGCACAGGCCTTTTATATAATCTACGTCAGGCTTGTTCATTCTGGCCATAAATTGCCGTGCATACGAACTCAGGCTTTCTGCATACCTTCTTTGGCCTTCCGCAAATAATGTATCTATCGTTAGTGACGATTTACCTGAACCCGAAACACCTGTTACAACAATCAATTTATTACGGGGAATTTCGACCGTAACATTTTTAAGATTGTGCATACGGGCACCTTTTATAAGGATACCATTTGTGCTGTGATTCTCTTTTATCGGGGGATTTTTTTTACGGGATACTTTTGCTGTACTCATTGCTTTTGCAAAGGTACTTCCAATTAATAATTTTTATATTATGATATCTATTGATTGTCGAAAGATTTCTATATAAGGATAGAATAACGAAAAAAAATGAAAAAAAAATTGCTATTCTCAAATTTTTGTATAATTTAACTCTACCAAATCTTAGAAAAGACGAAAAACTATTC
>MWVW01000317.1_pt1 | contig 11216 bp, 10 predicted proteins | sample 1047191 | NCBI WGS metagenome assembly MWVW01 (sample SAMN06349985, study PRJNA376086) | soil metagenome | isolation source: MtG22-5 sample Antarctic (ecotone) | place: Antarctica
CAATGCAACGTGTACAGCTTCCGCAATAATCTTTAACAAAAGGAGCATCGTATTCAAGTTCCAGGTCAATGATAAGTGTAGCAATAAAAAAAAACGAACCCTGTTGCTTTGTTATAAGATTTCCATTTTTTGCTATCCACCCCAGTCCGCTTTTTTGAGCCCATGTTTTTTCCAAAACAGGTGCACTATCTGCAAACCCTCTTCCATGTATTTCTCCAATCTTGTCTTTTATCATCTGCAGAAAAACTTTAAGCTTATCTTTTATCACCTGATGATAATCTTTTCCATATGCATATTTTGAAACCTGTGGAGCATCTTTTCTTTGATGCTCTGATGGAAAATAATTCAGCAGTAAAGTAATAACAGACTTTGCACCTGGAACTAATTTGCCGGGATCAATCCTAAGATCAAAATAGTTTTCCATGTACTTCATTGATCCATGCTTACCGGTAAGTAACCATTTCTCCAATCGCCTGGCATCCTCATCTAATTTTTGTGCCTTAGCAATGCCACAAAAATTGAAGCCCAGTGTTTTAGCTGTAGATTTTATAAAAAAAGTGTTCGTTTGTAAAACAGACATAATTTACGATCAGCAAAATTACGTTACTGTAACATTAACAGAAAACTTCCTGCTGAACTGCACTTGCGGCAGGAGAAGCGGTTATTGATAGACATAATTGCCGCAAATTGATGTTGGTTAAACATTTGTGTTAGATAGCAACGAAACTATAAATATGAATCTAAATAATTTCACTATAAAATCGCAGGAAATATTTTCAAAAGCGCAGCAACTCGCTTTTAACAATCAGAATCCAAATATCGAAACCGAACACTTATTAAAAGCGCTATTAAGTGATAATGACAGTCCTGTAGATTTTCTTCTTAAAAAAAATAACGTCAACGTAAATTTTGTTGAAAGTAAAATCGATGACTCTATAAAAAAGCTCCCTAAAGTGACGGGGACAGAACCGGCGCAAACATTAAGCAGGGATCTAAACAATGTACTGCTAAAAGCAGGAGCAGTTCTCAAAACCTTTAAAGATGAATTTGTAAGTGTAGAGCATTTGCTGCTGGCACTTTTGCAGGGTAACGATAATTCAGCTAAATTTTTAAAAGATGCAGGGCTAAATGAAAAAGGATTAATCGCTGCTATTAATGATCTTCGAAAAGGCTCTACCATATCATCTCAAACTTCAGAAACGCAATACAATGTTTTAAATAAATATGCTAAGAATCTTAATGAAATGGCTCGTAACGGTAAGCTTGATCCGGTAATAGGTAGAGATGAAGAAATAAGAAGAACTTTGCATATTCTTTCAAGACGTTCAAAAAATAATCCCATTCTTGTTGGAGAACCTGGTGTTGGTAAAACCGCTATAGCAGAGGGTTTAGCTAATAGAATCATTAATGGTGACGTACCGGAAAATCTTAAATCAAAAATTATATATGCCCTGGATATGGGGCTACTAATTGCCGGAGCAAAATACAAAGGTGAGTTTGAGGAAAGATTAAAAGGTGTAGTAAAAGAAGTAGCTACCAGTGATGGAGAAATAATTTTATTTATTGATGAGATACACACATTGGTAGGTGCAGGTGGCGGTGATGGTGCTATGGATGCGGCCAATATTTTAAAGCCTGCTTTGGCAAGAGGAGAATTGAGAGCTATTGGTGCAACTACATTAAATGAATATCAAAAATTCTTTGAAAAAGATAAAGCGCTGGAACGCCGCTTTCAAAAAGTATTGATTGATGAGCCAACAGTTGAGGATGCTATTTCAATATTGCGGGGATTGAAAGACCGGTATGAAACATACCACCATGTGCGAATTAAGGATGAAGCAATCATTGCCGCCGTTGAGCTTTCACACCGATATATAACGGATAGGTTTCTTCCGGACAAAGCGATTGATCTAATTGATGAAAGTGCGGCTAAACTTAAGCTCGAGATGAACTCAATGCCTGAAGAACTGGATAAATTAGAAAGAGCCATCCGCCAATTGGAAATAGAAAGAGAAGCAATCAAAAGAGAAAAAGACGAAACAAAGCTAAAGCAGTTAAATACTGATATTTCAAACCTTTCTGTTGAGCGGGATACTTTTAAAGCCAAATGGCAACAGGAAAAAGAAATCGTGGAAAAAGTGCAGAATGGAAAAGCTGAAATGGAAAATTTAAAATTGTCTGCTGAAAAGTCTGAAAGAGAAGGTGATTATGGAAAGGTTGCTGAGATTAGATATGGAAAATTGCAGGAACAGGAAAAAATTATTACAGAATATACAAAAGCATTAGCCGATATAAGTGAAAGAAGGTTGTTGAAAGAAGAAGTAGATGCTGAGGATATTGCTGAGAGTATAGCTAAAGCAACCGGGATACCCGTAAATAAAATGCTGCAGAGCGAAAGAGAAAAATTATTGAGTCTCGAAGAGGAATTACATAAAAGAGTTGTTGGCCAGGAAGAGGCAATTGAAGCAGTATCAGATGCTATACGCAGAAGCAGGGCAGGTTTGCAGGACCCAAAAAAGCCGATAGGCTCTTTTATATTTCTGGGCACAACAGGTGTAGGTAAAACGGAGCTGGCCAAAGCATTGGCTGATTATTTATTTGACGATGATAGTATGATGACCCGAATAGACATGAGTGAATATCAGGAAAAACATACTGTAAGCCGGTTAATCGGAGCGCCCCCGGGATATGTTGGCTATGATGAAGGCGGACAATTAACTGAAGCAGTTAGACGTAAACCCTATAGCGTTGTTTTATTAGATGAAATTGAAAAAGCACATCCCGATGTTTTTAATATTTTACTGCAGGTTTTAGATGATGGGAGGCTTACCGATAACAAGGGGCGTATCGTAAACTTTAAGAACACCATCATCATCATGACAAGTAACATGGGTAGTCATATTATACAGGCAAATTTTGAAAATGTCACAGAAAAAAATAAAGAAGACGTAGTTGATAATACAAGGCGTGAAGTAATGGAACTTTTAAAGCAAACCATACGTCCGGAATTACTGAACAGAATAGATGAGATCATTATGTTTCAGCCCTTAATGAAAAAAGAAATCAAAAAAATAATTAAAATACAGCTGGAAGGATTGGGGAAAACGCTCTTAAGAAATGATGTTGATCTTCAGTTCAGTGAGTATGCTTTGGATTACCTCGCTGAAAATGGTTTTGATCCCCAGTTTGGTGCACGCCCATTAAAACGCCTTATACAAAAAGAGATTATCAACCAACTTAGTAAAAAACTTCTGGCAGGCAGCATAGATAAATCTCATCCTGTATTAGTAGATGTATTTGATGGAACGGTGGTTTTTAGGAATGAAACACCAGAGTCTGCTACAAAGAAGGAAAAAGAAAAAATAATTTAATCTATAATAGTGTAGTCGTCATTCGGGTTGATAAATAAGAGAAATCCCTGCACCAAGTACTTCTCTATTACTGGGCGATTTAAGCCGTAACAACCTTGCCTCCTCCACCCATACGTTTTTCCAGTAATGGTGATAATGAATAATTAATTAACGGATTTATTTCCGTTGCGGGCATATTTTTTGTAAAACTAAAACACTAAATCTAACATATGAAATCTAAAAAAATATTTCTGTTTTTAGCTGCTATTTTTATTGTTTTTACTTCTGTTTTCGGGTTTGATAAATTGAAGTCCAATTCTTTACTCCAACCTAATTGGGATACATCTTTTCAATGGAAAATTCCAAAAATTCCAGTTCAGTTTAGCTTTGCTACTGAAAAAGTTCCGTTGGAGAAATGGGAAGTAAGAGAGCAGTTCGACAGGGCATTTACTTTGATCTATTATCAAACAGGTGGAATTCTAACCATACTGAAATACGCCAACAGATGGTTTCCTTTAATCACAGAAAGATTAAAACAAAATGGGATACCGGAAGATTTCAAATATTTATGTGTTGCAGAAAGCACCTTGCAAAATCTTATTTCCAGAGCCGGCGCGGTTGGCTTTTGGCAATTTATGAGCTATACAGCGCCGGGTTTCGGACTGGAAATAAATAACAGTATAGACGAAAGATATAATGTTTTAAAATCCACTGATGCTGCATCAAAATATTTAAAACAAGCTTTCATTAAATTTGGCTCATGGACCGCCGCCGCTGCATCTTACAACTGCGGACAGGGAAGGTATAATGAGCAATCTGTTTTTCAGCGTACAAAAAATTATTATGATCTGCATTTACCCGAAGAAACCAACAATTATATTTATCGGATTCTATCTTTTAAATACTTAATGGAGAATGCTGAAAAATTCGGGTATACAGTACCATCTGATTTGTACGCTCCTTTTCAAACAAGATCTGTTATCATAGGCAACACCATTTCTAATCTTACTGATTTTGCCATCAATAATGGCACTACCTATAGAATGCTGAGAATACTAAACCCATGGCTAAAGGGGCGCTCACTCATTGTTAGTTCCGGCAAAAGCTACACAATTCTCTTGCCGGGTAATAAATAAGATACCTAACCAATAAAAACAATTTGCTCTTCACTAAGCAGTGGTAAATTTTTAAAACGAAGAATAATATTTGCTACCGTTGCAACATCTTTCTGGCAATACAAAGCAATTCGGGGCAGATCTTTTTCACTCCAATACACCTCTCCAACTTTGCTGCCATCAATATCATTTTTAGGAGATGGCACACATAGAGCTGCTGCCAGTAATTTTAAAGAAGTATAATGTTTATAATCACCAAATCGCCACAGGTGCAACGTATCAAGCACCGGCACATCCCATGGCTTCATTGCCTGAAAATTAAAACAATCAGGAATTGATATATTGTTAACCAATATTCTTCTGCACAAAAAAGGGATATCAAACTCCTTAATGTTATGGCCGGTAAAACACCATTTATTATTTTTTGCCTGCAGCTGGCAAACTGTGTCGATAAATTTCTCTAAAATTTCTTTTTCATTGTCAGAATAAATGGATTTAATTCGTAGCTGCATTTTGCCATTTTCCTTTTTAATATAGCCAAAGCTTATACAAACAACCTTTGCAAACTCTGCCATAATACCTGCACGCTTTGGATAATATTCTTCGGGTGTAGTGTCACCCGGTAAGGCTTTATTAATTTTTTCAGTCCATAATTCTTTCCAATCATCAGTAAGTAATTCATATTTCTCACAGCAGCTCACCGTTTCAATATCAATAAAAAATAAATTTTCTACAGAAATATTTTCCATTATTAGATTATAGAATTACTAATATACAAAAAAGCCTGAGGATACCCACAGGCTACAATTATCAGAAGATGTTGTTATTAATTTTTTTTAACCCTTACAGCATTCGGACCTTTCTGTCCCATTTCAACTTCAAAAGTTACTTTATCGTTTTCTTTTAGAGGGCCATCTAATGCATTAATATGCACAAATACACTTTCCTGTGTTTGAGAGTCTTTAATAAAGCCATACCCTTTTGAATCATTAAAGTGAGTCACGGTTCCTGTTCTGATAAGATCAGCGGGATCAATTGCAGCCTGCCTAGGTGTACTTATCTGCATATCTTCACTTTTCACTATTTTCTTTTTGCGTGGATCAGGGGGAGTGGATGAGAGATTTCCATCTTCATCTATATATGCCATCATATCATCAAGACTTTTTCCCTTAGTGGAATTGGCTTTACGTTCTTCTTTTTTCTCTTGTTTATCCTGCTTCTTTTTTATTCTTTTTTTTTCGTTCTCTTTTTTACTAAATGTTTCCTGTGATCTGGCCATAAAATGTTTAAAAGTATTGTTTAAAACGAAGTTACTAAAAAAGAGTATCGAAAGTAAAATCCCCGCCTGAATTTGCGGGGATTTGATCACCTATTTTTTATAGAAACAATTCTGAATGATTTGCTTCAAACTACTCTTCAATTTTCACTTTGCCTTTTTGCTTAGCAATTACTTCTTCAGCAATATTAGATGGTGCTGGTGAATAGTGACTGAATTCCATAGTGGATGTTGCACGACCACTGGATAGTGAACGCAATTGTGTAACATATCCAAACATTTCACTCAACGGAACTTTAGCCTTTATAACCTGAACACCATGTTTGCTGTCCATACCTTCCAACATACCCCTGCGGCGGTTAAGATCGCCTGTTACATCACCCATGTATTGATCCGGAGTTAAAACTTCCACTTTCATAATAGGCTCTAATAAAACAGGTTTTGCTTTTCTACCTGATTCACGATAGCCTTGCTTTGCACACAACTCAAAACTCATGGCATCCGAGTCAACCTGGTGAAACGAACCATCAAAAACCCTAACCTTCATGCTCTCCATTGGATAGCTTGCCAATACACCTGTCGTCATTGCCGTTTCAAAACCTTTTTGAATAGCAGGTACAAATTCCTTAGGAATTGATCCGCCAAACAATCCATTTACAAACTGAAAAGTTCCTTTTCCTTCTTTTAAAAATTCTTCATCAGCAGGCCCAATTTCAAAAATAATATCAGCAAATTTACCGCGACCACCTGTTTGCTTTTTTAATATCTCTCTATGTTCAATTGTATTTTGAAAAGCTTCTTTATAAGCAACCTGTGGAGCACCCTGGTTTATTTCAACTTTAAATTCACGCTTCATCCTATCAACAATAATTTCAAGATGTAATTCTCCCATTCCACTCAAAATGGTTTGCCCTGTTTCCTCATCCGTTTTTACCCTTAAAGTAGGATCTTCTTCAACAAGTTTTGCAATTGCCATTCCCATTTTGTCAACGTCTGCCTGTGTTTTTGGTTCAACAGCAACAGAGATAACGGGCTCAGGAAATGTCATAGCTTCCAAAACAATAGGGTGATCTTCATTACATAGAGTATCTCCTGTTTTAATATCTTTAAAACCAACTGCAGCACCAATATCACCTGCCTCAATAAAATCAACAGGGTTTTGTTTATTAGCATGCATTTGCATTATACGGGAAATTCTTTCTTTTTTTCCTGTGCGTGTATTCAACACATAACTTCCTGAATCTAATCTGCCTGAATAAGCCCTAAAAAATGCAAGACGGCCAACAAAAGGATCGGTCATTATCTTAAAAGCCAGTGCACTAAATGGTTCTTTAGGATTAGCAGTCCGTAAAATCTCTTCACCATTATCCGGATTTGTTCCTTTTACTGCATCAATATCCAAGGGGCCGGGTAAATATCTTATTATAGCATCCAATGCTGTTTGTACACCCTTATTTTTAAATGATGAGCCACACATCATAGGAATAATTGAAATATCAATGGTTGCTTTTCTCATAGCAGCATGTATTTCATCTTCAGAAATAGTAGTTGGATCGTCAAAGAATTTTTCTAACAGATGTTCATCGTAATCTGCAACAGCTTCTATTAAATGTTGTCTCCATTCATTTACTTCCTCAATCATATCCTCCGGGATAGGAACTTCTTTGTAGGTCATCCCCAGTGTAGCATCTTCCCACACCATTCCTTTCATAGTAACTAAATCTACTACCCCTTTAAAATTATCTTCTGAGCCAATGGGCAATTGTAGAGGAACTGCTTTAGCCCCCAGCATTTCTTTTATCTGCTTAACAACATTCAAAAAATCAGCACCTGCTCTGTCCATTTTATTTACAAAACCAATACGTGGAACTTTATATTTATTAGCCTGGCGCCAAACTGTTTCACTTTGGGGTTCTACACCACTCACAGCATCAAACAATGCAAGCAATCCATCCAATACACGAAGTGACCGTTCAACCTCTACAGTAAAATCTACGTGACCCGGAGTATCAATAATATTGAATTTATACTCTTTTGTATCTGCTGTTTTTTTACCTTGAATAGTGGGGAAGTTCCAAAAACAGGTTGTAGCAGCAGAAGTAATTGTAATACCTCTTTCCTGCTCCTGAGCCATCCAGTCCATAGTTGCCGCACCATCGTGTACTTCTCCTATTTTATGATTTACGCCTGTGTAATACAGTATCCGCTCTGTAGTTGTTGTTTTGCCGGCATCAATGTGAGCAGCAATTCCAAAATTTCTTTGATACCTTAAGTCACCCATGATTTATATATATTGAAGATTGAGAATTATGTTTTATGCTGATTGATAACAGAAAAATTATCGCAATCAGTGATAATTTGGAGGCGCAAAGCTACAAAAAATAACTCAAAAATTTCTAGAAAAACAAGGCTATTTGCACCTGACAGTAAGGTCTCCCAAAACCACTATTATAGATTAATCTATATTAACAAAAATCCCCCCGATTTTAAACAGAGGGATAAAGCAATTAGTTTTAATATGTACTAGATTCTAAAATGTGCAAATGCTTTATTAGCATCTGCCATACGATGAGTATCTTCTTTCTTTTTAAATGCTGCGCCCTCTCCTTTGCTCGCGGCCACTATTTCATTAGCTAATTTTTCTGACATGCTTCTTCCGTTTCTATCACGGCTAAAGCGAATTAACCATTTTATTGCCAAAGAAGTTTTTCTGTCTGCACGAACTTCAGCAGGTATTTGAAATGTTGCACCACCAATCCTGCGGCTCTTAACCTCTACGGCTGGAGTCACATTAGTTAATGCTTTTTTCCAGGTTTCATACCCATCTTCACTGGTCATTTTATTTACTCTTTCAAGAGCATCGTAGAATATATTGAAGGCCCCGCTTTTTTTACCTTCCCACATCAGGTTATTTACAAACCTTGTTACCAGTTTATCATTAAACTTAGGGTCAGGTGCTAGTGGAAGTTTTTTGGCTTGTGCTTTACGCATTAAATTATAAGTTGTACTTTATGAGTAATAAATTATTTTTTTGCTTTCTCTCTTTTAGTCCCGTATTTGGAACGGCTTTGTTTACGGTCTTTTACTCCCGCAGTATCAAGGCTGCCCCGTACTATATGATAACGTACACCCGGCAGATCTTTAACTCTTCCTCCACGGATTAAAACAATTGAGTGCTCCTGTAAATTATGTCCTTCACCAGGAATATAGGCAATTACTTCGATTTTGTTAGTTAAACGAACCTTAGCAACTTTACGCAAAGCAGAATTAGGCTTTTTTGGGGTAGTAGTATATACTCTTGTACAAACTCCACGCCGCTGAGGACAACTGTCAAGGGCCCTGGACTTACTCTTTGCTTTAATGATTTCTCTACCTTTTCTTACTAATTGCTGTATTGTGGGCATTATGTAACCTAAATTTTTTGGACGGCAAAGGTAAGAGAATTAATGATAAAGTAAAAATTAAAAAGAAGATATCTTAGATTAATCAAACTTTATACATCCAATCAAATTTATCAGGTGCCTTTCCTTCTTTAATGGCACTTAACCTAGCTTTTACTTCAGGTGCGGTTTTCCATTTATCTACATCGAAATGCATGGTAAAATCTTTATAACGTAACTCTTTTATCATTGAAATAGTAGCGGCGGTTCCGGTGCCAAATACTTCATAAAGAATACCAGCCTTATAAGCATCAACAATATCATCTATGTTTAAAGGCCTTTCTTCCACAGTAAACCCAAGTTCTTTTAATAACTTAATCGTGCTATCTCTTGTTACACCATCCAAAATAGTTCCCGCTTCAAGGTCAGGCGTAATGGCTGTTCCACCAATAATAAAGAATACATTCATAGTGCCACATTCCTGTACATATTTGTGTTCAAAAGCATCTGTCCATAATACCTGATCATATCCGATTTTTTTAGCTTCGGAGGTTGCATACATAGCGGCTCCATAATTTCCGGCAGCTTTTGCATAACCAATACCCCCCGGAACGGCACGAACATATTTTTCTTCTACATAAATCCTCATTGGAGCACTATAATAGGGACCTGTTGGGCTGAGGAGGATCATAAATTTATATTTATCGCTTGGGCGTACCCCAATCACATCATCGCTACTAAACATAAATGGCCTGATATATAAAGAATGATCATCCTGGGCGGGGATCCAGTTTTTATCAAGATCTACCAATTGACGCATGCCTTCCATAAATATTTCTTCAGGAATTTGCGGCATTGCCATTCTTTCTGCTGAAATATTAAACCGTTTGAAATTATCGAACGGGCGAAAAATATATGGTTCGCCTTGTTGATTCTTATAAGCCTTTATGCCTTCAAAAATCGCCTGCCCATAATGTAAGGCCGCTACAGATGGCGATAAGAGCAATGGCTGATAAGGTTTTATCTCAACTGTTTTCCATTCACCATCTTCATAATCAACTTCAAGCATATGATCTGTGAAATATTTTCCAAAAGGAATATTCTGTAAGTTTAAATCGTTCAGCTTACTAGTTTCCACCTTTGTAACATTAAAATCAGCGGCTGCAATCATATCAGTAAATTTGTACAAAGAAACGAAAAAACTGAATGTAAATTATTTTATGAGCCTAGATAATATACAGCTTCCAGCGTTTGTAATTCAGGATTTGTTTCATAAAACTTTGGTAGTTCTGGATCAAGATGAGAAGTACTTCGACAACACTCAGTCCATCGGCAACGCTAAGGAAGGAGATTTGAACTTTTTCGGAGGTAATAAGCAAAATGTAATATTACTTGTAAACCATCCCGATGAGGGTTTTATAAGTGACAGCAGACTTACTTTTTTATCAGGCATTTTAAACGCATGCAAGTTAACACTTGAAGATATCGGATTAATAAATATTGCCACTTATCCTGATATTTCCTATAAACATATATCCGAAACATTTAACCCAAGAATTATATTGATGTTTGGTATATCACCGGAAGAAATTCAATTACCATTTGTAATGCCGGAGTTTCAAAGGCAATCATATAACAACCAAATCTATTTATCTATCCCAACTTTAAATTCGTTAGAAGAAAATAAAGAATTGAAGCGGAAATTATGGATGGTATTACAACAAATTTTTCTCTCTAAATGAATAAATTAATTTTTGCGACCAATAATCAACATAAAGTAGATGAAATAAAATCTATTACAGCAATCAATTATGATATCATAAGTTTAAAAGAAGCAGGAATAAACATTGATATACCCGAGCCCCACAATACGTTAGAAGAAAATGCTTCAGAAAAATCTTCCGTTATATATAATCTTACATGCATGGACTGTTTTAGTGAGGATACAGGGTTGGAAGTGGAGGCCTTGAATGGTGAACCCGGTGTAAGAAGTGCCCGTTATGCAGGTGATGAGAATTCATTCTCTAAAAATATGGAGAAACTACTTTTCAAAATGCATGGTATAACAAACCGCAACGCACAATTCAGAACAGTT
>MWVW01000318.1_pt1 | contig 11212 bp, 12 predicted proteins | sample 1047191 | NCBI WGS metagenome assembly MWVW01 (sample SAMN06349985, study PRJNA376086) | soil metagenome | isolation source: MtG22-5 sample Antarctic (ecotone) | place: Antarctica
ACTTTTAATAAAGGACAGATTATTGGCGGATTAATTTTTGGATTGGGTTGGGCCATGACAGGCGCATGTCCCGGGCCATTGTTTGCACAAATAGGAACAGGTGCATTGGTAGTAATTGTTGTTCTATTAAGTGCAATTGCAGGTACCTGGGTGTATGGATATTTTAGGGAAAGGCTGCCGCGTTGATGGAAGTTAATTTATGCTGGTGTAAATTTTGGATAATTTTTACTGATTCTTTTCAACTAGAATAATCCGGCACTAAGTCTATTTTCGCAACTTTATTTGTTTAACTGTTGTATCAGAAAGATAAAAAGGTTCAGGCAGATGTATGTAAAGATGACGTTCAGGCAAAGAATTTTAAAATTGTTTTACCCCTTGATAATGTGGTTTCGTAATCTGGCGCCCGGCAAGAAAATTTTATATAATGAAAAATTCATAGACCCTCCGGAATCTTTTTATAAATTATCTGTAGAATTGAATGATGGAAAATTTATTCCGTTAAAAAATTTCACGGGCAAAAAAATATTGCTTGTTAATACAGCAAGTGATTGTGCTTACACAGCCCAGTATGATGAATTGCAAAAATTATCCGTTCATTTTAAAAAACAATTAGTGATTATAGGGTTTCCTGCCAATGATTTTAAAGAGCAGGAAAAAGGCACCGATCTGGAAGTTGCCGAATTTTGCAGGGAGAATTTTTCTGTTAATTTTCCGCTGGCCAAAAAAAGCAAGGTCATAAAATCAACAGAGCAGAATGAAGTGTATCAGTGGCTGACACATAAAAAAAGAAACGGTTGGAACGATAAAATGCCATCCTGGAATTTTTCCAAATACCTGGTAAATGAAGAAGGCATTCTGACACATTATTTTGATACATCGGTTTCACCAATCGGGCATATAGTGATAAAGGCAATTAATCAATAATTGTTGCTAAAAATTTACAAAGGGATTGTTTCTATATTCTTAACTTGTTGTTTAAACTAATCTCTATGCAAAAAGACTTCCTGCTTACATCAAAAAGAATTTTGATTTTCTTCTTCCTCGCTCCTGTGTTTTTTTGTTCGCAAGCCCAGACTGTAAAAACAGAAATTTTATGGGATAATTATGGTGTGCCGCATATATATGCTAATACGCCCGAAGAAATGTACTATGCTTATGGCTGGTCGCAAATGCAAAGTCATGCAAATTTAATTTTACAATTGTATGGGCAGGCAAGAGGCAGGGCAGCAGAATACTGGGGCAAAAATTATATTAATTCCGATAAGCAAATTCATCTTTTTAATTTACCCGAACAAGCTAAAAAAAATTATACCCGACAGGGGGCAGGATACAAACCATATCTCGATGCTTTTGTAAAGGGAATAAATGCCTGGGCAAAAGCAAACCCTAATAGTATTGGAAAAGAATTTCAGCAAGTGCTGCCGGTTACGTCTTATGATGTATTGGCGCATAGCACAAGAATTGTTTGTCTTGAATTTTTAGGCGGAGGTGATATAGCCATCAGTAAAAGAACAATAACACCCGGTTCTAATTCAATTGCGATTGCTCCATCAAGGTCAGAATCGAAAAATGCCATGCTGGTTTCCAACCCGCATTTGCCCTGGATGGATTTTTTTACCTTTTACGAAGCTCATTTGAATGCACCTGGCTTTAGTGCGTATGGTGTTTCCTTAATTGGATTTCCAGTGTTAACCATTGCTTTTAACGAAAACCTCGGCTGGACGCATACTGTAAATACTATAGACGGAAGTGACAGGTATGAACTTACCTTAAAAGATGATGGTTACCTGTTAGACGGCTCAACAGTTGCGTTTGAAACAAGATCTGTAATCATAAAACTTCGACAGGATGACGGGACTATTAAGGAAGAAAATGTAACATTCAAATATTCAAAACATGGGCCGGTGATAGGAGAGAAAAATGGCAAAGCCTATGCGGTTCGCATTGCGGGACTGGAAAATGCTTCCTTGGGAGAACAATATCATAAAATGGGAAAAGCAAAAAACTTTGCTGAATTTGAATCTGCTGTAAAAATGATGCAAAACCCTATGTTCAATATTGTCTATGCAGATAAGGCCGGTAATATTATGTATCTCTTCAATGGAAATGTACCCATAAGAAATGAGGGAGACTGGAAATTTTGGAATGCTACGATAGATGGAACATCCTCGAAATACATTTGGAACAAAACACATCCTTATAACGATTTACCAAAACTTTTTAATCCCGCTACCGGCTTTGTGCAAAATGCAAATGACCCGCCATGGACAAGTACCTATCCTGTTGCTTTAGACCCAAAAAAATTTCCTGCATATATGTCGCCTCTGGATATGGGCCTGCGTCCGCAACGTGCTATAAATATGCTAAAGGACGATACTTCTATAAGTTTTGATGAATTGGTTGGTTATAAATTAAATACCGAAATGGAAGGGGCTCACAGGTTTTTAGATGATCTGCTGGCTGCCGTTGAGCAAAATCCGGATAGCCTTGCAGTAAAAGCAGCAGCCGTATTAAAGGCCTGGGATAAGTCGGCCAATGCAGACAGTAAAGGCGCTGTTTTGTTTATGCAATGGTTTCAAAAAATGAACAGGGATATGGTTGCCAGGCCCTGGGATTTAGCAGAACCAATAACCACACCCGATGGTTTAAAAGATCCAAAAAAAGCGGTGGAATTATTAGTGCAGGCTGCAGATGAGGTGGTAAAAAAATATGGCTCGCTTGATGTGGAGTATGGTGTGGTAAACAGGTTCAGGATAAATGATGTTGACTACCCAGGTAATGGCGGAAGGGATAGAGAAGGTGTTTTTAGAACCATGGTTTTTAGAGAAGACAAGGATAAAAAAAACCGGGCTTACAGTGGCGATACTTATGTAGCAATTACAGAATTTGGTAAAAAAACAAGAGCAAGTGTTTTGTTGAGTTATGGCAATTCATCGCAGCCTGGGAATAAACATGCAGGCGATCAGCTTCAATTATTATCACAAAAAAAATTACGGCCTGCCCTATTAGAAAAAAACGATGTTTTAAAAAATATGGAGAAGAAAGAAGTGATTACTATTTCAAATACTCAATAGGTACAAAGAGTTTGGAATCTAGAATAAATTTATATGCCAAAGAAATAGTCTTCATATTATTAATAAAATTTACAATGAAATTTAAAACAGCCCTACAGAAATTTATTTTCCCTATAAACAGTGTTCAAAGGATACGCAGCGGGTATTTAAAAAATAAAAAAATAATTATTTCAAAGAACACACAATGGGCGCCCATCGTGGGAAGGTGGGAGCCGGCTATGCAAAAAATTATATTCAACTGTACGAAGCAGGGTGATGTTGTATATGATTGCGGTGCAAATTTTGGGTTACATGGAATGCTGTTTTCTCAATTAATAGGTAGAACAGGTCATTTATATAACTTTGAGCCTTTACCTGAAAACTGTAAAGAAATTGAAAGAAATTACAAATTAAATGACATCACCAATTATTCAAATATTGAAAAAGCAGTCTCGAATCAATCTGGAAAAACAAAGTTTTCGGTAGCAGAACATGCAATGAAAGGAAGTCTTGCAGATATAGTCAATCAAAGGGATAGTATCGCAATGCTTGAAGTTGAAGTCACCACATTGGACGATTTTATAGATTTTGGCAATAAAATGCCTGATTTTATAAAAATGGATATTGAGGGTTCAGAAGGTGATTGCCTTGAAGGTTTTGAACGCAATATTGCAAAATGTTATGCGCTTATGATTATTGAATTGCATAACCCGAAAGCAGATAGAAAAGTTGGAGCCTTTTTAAAAAAGCATAATTATAAAGGATACCGCTTCGAAACTTTTTCCAATTTGAAATTTAAAGAAGTAGAAAGATTGGAAGAACCATGGCCTGCGAAAGATGGCCTTTGGGGAAGTGTATTTTGCATTAGCCCCAGGCATGACCTGAACCTTATTAATTTAATGTAAGATGCATTAATGCAATTTTTCTTTATCCATGTGCTATTTATTAATATAATTACACAGCGCACTTCCCATGATAATTGATCAATTGAATAATTGATTTTTGAAAAGTATAATCACCATATTTTTCAATTATTTCATCCAGCACTTCATCAATCAGTTCCGGTTCATTTAGTGTAACCAACTTTAAGCGAAACTCTTTAATGTTTGGGAGACCTTTTAAGTAATTGGTATAATGGCGGCGCATTTCATTAATGCCTACCACCTTGCCTTTCCAATTCACTGAAAGATGCAGATGTTGTTTGATAACATCTATACGTTGCTGAATGGATGGAGCCGGGAGATGTTCACCTGTTTGCATATAATGTTTGATCTCATTAAATATCCAGGGGTAGCCAATAGCAGCACGCCCGATCATAATACCATCTACCCCATACCTGTTTTTATATTCAACAGCTTTTTCCGGAGAATTTATGTCACCATTTCCAAAAATGGGAATATTAATACGTGGATTATTTTTTACCCTGGCAATGTTCAGCCAGTCGGCGGTACCCTTATATAATTGGCAACGGGTGCGGCCATGTATGGTCAATGCTTTTATACCTACATCCTGCAATCGCTCAGCCACCTCTTCAATATTAATAGTACTGTCATCCCAGCCTAATCTTGTTTTTACCGTTACGGGTAAAGAAGTAGAAGTAACCACAGCTTTTGTTAACCGTACCATCAGTTCTACATCTTTTAACACACCTGCGCCAGCACCTTTGCAAACTACTTTTTTTACGGGGCATCCAAAATTGATGTCCAGTAAGTCAGGGTTAACCGCCTCCACAATTTTAGCGCTCATAGACATAGCCTCTTCATCGCCGCCAAATATTTGTATGCCAACGGGACGTTCCTCTTCAAAAATATCGAGTTTCTTCCTGCTTTTAATAGCATCGCGAATTAATCCTTCGCTGCTGATAAATTCAGTGTACATCAAATCCGCACCTTCCGATTTGCAAACAGCACGAAAGGGTGGGTCACTTACATCTTCCATCGGCGCCAGCAGCAATGGAAAACCAGGCAATTCTATGTTACCTATTTTTATCAATGGAAGTGTAATGTTTTTATGAGGCCTTATCTTGCAACCTCTTTTTATAAGAAATGCAAATCTACAATACAGAATCGAGCACTTATGCAAACATATCTTAAAACCCGGCCTGCATGGATTCAATTGCTGTTGTTTTTGGGAATGTCATTTGGCATTTTGATGGTTGTTTTTTTAATTGGCGGTATTACTCTTTCTAAAATTACGGGCATTAGCATGCTGGAAATGGGAAATATTAAGAACTGGAATGCAAGTGATCCAAATATGTTGTTTATGCTCAGAGGCATGATTGTGCTTCAATTCCTTGGGTTATTTTTAATCCCTTCACTTTTGTTTGCTTATTTTTCTGATCCGCAGCCCATGCGCTACCTGGGATTAAGAAAACCAACCAAAACAGTTTATTGGGTTTTAGGTATTGCTGCTATGCTAATCGCCATTCCCCTGGTAGAATATACAGGTGTTTTGAACAAACAATTTCCATTTGGCGATGGCACACAAAAATGGCTGCAGGACATGGAAGAGGAAGCAGCAAAAACAATACAGTTTATGCTGGCAAAAAACACTCTTACTGATCTGATTCTTAACCTTATTTTAATTGCGCTTTTTGCCGGCGTAGGAGAAGAATTATTTTTTCGGGGAGTGTTGCAGCGATTATTTATTAAAGCATTTAAAGATCCGTGGGCAGGCATTATTGTAGCCGCTTTGCTCTTTTCTTTTTTTCATTTCCAGTTTTTTGGATTTATTCCCCGTTTTTTATTAGGCATTTTATTGGGTGCTGTTTATTGGTACAGTGGAAGCTTATGGCCGGCCATTATTGCCCATTTTGTTTATGATGCTTTCTTTATTATCCTGGCCTATTTTCAGCCTCAATTAATTCAAAATACAGAAGTGACTTTGTTTGATCAATCAAGCCTGGCCATGATGGCACTGGTTAGTGCCGCAATTGTTGTAGCCATTGTGTGGTGGATGAAAAAAATGGCTGTCACTACTTACGAGAGTGTCTATGCAGGTGATAAACCCAATACATCGGAAAAAGATTTTACTTTTTAGCATGGCATTTCAATGGCAGACATTCAGCACCCGGGCATTAACAGCTATTGTTTTTGTAGCAGTGATGGCTCTTGGATTGTTTTGGAGCCGCTGGTCTTTTTTTATATTATTCAGTGTTATACATTTTGGCTGCTGGGTAGAGTACCAACGTTTAGTTGCCCGTTTTAATAAAGATTATAGTCTCATCACACTGTTTCATAAAAATGGAGTAATGGTTGCTGGCTGGTGCCTGCTGCTTTATTTTACCAATAGCGAATTACAGTTGTTTGGCATACGGTTAAATGAAGCAGGCTGGTGGGGCGGTATCATTTTGTTGTTATTAATACCACTGATGATATTTATTGAATCCAAAAATTTCCTTTTAAAAAATATTGGGTATTCATTTTTTGGCCTGCTCTATATTTCATTGCCACTTGGTTTAATGGTTGACATGCGTAACCGTTGGATAGAAGAAGATTACCAGCTAAGCATGACCATTCCGTTATTGATCATTTTTACATTGTGGGTCAATGATACCATGGCTTACCTCGTTGGATCATTGATTGGCAAGACACCGCTTTCAACCATTTCGCCAAAAAAAACCTGGGAAGGAACAGTGGGAGGAATTATCCTTGCTATCATTACAATGTGCCTGGTTGCGCATTTCACCAAAAGATTATCTATTGTACATACGGCCATTATTGCTGGTATTGCAAGCATTGCAGGAACCTATGGCGATCTGTTTGAAAGTAAATTAAAACGAATGGCAGGGGTAAAGGACAGTGGGCATCTCATGCCTGGCCATGGCGGTTTTTTAGACCGGTTTGATTCGTTGCTTTTTGCTGTTACTCCTTCGTGGCTTTATGCAGTAATTTTTATGTAGCCGGCTTTGTAATGCTATTGAATTTCCATTGCGGTGCATACTTGTGATATTGGTCGTTAAGCAGCTTCGCACAAATGCTATATCAGTCTTTACACACATTAATCTGCGTTTATCTTTGATGCTCATTGTGAAAAATACTACAAAAGCGCACCTTGCTGTTTTACTTACTAACTTATTTTTTGCCGCTAATTACACCTTTGTAAAAATGATATCTCCCTCTGTGATCAAACCATTTGGTTTAAACCTTTTAAGAGTGTTTATAAGCATGGTTCTATTTTGGCTGTTGTGGTGGTTAGGTAAAACACCAACCCGTATTCAAAGCAAAGACATCGGACGTTTTATTTTATGTGGGATAACGGGTGTAGCCATTAATCAAATGTTTTTCGTTAAAGGGCTGACAATGACTTCAGGTATTCATGCCTCTTTACTAATGTTAACAACGCCGCTGCTTATTACCCTTTTTGCACTTTGGGTTTTAAAAGAATCAATGACTTTTGCAAAAGGCGGAGGTTTATTGTTGGGCATTAGTGGTGCTGTAATGCTTATTGCTACAAAAGAAACTTCTCCTCATGCGACCAATTATTTATGGGGTGATTTGCTGATATTGACCAATGCCATATCCTATTCTATTTATTTTATTTTAGTGAAACCACTTATGCAACGCTATAGCCCAATGCAAGTGGTAAGATGGATATTTACCATTGGTTTTTTTATCATCCTTCCATTTGGCTGGAATGAAACAACTCAAATCAATTTTGGCTCTTTTGAATATAAACACATTATAGCTTTAGCCTGTGTAATTTTAAACGGAACTTTCTTAGCGTATTATTTTAATGCGTATGGCATTCAGCATTTGGGTGCAGGAATAACAGGTTCATACATATACTTGCAACCTGTTTTTGCAGCCATCATTGCTGCGCTTTTTTTAAATGAATCCCTTACTTGGCAAAAACTATTGGCAGCTTTCTTCATTTTTAGCGGTGTTTACCTGGTAAGTTTTAAAAAAAATGTACAGAAAGTACCCATCTCATTTGCGTCCTGACGAATTTTTTGTAATTTGTTTTTTACAAAATCCTTATTATGAAAAACTCAAAACCCTTTTTGGCTATTGCCTTATCCGTTTCTTCTCTTTTTTTTATTAATTGCACACCCGATAATGATAACCTTACTGAAACGCAGGAAATAATTACCCGCGGTAACTGGGCCATTAATTATTATTATGCAGACCATGATAAAACAGCCCAGGTAAATAATTACCAATTCAGTTTTGGAAATGGAGGCAAGATAACCTGCACCGATAATAACACAACATACAATGGCACCTGGCAAATTGCAAAAAATGTAGGCGGGGATGTGTTGAACATGCAATTAATGACTCCGCCATTGGAACTACTGCAGTTAAATGATGGCTGGAACGTGACGGGCAAAAATACCAACAGTATTAGTTTGAAATCAGCAAATGTGCAACTACGTATAACCAGGCTCTAATCCTGCTTGTTCTTAGGATAATCAAAGAATAAAAAGGCTGTGCTGCTATCTTTTATGCTGGCCCATTTGTCTGTATGAATATTTACTGCAAACACAGCACAGGTAGGCATATTGTCAATATGCTCATTAGTGAGAGTATTTACAAATTCGGTAATACCGGGATTGTGTGAAAAAAGAGCGACAGTATTGTACTTATCTTTTAATGAATGAATTACATTATAAAAGTTTTGAACGCCTGCCCCATACAATTCATCTATTATTAAAATATCATCCTTTTTTGTATTGAATTCTTCTGCAAAATAATTTGCTGTTCTTTTTGCTCTTTTGGCCGGGCTTGATGCAAAGAGATCAATTTTTAAATCTCTATCTTTTAATCGCTTTGCCATTTCCGGCGCATCTTTTTTACCTCTTTCATTCAAAGGACGTTCCTTGTCATCCTGGCCTATATTAGCCCAACTGCTTTTTGCGTGGCGTATAATGATGAGTGTTTTCATAAAATGAAATTGAGGCTTATAATTCAAGCAATACCAAATCAACTTCCTTAACTCTTATAAAATCTTTATCAAATGTAAGTAAAGGAATTTTTTGTTCAATTGCTGTTGCAGCAATCAAAGCATCAGGCACTTTAATACTGTAGAGTTGCTTTAAGGATATAGCAGGTTTATTTATAGATTCTGTATGAGGAGATTTTATGCAAATTGATAATAAACTGTTGATCTCTTTAATTTCTTCAGGGGTGATGCCCGGCTTTCCTAATAATTCAATTTCTGTAATAAATGAATACACCCATTCGCTTTCAAGAACTGGTTGCAGGGAAGGATGTTGATCCAAAAGGTAAATTAGTGTATTTGTATCAGCAAGAAATCTATTGCCATTCATTCCTTATTTTTTTTTGATAGGAAAGGCCATCTCCGAAAGCTCCAGCAAGCTTCCCATAAAAATCAGAGAGTGATTTACCTTTCCTTTTCCGGCTCTTTTTTGCAAAATCGTTTAGGGCTTTAACAGCATCTTCCGGCTTATCATTTTCAGAAATTCTTACGATCACTCCCATGTTTTATGTTTATACAATAATACGATTTTTTCAGTGGCCTAGGCGAGAGAACAAGTAATAAGGAATTGATTTAATATTCATGCATTTGTTACTTGTCCAAGGTGAGTTTATTGATGAATAATTTTGAAGATACATTCAATACCCTCTTTGATTTTTCCCTTCCATATAATTCATAAAGGCTTTGTTTACTACCCGGTTGCCTCCGGGTGTAGGATAATTGCCGGTGAAATACCAGTCGCCTAAATTATTAGGGCAAGCCTCGTGCAGGGATTCTATGGTTTGATAAATGACATCAACCGGTATGGCTAAGCCGGGCGGCGTAATGAGTTGAGCTATTTTATTAGTTATCTCCTGGTTGGTAAAAGTTTTATAAACCTGCTTTACAACGTTCATACTATGCAATTGATTATTGCGATGGAGCTCTTTACACTGTTCGTACCAATCTTTTAAGTTGGCCTCCATACCTTTTTCTTTTAGTAATGCAATAGCTGCATTAAAAGCTATAAAATCACCCAACTTGCTCATGTCAATACCATAACAATCCGGGTAACGGATTTGAGGAGAAGAGGAAACAATAATAATTCGTTTTGGCTGCAGGCGCGACAACATCCTTATAATACTTTCCTTGAGTGTAGTTCCTCTTACTATAGAATCATCAATTACAATTAGCGTATCCTCATCTTTTCTAACAGTGCCATAGGTAATATCATATACGTGTTGCACCATTTCACTGCGCCCCACATCGCCGGTGATGAACGTACGCATTTTTACGTCTTTGATGGCAACCTTTTCCATCCGTATTTTCCTGTTCACCATCTCTTCCAGTTTTTCTGGCTCTACATCGGCACCCCAGGAAAGGATCCGTTCAATTTTAATTTTATTGAGATAGTGCTCACAACCTTTTATTAACCCGTAAAAAGCAATTTCCGCTGTATTCGGTATAAAAGAAAAGATGCTGTTTTTTAAATCATAATCAATTGCATTGAGCACTTGCTGGCTCAGATGGTAACCTAACGCGGTTCTTTCTTTATAAATTTTTTCATCGGACCCGCGGGAAAAATAAATCCGTTCAAATGAACAAGCCTTTCTTTCTTTAGGTTCAATAATTTGTTCGATGCTTACTTCACCTGTGGGTTTCACAATTAAAGCATGCCCGGGCATTAGTTCTTGCACCTCGTTTTCACCTACGTTAAACGCCGTGCGGATAGCTGCTCTTTCTGATGCGGCCACTACTACATCGTCATCTACATAATAGTAGGATGGACGAATGCCATGTGCATCGCGAAATACAAAACCAATTCCATTACCTGTCATTCCACCCACATGAAAACCACCATCGAAAAGTGGCAGGGCTTTTTTTAAAATTTTAGTTAGATCAAATGCATCGGGCGAACTTTCATCGCTTTTTACTAAGAAGTGATAGATAACTTCCATCATCGCCGCCAGGTCACTCTGCTTTTGAAATTCACCGGGATCTATATTCACTAATCCAAAAAGTTCATCAGTATTTACTAAATTAAAATTGCCTGCCAACGCCAGGTTTCGTGCAGGAATGGTGTGGCGTTTAATAAAAGGATGACAAAATTCTGCGTCGTTTTTTCCCTGCGTGCCGTATCGCAAATGGCCCAAAAGTATTTCTCCCAAAAAAGAAAGATGGCCTTTCATTAACCCTGCATAGTGACTTATTTCAGCATTAAATTTTTGGAGTTCTCAAAATTC
>MWVW01000319.1_pt1 | contig 11205 bp, 11 predicted proteins | sample 1047191 | NCBI WGS metagenome assembly MWVW01 (sample SAMN06349985, study PRJNA376086) | soil metagenome | isolation source: MtG22-5 sample Antarctic (ecotone) | place: Antarctica
TTGAATTATTTAATTTCAATTGGTAAGGTAAAAGCTTCTACATGCAGAATAATAGCCTGTGCACTTACATCTGCCAGTAATACATTTACATTTTCCAGGTCACTGATACCGGCAAAATGGCTATTCAATTCACTCAAAGCCTGCTCAATCTTTTCGCTTGGAGTTTGTAAATTGATGTGCAGCCAAAGGTCAGTTTTTCTTTGAGAACGAAGTGAAAGATTGTCCAATATACTATCAACCATTTGTTTGTTCGGCACGGTAACATATGTTTTAGATTCTGTACGTATTCGTGTGCTGCGCAGCCCGATATGCTCAACATTTCCTGTTATGTTCTGCACCTTTACAAGATCGCCAGTTGTGAAGGGCTTATCAAAGAAGATCACAAAAGAAGCTATCAGATTCTCCAGGCTTTCACGAAGTGATAAGGCAATGGCTGCACCTACAATACTTAGCCCGGTAAGGAGGTTGCCAATATGATAATTGAAAGCAAAGTGAATGATCATCAATAAACCAATAATGGCAATGAGCACTTTGAAAAAGTCTTTAAAAAAAATAATTAGCTGGTTGTCGCTCTGATCGATCGTCAGGCTTGCTTTACGATGCAGTATATGAGCTGTAAAATCAATCATCCGCAACAACAGCCATATCAGTGCAGCTATTTCTATGATGGTGCCTATAGCATGAAAAACAGATCTGAGACTGTATTTATATATGGAAATATTCCATTCTTTTGGAAAATTCAATCGATACAAAACAATAATGGATATAGTAACAACAAGGAAAACGCCAATGGGATGAATAACAAGTGCTATAAATTTTTGCTGGTCAAAGGTTTTCCAGTTGCGCTTTAAAAGGCTACATATGAACCGTGCAACATAGCGTGAAATAATCTTGTTTAGAATGATGAAAAATAAAATGATACCCGCCGACCATAACAAATCGTAAACAGAATTGCTTAAAAAAATCTCTTGCAAAAAATCATTCATGCCCTTAATTCTTTAACGCTAAAATTATTGATTAGAAAAATTAAAAGCGAAAAGAATAAACATTAATAGAATCTTTAGATAAGGTGAATAACCTGGTATTGCCAATGATGTATTGTTGAAAGGAACCAAAGGAAGAAGGAAACTGATATTGCTTTTGCATCAGGTTCGCTGTATTTAAAATAGTGATGCGGTTATTATTAATACCCATAATGTTTTGATCATTGATGGTAATGCTGCGCCAGTTTTTAACAATGTGTTTTTTCTGAAAGCTGCCATAATGGTCAAATTCAAATACTCCTGCCGCCGGATCGTATAAATAAACAGAATTGTTTTGGTCAATAATTTTTTCAGGTACGAAGCTTTCACTGAAGACCGTTCTGAAATCAACTGTTTCCAGAAGCAGATGACCTTGTTCATCAATCTTTTTTAATTTATTATCAATGGCATCAAATACCCAGATATTATTATCGTACGATAAACCGATCGCACTGGCCTGCGATATGTTGTGCCTGCGCAGATCTAAAGTTGATCTGGGTGCCAGCTGGGGGTCCAGTACAGATATGGTTGAAAAGTCTTTATAAAACAATAATAGTTTCAAAGGATTGGAAACATCAATGGCATATAATTTTCCATACCGCTTCATTTCATTATAAACAGCTACAGAATCACCTGATGCATTGTATTTTTTTAATTGATCACCAACCGTTATGATATAAAGATTATCGAGGTTGTCAAGTACAAATTCTTTTGCTGTCAATGGAAATGTCTTAATAAGACGGAAGCTGGAATCGCTCTGTGCAGATAACTGTGCTGAAAGACTGATTAGCAATGGTATATAGAAAATTTTTTTCACCAGTTTTTAATGATTTTATGTTCCTGTCCGGTATAAGACTTTAAATGGATATCATGCCCGTCAAATACAGCATAAGTGCAATAACGGATCCAATCACCAAGGTTGATATACCTGCTCTCATGTGAAAGACGCAAATCCAAAGGAAGGTGTCTATGTCCAAATACGAAATAATCCACTTTTTTTCCTTTTAAAACCTCTTTGCTGTAAATCATGAGCCATTCTTTTTCTTCTCCGAGGAATACTTCTTCGGCATTACCCGTTTTTGCACGGCTTTTCCGGCTAAAATAGTCTGCCAGCCCTATTCCAATCCTGGGTGGTAGTAAGCCAAACAGCCATTGACAAAACGGGCTCCGGAACATTTTTTTTAATGCTTTGTATTTATGATCTCCCGGGCCTATTCCATCGCCATGGCCAATATGAAAAATCTTTCCATTGAATTCAAAATCTTTTGGTTCAAAGTACACAGGGATGTTCAGCTCTTCCTGAAAATAAGACTTCATCCACATATCATGATTACCTGCGAAAAAATGGACCTTAATCCCGGCATCTGTGAGTTCGGCCAGCTTACCCAATAAGCGTACATAACCCCTGGGCACTACTTTTTTGTACTCGTACCAAAAATCAAAAGCATCGCCTACTATAAAAATGGCAAATGCTTCTTTTTTTATATCATCAAGAAAACGCACAATTATTTTTTCACGTTCCAGGCTTTGCTCTGCATTGGGAGCACCGAGGTGAAAGTCCGAAAGAAAAAATATTTTCTTACCTGCGGGGATTTGCATTTATGTATTATAAAAACATTTAAAAATTATCTTACATTTTGTACTTTAATTGTATGTAAAAGAGAAAAATAATTACTGTAAAGACAAATAGTTTTTTACAAATTGTATTAAATCTGCACCAAGGATATCCTTCTTTAATATTTTGAAATTATAATCAAGCAAGTACATTGTAGGAAGTGAAGGTATTTTGTAAATTTTATATAATTCAGATTTCTCTCCAATTAAATCCGACACGTGTATCCATGATGATTGGTCTGTTCTAATTGCCTTTTTCCATGAGTTTAGATCACTATCTAATGAAACACTAAAAATTTGCAGGCCTTTATCATGCATTTCTTTGTATAGAGGTTTTAGAATGGTTTTTATTTGTTCTCTGCACGGCTTACACCATGAGGCCCAAAAATCAACGATAGTAAGTTTGTTTTTTTGGCCGTGAAGGGATACAACATTCTGCCTTGATGTATCATGCAAAGAAATTTCAGGTGCTATGGATCCTATTGGTAAACTATATTTAAACTCATTTATTTGATAAAGTATTTGTTTGGAATATTTCCCTGAAATTTTATTTAATATCCATTTTTTGCTTGCAGTTTCTAAAAAGTCTAATTCCTTTTGTTTATCACTGTTTTGAAGTAATGTTTGCATTGCAAGTACTGCAGCTAATCCACTTTTAGTCTTTACAATGAATTTTCTGATCTGTTTGTTATTTTTTTCGAGTATTGCCTTATACTCATTAAAAATAATATTCATTGCAGAGTCTTTCGTTACTTCAGACTTCGTTATCTTAAGCAGTCTTTTTTGTATATCTTCTGCATAATAAATAGGCTCGTTTGAAATTTTACGGAGTTGTAAAATTTCTTTATTGTGCAGGGAATTTGATGAAACATGATAAGCGTAAATGCTATCTGAGTTTGCCTTTATAGTAATCCTGCTTTCATTTGAAGGATAAAAAAAAATAAAATTCTCATCTTTTTTTCCTTGTCGAATACCTCCTTTCGATACAATACCTCTTCTTGAAAAATTAAGCCTGAATAAATGAGTAGTATCAGGTAATCGGGAAAGATCGTATGAAAATTTATCTTGCTTATTTACTAAAAATGAATCAATAACAAATAAGTCACTTCCTGAAAAAGAAGATGCAATGTCATTAATACCTAAAATATATATTTTTGCCTCCCATTTGCTATGGTGATTTTTTATTTCACCCTTTAATATTCCAGAATGAGATTGAGAAAGGCTTGTTAGGCCGATAATTAAAAAGCCACCTAATAATCTAAATTTTGAAAAGAATATGAAAAAAAAAAGAGGCAGGCATATTTTTTTCACTTTGACTTTTCGGCCTTTTGCGAAATTGTTAAAAAGCTTTGTTCTATCATATCTTTATCTGGTCCTGATAATTGGGTTACTAAATTTTTTAACTCGTCTAAAATATTACTATAACTTTTATAGTTTTCATTTTCAATCTTGCTAGCATAAGTAAATAATTTACTAATGTCTTTTATCAATACTAAAAATCTTTTTCCAGATGTTGATTGGACATTCGATAGAGATGCTATGTAGTTATTTAAATTTTCTTTTTGTTTGCTGGATTGAGTTATTGCACCGCCTTCATTTTGACTTTTTAAGAAATTGGTTGCTAAAAGACTTACAGGAAGTGCCATAGGGATTGGAGATTGCTCGATTGGAGGTCTTTGCACACAACCACATCCAGCAAATCCCAAAGTGCAGGTGCAAACAGCCCCACCTGTGCTAGTACTTGAACAACATGCGGAACAAGATGTAAATGTGCAATTTGCAGAACATCCAAAACCTGGACATTGAGAATAACTTAAACAAGTAAAAAGAGTGCTAAATAGTATAAGAATTAATTTTTTCATTTTGTAAGTTTTAATATGAATAAATTTTTTTCTGCCTCCTGGAAATTTGAACAAAAATTATACCTATTCATTTGGAGGTATCAACTAAAAAACAAAACACCTCTTTAGGTCCATGCACACCTACTACCAAAGTTTTTTCAATATCTGCAGTACGGCTGGGTCCTGTGGCTAATGTAATAAAAGACGGCAGATCGTCATTGTATTTTTGTTTTAAAAAAATGAATGCATCTTCAATGTCATATACAATTTGAGATGTATAGGCTATACAAATATGAATCGATGCATAGACACTGGTAATGCGGCCGCTGTTCTTACTGCTTAAAACGATACTACCTGTCCTGGCTACCAATACTTCACAGCTTGTAATGGCGGCATCACAGTTAATGATGTCATCTGTCCATAGCGGTGGCGGTACCCATGCCTTCCATTTTTCTTCTGAGGAATAAATTTTTTTCCACTCTGATTGTGTAAATAATCCTTTCAGTTTTATTTTGCACTCGTCAAAATCGGAACAAAAAATAAACTTACCCTGCAATGCTGTAAATTGTTCTGCAAATTCTACTACGATGTCTTGTTGTAGTGGTTGAAATGGTGATTTATTATCAATGCAATCCGGAAAAGGAATTGGCGTTGAGTGAGTCAACGCCAATCGTATTTTAGATAGTATTTTATTTCTTGCAGACAAACTCATTGGGCTGCAGGTTGCTGGTTCATAATTCCGGAATCGTAAGGAGGAACGCCTTCGCTTATGCCTCCTTCGTGGTGCTTGTCATCGTCTACCCCCAGTGCTTTCTTTTCTTCATAAGGCCGCTTGCCGATCAGTTCTTCCACATCACTTTGAAACAATACTTCACGTGTAAGAAGTGATTCAGCAAGTTTTTCCACTTGTTCTCTTTTCTCAACCAATAGCTTTTTAGTTCTTTCATAAGCACTGTCAATTAATGCTCTTACTTCCTGATCTATGATCTTAGCTGTTTCGTCGGAATAAGGTTTGGTAAATGTTTGATCAGCCTGCGGATCGTAATAACTTATGTTCCCCACCTTATCACTCATACCATATACTGTTACCATAGCATGAGCTATACGTGTGATCTGCTGCAGGTCATTCTGGGCGCCGGTAGAAATTTTACCAAAGAAAATTTCTTCACTTGCACGACCGCCCAGGGTCATGCAGATCTGGTCATTGAGCTGGTCTGTATTATAGAGGTATTGTTCTTTGGGAGTGTATTGTGCATAGCCTAATGCTGCCGTGCCCCGGGGTACAATGGAAACTTTTAACAACGGATAGGCATGCTCCAGGTACCATCCGCAAATAGCATGTCCTGCTTCATGATAAGCAATGATTTTCTTTTCTTCGGGAGAAATAATTTTGTTCTTTTTTTCCAACCCTCCGATCACCCTGTCCACTGCATCCTGAAAATCTTCCATATCTACCGATGCTTTTCCTTTGCGGGCTGCTATCAAAGCGGCCTCATTGCATACATTGGCTATATCTGCGCCGGCAAACCCGGGGGTTTGCTCAGCTATTTTATGAATATCAAGTTTTTCAGAAATCTTAATTGGTTTCAGGTGCACTTTAAATATTTCTTCACGGCCTTTCAGGTCCGGTTTATCAATTGTTATCTGCCTGTCAAACCTACCCGGACGCAACAAGGCTGTATCTAATACATCGGGCCGGTTGGTAGCTGCCAACACAATGATGCCTGTTTCACCACTAAACCCATCCATTTCTACCAGCAACTGGTTCAATGTACTTTCTCTTTCGTCATTGCTCATCATCATATTTTTCCCTCTTGCACGGCCTATTGCATCTATCTCATCTATAAATATGATACAAGGCGATTTTTCGCGGGCTTGCTTAAAAAGATCACGTACGCGACTGGCGCCAACACCTACAAACATTTCTACAAAGTCACTACCGCTAAGACTAAAAAAAGGTACCTGGGCTTCACCTGCCATGGCTTTTGCAAGCAAAGTTTTACCTGTACCCGGAGGGCCAATCAATAAAGCGCCCTTCGGTATCTTACCACCCAGTGAAGTATATTTTTTTGGATTTTTTAAGAAATCAACGATCTCCATCACTTCTACTTTTGCTTCGTCAAGTCCTGCTACATCAGCAAATGTGATGTTCACTTTAGTTCCTTTATCAAAGAGGGTTGCTTTTGATTTACCAATATTAAATATACCTCCGGGTCCACCACCTGCACCAGCACCGCCACCCATTTTGCGCATCAATAGTACCCAGATGCCAATGAAGATGAGGATAGGTAAGATGGTTTGTAATATAGGACTCCAGATATTATTATCAGAACTGGCCGTTCCTACGTTTTTTACATCAGGATTGTTCCTGTAAAATTCTCTCATGTCATCTTTGAAGGAATCTACAGAAGCAATTTTGAAAGAAGTATGTTCTTCATCATCAGCTTTTAAATTTTTGCCGATCCTGCCTTCATACTTTCCTAACGCTTCTTTATTTAGTTTTACCCTGACCAAGTTGCGATTCGATACTATTGTATATTTCGAGACATCTCCCTGGCGGAGCATTTCTTCAAACTGGTTTTGATCAATTGTTCCGGTTGAAGCACTAAATGGTCCAAAAAATTGAAATCCGATAAGAATGGCAAATATGATGGCATACACCCAATAAATACTGAAGCGTGGGCCTTTTTTTGGAGGCTCTCCATCGCCACTGGGGCGTGAAGAAAACTTGGGTAATTTGGATTTATTATCTTGTTTATATGGTTCCTGTGACATTGCTTTATTTATGAACGCTGCTAAATAATGGTTTTTTAACCGAAAAAGGACAATTAACTGATTAATTAATCACAAAAGGGGGTTAATCATTGTGCTCTTCCAATGGGGCATCGCTCCACATGTCTTCAAGCTTATAAAATTTCCTGCTTTCGGGTATCATAATATGCACCACAACATTTACGTAATCAATCAAGACCCATTGTAGCTTGCTCTTCCCTTCATGATGATATGGATATTCGCCACAATTTGTTTTTACAGCTAATTCTACTGCATCGGCAATGGCCCGGATTTGTGGTTGATTATTGGCTTCGCAGACAATAAAAAAATCTGCTACGGCTTCATGAATTTTGCGTAAATCAAGCGAAACGATGTTTTCGCCTTTTTTATCCTGAATTGCTTTTATAATTGCTTTAAAAATCTTTGAGTTGCGGGTTAGCCGGGTTATTCCTTTTTTCCTGCTCGTCAATACATCTGATCGTTCCAAATACAAATACTGTTTTAATGAATTAAATAACTATGTAACTCACTGGAATTATATAACAAAGTAGAATATAGCTTTGTTTTCAAAATTAAGAACAAATTGTCAACCGTACATAATCCCGAAGATCCGCCGTTTATAGAATTACAACAGGTAGACAGCACCAACAACTATGCCACCGCCCTATTGCATGCGGGTATGACACAGCATGGAACTGCTGTGTTTGCTCACGAACAAATCAAAGGAAGGGGGCAACGAAACAAAGAATGGATATCTGATAAAGACCAAAACATTGCACTCAGTATTATTTTTGATCTGAAAGGATTGGCAACTTCCCAGATGTTTTTATTGAGTATGGCAGTGGCAGTATCGGTGAGGCAATTTCTGAATGAATACACAGACGGAGGTATAAAAATAAAATGGCCCAATGATTTATATTGGCGTGACAGAAAGGCAGCAGGGATACTTATTGAAAATATAATCCAGGGCAACTACTGGAAGTACGCCATAGTTGGGATTGGCGTGAATGTAAACCAGGTGGATTTTAGTCAGTTGCATAACAAAGCTGTTTCACTCAGGCAGATAACTGGAAAAAAATACGAACCATTTTCTTTGGCTAAAGAATTGGCAGGGAACGTACGAAAATCTTTTAATGATTTGATTCCAAAGTCCATTGAAATCATCAGCGAATACAGGAAAGGATTATACAAACTGAATGAATCTGTACGATTGAAAAAAGGCAATCGTCAATTTAATGCGATCATTAAAGACGTTACAACGTTAGGTCAATTGGTGGTGACGCATGGAATGGAAGAACAATTTGAAATAGGCGAAGTGGAATGGATAATTTAACCAGCTATTATTTCTTCAGCATGTGCCTTGTTTTTAGGCCGCAGGTAAATGCGTTCAATGACACCTTTTTCATCGATTACAAATGTTGTTCTATTCAAGCCCATATATTTTCGGCCATAAAGATTTTTCTCACCCCATACACCATAGAGATTAATTATACTGTGTTGCGGGTCAGCAATCAAAGGAAAAGGTAGCTTAAATTTATCTTTAAACCGCAGGTGACTTTTTACGTCATCGGGGCTAATGCCTATAACTTTATAGCCGTTCTTTTGCAGCAATCCATAATTGTCTCTTAAGTTACAGGCCTGTATGGTACATGTCGGCGTATTGTCTTCAGGGTAAAAAAATATCACTAATTTTTTTCCTTTAAAATCTCTTGAAGAAATTTTTTTACCATCCTGGTCTGTTCCGGAAAAAGAAGGCGCTTTTTGCCCTTGTTGTAAATGTGTGGACATCGGGTTTAAATAAATCAATAAATATAGCCTGTCATTGCAAATTCATTTTTTTTACCGGAAAACATTCCATAAACGGGTTGTAATATTTCCAGCCTCATCTTCTACTATTACTTTCAGCTCATGTTTACCGGAACTGATCTTTTCATCAAAATTATAGACCCAACTGCGTCCGCCGTTATTGGTGAATCTTAACCATGCCCCATCCAGCTCAGCACGAAAACTTTTAATGGAATTAAGATTGTCTCTTGGTGTAAATACTATTCTTGTCCCTTTAGCCGGTGCATTTATAACAGGAGGCTGCGTATCAATAATAGCCTGGTATATTCCAAACTGCCGGAATTTTGCCCAGGCCCAATCCTCTTGCCAGCATGCTTTTTCCACTACTTTTTTAGTACCTGAAGTGTTTATGATAACTACTTTGTCTTTTTCTGCATCAGACAATGAACGGTTTGCTCTGAGCCTAACTGTGATGGAATCGTGGGAAGGAAGCGAAGTATTCAAAAAGTGATGAACCGGCCCAATAGTGGATGTTGATATTTCATCAACCAAACGATAACTTATATTAAGGGTATCATATACTGTATTTTCTGTACTGTAGGCTTCAAAATATTCCGACTCGAACACATTTACATGACCCGGTATCCATTTTTCCAGGTTAGCTGCCGGGATGGGTAAGGGAAGTGCAGGATCGTATTGCACATTAAATAAAACCACGGATAAATTTTGTGCTGCATCTCTGATTTCTATACGTACCTGGTGCATAGATTCATCATCCAGATAAAGCACCCCATCGTTTTCTGTGGGTTGGTATACCTCTGTTAAATCCCCGGGCATGCGGCTCAGGTGCTGCAACCAGCCTCCGCCTGCTGTCTTATAACGATAATCAATGTGTGCATTCATATACCTGGTTTCATCATACCCAATATTATTCAATGTAAAACCGGATTGCAGCTCACCATCCATCAGTATGCGCCCGCTATAAATGCCATTGGGATTTGAGGAGCCGGTAAAACGGTCAACTGCACCTATGGCAAAACTGATTTTATTACTACCCACTTTAATTGTATTTGGGATGGCCAATCCATAGACAGTGCCTGTTTTTTTTAAAGGAATAATCTGAGGGGATTGACCATATACGGTTTTGTTTCGATCATACATAGCAATTCTTGTCAGGGAAGGAGGTACAGCATCAGGTATTGGAAAGCCAAACAGTAAGGGGTTCAAACACTTATCAGTTTGGGTATCCCTTATCTCAAAATGTACATGCGGACCAGCAGATCCGCCTGTATTGCCGCTATAGGCAAAGAATTGTCCTTTTTCCAGGGGAAATAAATGAGAGGGAACATTTAATTCCACAGCCCATGATTCTAAAATATATTGCTGGTCTTTAACCCATCTTTCCAGGGAGGGTGTAAAATTATTTAAGTGGGCATAGACTGTGGTCAGGCCATTGGGATGGTTGATATAAATTGCCCTGCCAAAACCAACCGGTTCAATTTTAACCATCGCTATATACCCTTCAGCAGCTGCATAAACCGGCAAATTTTCACGCTGTTGGGTGCGTATATCCAACCCCATATGCCAGTGATTGTTGCGCAGCTCTCCAAAATTGGCTACAAGTTCCATCTTTATGTTCAGCGGGTTACGGAAATAATTTTGAGGATAAATTTGCGTATGAGACTTGCTAAAAACCGCCAATAAACACAAAAACAAACTCAATCTTCTATACATCATAACCATTTAAACAGGGTAAAATACCTTCAATCTTTATTACAGACGTAGCCGGGCATAAAATTGGTAACTTAATAATTGTAAAAAAATTATTCCTCTTAAAATTTTAAAATCATGAGTGTAAATAACAAACATCTGGCTACTTTTTTACTAGGGGCTGCTGCAGCATTTGGAGCATATAAGTATATGAATATGACTGACGAGCAAAAAGAGAAACTTGCTACAGACATAAAAGACAAAGCCAACAAACTGAAAAGTTCTGCACTTGATGCAGAAGATAAAGCAATGGAATACTTTGCCGAACTAAAAACAAAGGGTTCTGATGCCATGAAAGAATACATGCCAAAAATGGAAGAATTTTTTGAAAACCTCTTTAAAGGTGGAACGAAAACCACAAACACACCTACAGCGGGAAACCAGGTGGACAATCCTTCTAC
>MWVW01000320.1_pt1 | contig 11197 bp, 8 predicted proteins | sample 1047191 | NCBI WGS metagenome assembly MWVW01 (sample SAMN06349985, study PRJNA376086) | soil metagenome | isolation source: MtG22-5 sample Antarctic (ecotone) | place: Antarctica
GGCGGCAGAGGTAAAGTAATATATCAATCATTGCAGGAGGGTACAACATTTTCAAAAGGGCAAACTATTAATATACAATTGAATTAATGGCATTACTTCAGGATATATTATATAAAGTAAACATCTTATCAAAAAGTGGTAAGGCGATGGACTCTGTGGATGATTTGCAGATTGATTCAAGAAAAGTTACACCAGGATCATGCTTCATCGCGATAAAAGGAAATACTACTGACGGTCATAATTATATTAATACTGCCCTGGCGAATGGCGCTACAATTATCGTATGTGAAAAACTTCCCGCCGATGCTAAGGACGATGCACTGTATATAATTGTTGAAAATAGCTCATTGGCTGCAGGGATTATGGCACATAATTTTTATGGTCAGCCATCACATAAAATAAAATTAATAGGTGTTACCGGAACTAACGGAAAAACAACCGTTGCCACACTTTTATTCAAATTATTTTCTGCAATAGGCTATAAATGTGGTTTAATAAGCACTGTTCAGAATCAGATTGCTGATGAAGTATTGGCTTCCACGCATACCACGCCTGATGCTATCAACGTGAATGAGTTACTGGCAAACATGCTGAAAGCAAACTGTACCCATGTTTTTATGGAAGTAAGCTCACACGCATTAGATCAGGAAAGAGTAGCCGGGCTTCATTTTACAGGAGGTGTATTTACTAACATTACCCATGATCACCTTGATTACCATAAAACCTTTGATGAATATATAAAAGCCAAGAAAAAATTCTTTGATGAACTTTCTTCTAACGCGTTTGCAATATCTAATGCAGATGATAAGCGTGGAGCAGTAATGCTGCAGAATACCAAGGCAAAAAAATATTTCTATAGCCTTAAAACCATGGCCGAGTTTAAAGGAAAGATATTAGAGAATAGTTTAAGCGGATTGTTGCTGACGATAAATGACACAGAAGTACATTTTAAACTTATAGGAACATTTAATGCATATAACCTTTTAGCTGTTTATGGAGCAGCAGTGTGTTTAGGAGAAGATAAGCAAATCATATTACAGGCCTTGAGCAATATTACCGGTGCTGAAGGCAGGTTTGATTTTATGGTTTCACAAAAAGATAAAGTTATTGGCATTATCGATTATGCTCATACCCCTGATGCATTACTAAATGTTCTCGCAACCATTAAAAATTTAAGGCAGGGAGAAGAGAAAATTCTTACTGTAGTTGGATGTGGTGGCGACAGGGATAAAACCAAGCGGGCTGTTATGGCTGAAGTTGCTTGTGAACATAGTGATAAAATATTTTTCACTTCTGATAATCCACGCAATGAAGATCCGAATGAAATAATAAAAGATATGGAAGGTGGAGTCAATATCACCTGCCGCAAAAAATATATTTCTATAGCTGATCGAAAAGAAGCCATTAAAACTGCCGTTAGCTTTTCCAATAAAGAAGATATTGTTTTAGTGGCAGGCAAGGGGCATGAAAAATATCAGGAGATAAAAGGAATTAAACATCCTTTTGATGATAAGGCTGTATTGGCAGAAATGTTTGAATTATTAGATAAATAACACAACGATTAACCGTATTTGAATGTTGTATCACTTATTTGAATGGCTTACTAAAAATGGAATAAAATTTCCGGGTAGCGGGCTATTCCAATTTATAAGCTTCAGGATATTACTTTCTGTGTTATTGTCTTTAGCGATTGCAACACTTTTCGGTAAAAAAATAATAAACTTTCTAAAAAGAAAACAAATTGGTGAATCTGTACGTGACCTTGGTTTGCAGGGAGAAAAACAAAAGACCGGTACACCAACAATGGGCGGTATAATAATCATACTGGCCATACTTATTCCCACATTATTATTAGCTAACCTGGATAAAGTTTATGTAAGGCTGATGTTGTTAAGTACAGTATGGCTGGGCATTATTGGCTTCATTGATGATTACCTTAAAATAAAAGCAAAACGGATTGCAAAAGAAAAAGGAATTGATTATCACAAAACAAATGCTGATGGATTGGCAGGATGGTTTAAAATATTTGGCCAGGTAATACTTGGAATAATAATCGGCACAACACTTTACTTTAACGAGAGTGTTGTTGTTAAAAGAGAAATTGTAACGGTTGCAGGGGATACAGCATGGTCAATTCAAAGAGGAGAGAAAAAAATAAAAGAAGATACAGTTTTTGCAGATGGAAAAATTAGCCGTTTTGTAACCGTTAAAACACCCATCACTACAATTCCATTTGTAAAAACGCATGAATTTAACTATGCAAAACTGCTTCCTAAAAGCATGGAAGAATACACTTACATTTTATACATCCTTATAGTAATATTTATTGTAACGGCAGTTTCTAATGGCGCAAATATAACCGATGGGTTAGATGGATTGGCTACCGGTGTAAGTGCCATAATTGGCTTTGGTCTGGGGGTATTTGTATTTGTAAGCGGGGATGTGCGAATAGCCGAGTATTTAAATATAATGTTTATCCCGAATCTTAGTGAGTTAGCAATTTTTATAGCAGCGTTTGTTGGTGCATGTGTGGGCTTTTTGTGGTACAATGCTTACCCTGCTCAAATCTTTATGGGTGATACCGGCAGTTTGGCACTTGGCGGTATTATAGCATCGCTGGCAATTATTGTTCGTAAAGAATTACTGATACCGATTTTTTGCTTTGTGTTTTTTGTAGAGCTTTTGAGTGTGATGCTACAGGTGAGTTTTTTTAAATATACCAAGCGAAAATTTGGAGTGGGTAAGAGAATTTTCTTGATGAGCCCATTGCATCATCATTATCAGATGCAAGGTTATCATGAAAGCAAGATTGCAGTAAGATTTTGGGTTATCACCATTTTATCTGTGATAACAGCAATAGTAACATTAAAACTGAGATAATAAAAATAGTGATCGAGAAACCAATGGGGGTTTTAAGATGTAAGAGGCTCTGAGAAAAACCATGAATTCCAATATCTGTGAAGAATAGAAGACCCATTAAATTCTATACCGTTGAAAAACCATTTTTTTCTTAATAGTAAAAAATGGACAAAAGAAGAATCGTAATACTGGGCGCCGGAGAAAGCGGCATAGGAGCCGCTTTACTCGCCCGGCAAAAAGGGTATGATGTATTAGTAAGTGATTCAGGCGAAATTAAGGCACTGTATAAAAATGAGCTTGAGTTAAATAAAATCGATTTTGAAGAAGGACATACGGATGAAAGAGTGTTAAATGCAGATGTTATAATAAAAAGCCCTGGTATACCCGAAGAGAATGAATTAATTAAAAAGATAAGAGCAAAACGAATTGAGATCATAAGTGAAATAGAATTTGGATATAGATATAAAGGTGATAGCAGGATAATAGCAGTAACCGGAAGCAATGGAAAAAGCACTACAACAGCATTGGTTTATCATATATGCAAAACAGCAGGGTTGAGTTGTGCTTTGGTAGGAAACATAGGTTATTCATTTGCAAGGCAGGTTGCAGAGGAGCCAAAGGATATATATGCAGCAGAAATAAGTTCTTTTCAATTAGATGATATAAAAGATTTTAGGCCGGATATAGCTATACTATTAAACATAAGCGAAGATCATTTAGACAGGTATGATTACAAATTTGAAAATTATATTAAAAGCAAATTCAGAATAATAGAAAATCAGACGGAAAAGGATGTATTTATTTATTGCCTTGATGATGAAATAACAGTGAAGAACTTAAATAAATTTTTAATCAGATCTAACCCATTACCAATCACTATGAGTAAACCACTGCCACAAGGCGCATACATTTCAGATGCAAAAATGCATTTGAAATGGAAACAGGAAGAAGTATTAATGAATGTAGAGGATTTTGCTGTAAAAGGAAAACATAATCAGTATAACACTATGGCCGCAGGGCTTGCAGCGGTAGTAATGGATATACGAAAAGAAAGAATACGGGATGCCGTACAAACTTTTGAAAGCCTTGAGCATAGGATGGAACCTGTTGCAACAATTAAAGGAGTAGAATTTATTAACGACAGTAAAGCTACAAATGTAAACAGTACCTGGTATGCTTTGGAAAGTATAACACAACCAACAATTTTGATTTTGGGGGGCATTGATAAAGGGAATGATTATTCTTTTATTAAAGACCTGGTAAAAGAAAAAGTAAAAGCAATTGTTTGTATGGGTATCGACAACAGAAAAATTCATGAGGCATTTGGAAATGAAGTGGAACTTATTGTTAACACAAACAATGTAAAAGATGCGGTGCAATCAGCATTTCATTTTGCAAATAAAGGAGATGTAATTCTTCTTTCTCCTGCATGTGCAAGTTTTGATCTATTTAAAAATTATGAAGACAGGGGAAAACAATTTAAACAAGCAGTAAAAGAGTTGTAAAAAAATAAATTCAGCAGGATAAAAATCCAGTGAATATTTTATAAAAAGTGTAGAAGTTAATCAAATGAATACAGTCGATAAAAGCGAGCTCTCAAACTCCACCTTCTCCCGGTCAGTATCGGGATGGAGAGGTGCAGGCGGAGAGGTGTTTAATCGAACAAAAGGCGATAAGGTTATATGGGCTATGGTCATTTTGCTAACACTTGTTAGTATTCTTGTTGTGTATAGCAGCATAGGTTCACTGGCTTATAAAATGAATAAGAGTACAGAAAGTTATTTGTTTAAACAGATAGCATTTATTGCACTGGGCGTACTCATCATTTACTTTGCACATCGGGTTAACTACACAATATATTCCAGGGTAGCTACCATACTGTTCATAATATCCATCCCGTTACTATTTTATACATTAAAATATGGAAGTAATATAAACGACGCTAACCGCTGGATAAAACTACCGGTTATCAATATGACTTTCCAAACCTCAGATCTTGCTAAGCTTGCTATTTTCATGTACATAAGCAAGCAACTAAGCCGAAAGCAAAATGTAATAAAAAATTTTAGAAAAGGGTTTCTTCCATTGATAATGCCGGTGATAGTAATCTGTTTATTAATTGCCCCTGCAAATCTTTCAACGGCAGTATTGATTGGCGGTACAGCACTCATGTTGATGTTCATTGGCCGTGTTAATACTAAACATATTTTGTTGGTAATTGGTGCAGCCTTATTGCCTATCATCTTTTTAATTGTTGTATCAACCAATTATTATGATAAAGAGCAGCATAAAACAAAAGTGCTTCCATCAGCATTAACTTTTGGTAGAATGCCAACATGGATAAAGCGTGTACAGGATTTTATGTATGCTGATAAAGCTCAAACATCCTACCAGGTTCAGCAGGCAAAAATTGCCATTGCAAAAGGTGGTTGGTTTGGCATGGGGCCAGGTAAAAGTGAGCAAAGAAATTTTTTACCACACCCATACAGCGATTTTATTTATGCGATTATCATTGAAGAATATGGTTTGTTCGGAGGTGCAGTTATCATGTTTATTTATTTATTGTTTTTGTTTCGAAGTATAAAACTTTTTCAAAAATGTCCTTATGCATTTGGAGCATTTCTGGCAGTGGCACTCAGTTTCACATTGGTGATACAGGCAATGGTAAATATGGCCGTTAATGTAAATGTATTCCCTACTACCGGTGTCACTTTGCCCTTGGTGAGTATGGGTGGCAGCAGTTTGTGGTTTACGTGTTTTTCTATTGGGATTATTTTGAGTGTGGCCCGTAATGTTGAGCAAATGGAAGGAAAAACTGTTTTGGCAGAAGTGGCAGCAGCAGAATCAACTGAGGCAACAGAATTGGATGAAGATGAGAAAGAAAAGAAGTAGGTTTTGAGTAAAAAAATTTATCTGTTTATGAATTACATCATGTACAATAAAACAATAAGTCCTGTTCCCGCACAATGGGTGATAGCATATGAAAAATGAAGATTATATAAAATCTCTTAATGAAACTCCTTTGAAAAGTAGCAGGGGTTACCGCATCATTATAGCAGGAGGTGGAACAGGGGGGCATATATTTCCTGCAATTGCTATTGCTAATGCATTAAAGGCAAAGCAGCCAGATATAGAAATTTTATTTGTTGGTGCTAAGGACAAAATGGAAATGGAAAAAGTCCCTCTGGCAGGGTATAAAATTATTGGGCTTTATATCGCAGGATACAACAGAAGTTCTTTACTTAAAAATATTTTGCTACCCTTTAAGCTCGCAAAAAGTTTTAGTCAGGTGAGGAAGATATTAAATGATTTTAAACCCCATGCAATTGTGGGAGTGGGGGGGTATTCAAGTTTCCCGGTGTTGAGATTGGCGCAAACGGCACGCATACCAACATTTATTCATGAAAGTAATTCGTATGCAGGTAAAAGTAATATAATGCTCAGCAAGAATTCCTCTAAAATTTTTGTTGCCTCTTATGGGATGGATAAATTTTTTCCAAAGGAGAAAATTATGATGACAGGCAACCCTGTAAGAAATATATTTTCTGAAAATAAAATATCCAGAAAAGATGCCTTGCAATTTTTTGGATTAAAAGAAGAAATGACAACAATTTTTGTAATGGGAGGTAGTTTAGGCGCAGGAAGTATTAATACTGTGATTGAAAACAACCTTGATTTTTTTAAGAAAAATAATTTACAGCTTATCTGGCAGACAGGTAAAAGTTATGCATCTGCAGCCGCCGGTGCTGAAGAAGAAAGAGATAATATATGGACAAATGCATTTATAAATGATATGGAATATGCATATGCTGCCGCAGACATTGTGGTATCACGTTCCGGCGCAATGGCAATAGCTGAATTATGTGTAGTGGGTAAGCCTGTAATTTTTGTGCCATATCCCCATGCTGCCGAAGATCATCAAACCGCCAATGCAAACGCATTGGTAACACAAAATGCGGCAATGATGATTAAAGACAGTGAAGTTGGCGATAAGTTAATTGATATGATAAACTATCTGGCAACGGACTTTGTAAAAACTAATCAATTGAAAGAAAACATCGTTAAGCTAAGTAACACAAATGCAGATGAATTAATTGCAAGCGAAATTCTGAAAACATTAAATGATTGATTTAAAAAACATATCAAGAATTTATTTTATTGGCATTGGAGGCATTGGTATGAGTGCCTTGGCAAGATATTTCTTAGCAAAAGGAGTTACAATAAGTGGCTATGATAAAACAGAGACAACCTTATCAAAGCAATTAGAAAACGAGGGAATAAAGATTCATTATACTGACGATATAAATTTATTGGATAAGGATGCTGAATTAATAGTGTATACCCCTGCTGTACCAAAAGAGCATAAAGAGTTAGTTTATTATCAGCAAAATAATTACTTGCTATTAAAACGAAGTGATGTGTTGGGAAAGATCACTGAAAACTCTTTTAATATTTGCATTGCCGGCACTCATGGTAAAACTACTATCAGCGCTATGGTTGGGCATATTCTCCGCGACAGTGGTTACGGGTGCAATGCTTTTTTGGGTGGTGTGGCTGTTAATTACAATACCAATTTTTGGAGCAGCGAAAAAAATGTTTGTGTTGTAGAGGCGGATGAATATGATCGCAGCTTTTTAAAATTAAAACCTGATATAGCAATCATTTCTGCTATGGATGCAGATCACCTGGATATTTATGGAACAGAAGAAGCAATGCAAGATGCTTTTATTGAATTTACTGCAGCAATAAAATCGAATGGATTGCTTTTAAGCAAGCATGGATTAAAAAGAGGTAATGAATTATCGGCGCCGATCCATTTACACTACAGTTTACAAAATGAGGCTGCTGAGATATATGCACACAATATTGTTATGAACCGGGGAACTTTTCAATTTGATGTAATATCACAAGACTGGACGTTGAATGATGTTACATTAAATATGGGTGGTATGCACAATGTTGAAAACGTTATTGCGGCTATTGTTGTAGCCCAACATCTAAAAATTGATCCGGATAAAATAAGATCTGCAATACAAAATTTCAAAGGAGTAAAAAGAAGGTTTGAATATGTTATTGCCCCCACTCTTTCTGATAATGGGCGGGATGAGATTGTCTTTATTGATGACTATGCACATCACCCTGAAGAATTAAAGGCTTTAATAACCAGTGCCAAAACATTATTCAGTGACAGGCGATGTACAGTTGTTTTTCAGCCGCATCTTTTTACACGTACAAGAGATTTTGCTGATGAGTTTGCCCAAATTCTTGACATGGCAAATGAAGTTATCCTTTTGCCGATATACCCGGCACGGGAATTACCGATTGAAGGTGTTACAAGTGATTTGATATTGAATAAAATAAAAAATCAAAATAAAAGTCTAAAAACAAAAGAAGAGTTATTAAATTATTTAAGTGACTCGAAAGTCTCCCCTTTTGGGGGAGATTTAGAGGGGGCTGTATTTATTACTGCAGGGGCAGGTGATATTGATACAATTGTAGAACCTTTAAAACAGATTATTCTAAATCAATCTTTGAATTAGCATGTCAGAAAAGAAACGATATACAGCTAAAAGAATTTTCGGTAGCCTGTTATGGGCATCAATGGGTTTGGCAACTGTTGTATTACTTGGGGCTGCCATGAGCATAAGAAATAATAAACATTGCAAAGGGGTAAGCATTAATATCAGCGGCGTACAGAATAATCTTTTTATTGACAAAAAAGAGATTTATAATATGCTTGAAAAAATAAATGGTGGCAAATTATCAGGAGAAACGATAAGCTCGTTTAATCTGGCTGCAATTGAAAATATGTTGGAGAAAAATCAATGGATAAAAAATGCGGAGTTGTTTTTTGATAATAATGAAATGCTTAGGGTAGACGTAGTTGAAAGAGAACCTGTAGCAAGAATTTTTACAACAACAGGTTCGTCATTTTATCTTGATACTGATCTAACAAAATTACCCCTGAGCGACAAATCATCTGCAAGGGTGCCGGTATTCAGCAGTTTTTCATCGCAAGCCACTGCAAAAGCTGATAGCATTTTATTAAACGATGTTAAAAACATTGCTACTTATATTTTGAATGATGACTTCTGGATGGCACAAATTGACCAGGTAGATATTACGGCTGCCCGAACATTTGAAATGATACCAAAAGTTGGGAACCAGATTATCGTTTTTGGCAATTCAGATAATTATTTCGAAAAGTTTACAAACCTGCTTACGTTTTATAAGCAGGTTGCTACAAAAGTGGGATGGAATAAATATTCTAAAATAGATGTACAATATAAAGGGCAGGTGGTAGCAGTAAAACGGGGGGTTGAAGATGTTGTACTGGATTCACTAAGAACAAAACAAATTATGCAGAATATTGTTCTCAATGCGCTTAAACAGGCGAACGATAGCACAAAGAATATTCAATTGGTTCAGCTGCCGGATGAAAATTTTATACCTGCGGCATCACAACAAAATGACATACCTGATGAACAAATCATTACAACTAACACAAACCCTGTGATTGTTGAACCGGTTAAGGCAGCGCCTGTTATTAATAAAACACCAAGCGCCGATGTTCAAAAAAATATTGTTCCTCAAAGAAAAATTATTGTTCCAGTTGAAAAAAAAGTTAGCGTTTTAAGTGGGACAGTTTCAGCAAAAACCCCTGTGTCAAATAAAAAGCAAAATTCAGCGCAAAAAACTATTGTATTAAAATCTTCACCAACAAAACCAATAATTAAATCACCAACTAAACCAATAAGTCAATCGACAACTAAACCAGATAACAAAATAAAAGCAATACCTAAGGCGGTTATGCCTCCAAAAAATGATTATTAATATATACACACAACAAAAACACATACAACTATGAACAGCGAACAACCCATTATTGTCGGTCTGGACATTGGCACTACAAAAATTGCAGCCATAGCCGGAAGAAAAAATGAATTTGGCAAACTTGAAATTCTTGGATTCGGCCGAGCCAACAGCAACGGCGTACAACATGGTATGGTATTAAATATTGATCAAACAATAAAAGCCATACAAACAGCATTGGAAAATTGTTACGCCAGTAATCCCACTTTACCTATAAGTGAAGTGTATGTTGGCATTGCCGGGCATCATATAAAAAGCCTCCAAACCCGCGGCGACATTGTGCGCCAAAATACAGATGAAGAAATTAAGCAGGCAGAAATTGATCAGTTAGTAAATGATCAATATAAAACATACATACCAGCCGGAGACCAGATCATTGATGTTATTCCACAGGAATTTACGGTAGATAATTTTCAAAATATACCTGACCCTATTGGTTATAGCGGTGTAAAAATCGGCGCCAATTTTCACATTATCACAGGCGATAAAAATGCAATAAGAAATATTAATAGAAGTGTGGATAAAGCAGGATTAACAACCAAAGACCTTGTTCTTCAGCCATTAGCTTCTGCCGCTGCTGTAATGTGCGACCACGATTTTGAGGCAGGTGTTGCTATTGTTGATATTGGTGGTGGTACAACTGATCTTGCTGTATTTTATGAAGGCATCTTAAAGCACACGGCTGTTATTCCTTTTGGTGGTGAAAATATTACCAATGATATTAAAACGGGGTTAGGTGTATTAAAAACCCAGGCCGAGCAAATGAAGGTTCAATTTGGTAGCGCATTGGCAGAAGAAGCAAAGAGCAACGCATTTATTACAATTCCGGGTTTGCGAGGCATGGCTCCTAAAGAAATATCAGTAAAAAATCTTGCAAGCATTATCCAGGCACGCATGAGTGAAATAATGGATTTTGTTTCTTATCACTTAAAGCAGGTTGGTTTAGATAATAGGATGTTGAATGGCGGTGTAATCCTTACGGGCGGCGGTTCTCAGCTAAAACATTTAATTCAGTTGACTGAATATGTTACCGGACTAAATGCAAGAATAGGCTATCCCAATGAACATCTTGCAGGCGGACATATTGAAGAACTGGCGAAGCCAATGTACTCAACATGCCTTGGTTTGATTTTAAAAGGCTACAATGATTATGAAAACAAGCGCAAGCAGTTTGAACTTCATTTCAAGAAAGTTGAAGTGCCGGAAGGCTTACAACAACAGGAAGAATTAGAAACAGTAGAAGAAGATCAAAAAGTATCAAAGGTAAAACAACGCAAAACGCTGAAAGGGTTTATGGATTCATTAAAAATCGGATTGATTGATATGTTCAAAGAGGAAGAAGATGCAAAACTTTAAGGCCTCTTAATCTCCCTAAGAGAAACCTTGGGAGACTCTGGAAATTTAAGGTGACTTCTAATATCTAAACTAATAAACAATTAAAATAATAAACCTGTACGTATAAACT
>MWVW01000321.1_pt1 | contig 11194 bp, 19 predicted proteins | sample 1047191 | NCBI WGS metagenome assembly MWVW01 (sample SAMN06349985, study PRJNA376086) | soil metagenome | isolation source: MtG22-5 sample Antarctic (ecotone) | place: Antarctica
AAAGGCGCGCACGTCACCGCTGTGTATCTGCCCGGCGGACGTGATGCGAAGATCGGCGTTGACGATTTTCTACTGACACACACCGTCGAAGATTTAGAAGCGTTAATTGATGCGCCGCGGCCGAAGGCGACGGCCGCGGCCCCGCAAGTCGAACTTCTGGACGAGCCGCCGCTCGTTTGTAAGCGACCGCTCGGCATCGTCGGCGAGCACGCCTATGCCGCTATCTATCCTTACGTTCGTGTTACCCGCACGGAATCAACTGACAAGGACGGCAATATCCTTAAACACAATCCGCCGCTCGTCGAGACGGAGCGCCGCTTGATGCTTGTGCGCGATGACGGCGTGATCTTCGGCGAAGGCGGAAGTCAGCCAATAGCAGATTTGGGTTTTGATGTCGCGCTCGGTGAAGCTCCGGTGACCGATAGGCTATGGTCAACGCCGGGAGTTAAGGCGTTCCGCGCGGGTAATCGCCCCAAACCCGGCGACGTGTTTAATCGCGTCACTGACATTATTGACCGCTTTATCAGTTTCAAGGATTCGCTTGCGGATCAACACACGATGTCGGAGATGGTCGCCTGCTACACGCTCTCGACGTGGTTTCTCGACGCCTTCAACGTCACCGGGTTCCTGTGGTCAAACGGCGAGCGCGGCAGCGGTAAGACGCAGTTGCTTAGCGTGGTCGCTGAAATGGCATATCTCGGGCAAGTGATACTTGCGGGCGGCAGCTTCGCCGCTTTGCGCGATATGGCCGACGCAGGCGCTTTTCTCGCCTTTGATGACGCTGAAAATTTATCAGACCCGAAACAAACAGACCCCGACAAACGAACGCTCTTACTCGCCGGTAATCGTCGCGGCAACACCGTGCCTGTGAAGGAACCCGCGCCCGACCGGACGTGGCGCACGCGCTATGTAAACACGTTCTGCCCGCGCGCCTTCTCCGCAATCAAGTTGCCGGACGCGACGCTCGCCAGCCGCACAATCATCGTGCCGCTTATCCGCACGCCCGATCCCTATCGCGCCAACGCCGACCCGCTCAAGTATTCCCTGTGGACGCATGACCGGCGAAAGCTAATTGACGATTTGTGGGCAACGGGATTAATGCACGTTTGCGCACTACGAGAATATGAAACATGGGTTGACGATAACGCTACTCTTGCCGGTCGCAACCTTGAGCCGTGGCGGGCGCTTCTCTCCGTCGCCGCGTGGCTCGACGCTTCCGGCGTAAACGGTTTGTGGGATCGGATGCACCGATTGGCGGTTGACTACCAGTCGGAGCGCGTCACGATGGAAACCGATAATTTGAGCCTGCTCGTTATTCGCGCGCTTTACGTTTGCGTCGCCGAGGAGGACATCACGGACATCACGGACATTAAGGACATCACTTTGAGCGAGTCCAGTTACAAGGTGAAGTCTGCCGATGTTGTGAAACACGCGCGGGAGATCGCCGAGGAATTAGAAGTTGATATTGATCTTGAACGCCTCGATAACAGAAGGATAGGGCGTGTTTTGGGTAGTTTTCGCCTTAAACAACTCAGGTTAGGCGCCAAACGGGATCGCGGTTGGTACATCACGGCCGACGCGCTGGAGAGCCTTGCGTCCGCATACGGATTAAGACCGCTGAATCAGCCGGTAGTCTCTGAAAGTGATGTCCTTGATGTCCGTGATGTCCTTGATGTCCGTGACGACGAGGTGAAGCGATGACAACGGTAAAGGTAAAAAAGGCAAGTGACGGTTACGGCGTCACTCTGAAGAGCAGCAATACTGAGGATTTTAACTTCGCAATCGGCACGCTGAAAAGCTTCATCCACCCGTCGGCGCGATCCTACGATCCCGACGCCCGGCAATGGCACGTTGACGCGGCGGCAGAGGTTGAGTTTGAGCGCTGGCTTACCAACATGCGGACGGTGATTGCGGCAACGATTGAGTGGTCAAAAGAAGCGGACAGTCAGAGCAGCACAAACAAACGCGCCAGCAACGGGCAGCAGCAATGGCCGCCGCCACGTCGTCGTAAACAGCCGACCCGCGAAGAGCTGTGCGCTCGTCTGTTCCTGCTGCCGGATGCGTCCGACGAGTTGATTAAAGCGGCATACAAATGCCTTGCGATGAAGTTTCACCCGGACAAACAAAGTGGCGACGAAGAAAAAATGAAGCGCATTAACGACGCTTACCAAAGGTTGCTGGCAGCATGAACCGGGGCGAAACCGAAATTGAAACCGAAGAGGAACGCGCCGAGCGTGAAGCGATAGCGGCGGAAGCGTGCGGGCAGCTGCCGCGTTATGAGATTGGCGTGCAAGTTTTCCCTGTTACTTCTACAGGTGAACGATTACACGATGAGCCGTCGCCCGTCGCTGAAATACGCCCGTCGCCTTCGGGCTGGCAATATCGCTTGGAAGGTTTTAGCGAATGGCGCGATGAAGGGTTACTGAACGAATGAAGCAAACAGAAGAAACGGTGAGCGCTCACCGTTTTCAAACAAACGGCTTTTACGAGCGGTTAGCAGAGATGCGCAAGAGCAACCCGCGCGCGTTCGCTACTATCTCGCCCGTGTCCAAGTTGGCGCTGTACGAGTACGAACGGCAGAAGCGCGAACACGCGCAATCATTATCTTTCCGGGATGACCCGGAAGCGGCATGAAAGGGAGAATTGAGATGACAAAGCGAATAGAGTTACGTCAACCACCCCGCAAAAAGCGGAGTCCGCAGGCGGGAAGAACAACGCCGACGGCGACAGCCAATCGGCAATACGCGCAGCAGCAACGGCAGGCTTCCGCGCAGAACTATCTGGAAAATTTGATTCTGTTGCGCGACACAAAGCCGGCTGAATATAACCTGTACATCTCCGCACCGCTCAAAGCGGCCGTCGAGGTCTACGAGCAGCAGAAAGCGGACATGACGGCGGCGTGATTGGAGGACGAATGTTAATAAAAACTGTAACACTGGAATGCCGCGAATGCGGGCGCAAGCACACGCAGGAGATGCCCGTCGAATCCACCGGCGAAGATACAACTCGCGAGGTGCGTCAACTGTGCTGCCCTAACCGCCCTTGTCCGGGCGCGTGGTCGGGCGTCGGCGCGCTCATGGAAGTCGGCGCGAGCTATGCCGAGCGCAACTTTGCCGCCGAGTACATGGACAAACTTTATAAGGGTGCGGGCAAGAAAGTGGATCGTTTGACGTTGCCTGATTGGGAGTTCCCCGAAGAAGAAACCCCGGAGCTGAAACAGCGCCGCGCCGAGGTGAAGCGGGAGATCGACGAGTACATGTCCCGCAGATACAAGCCGCCGGCGGATCGCAGCGGTCGATGAAGAAAACCGTTGAAATACAACCGCAACCCCTTGACGCGCGGGGCTGATTTTGAAAATGAAGTGAAAGCACAACCTATTGCGGTCGGACTTTGCAAGACAAAGCGGGCGGACGTCCATACCTTGCGCTTTGCGAAATAAAGCCACTTTCATTTTCAAGATCGAGTCGGATAATAGTCAATATGTAATTATGCGCCGGAGATAGGCAGAAGCTAACAGATGCAAGAATCCAGAGGACACGGCGACAAGTTAAGTCGCACGCAAGAGAAAGCGATAGCGGCGCTACTTTCCACTCGCACGATTGGCGAGGCGGCGAAAGTGTGCGGCGTCAACGACGCGACTTTGTGGCGCTGGCTGCAACTCCCGGACTTCCAAGCCGCATACCGCGCCGCGCGTCGCCAAGTGGTCGAGCAGGCAATCTCCAAGTTGCAGGGCGCGACCAAGTACGCCGTCGCCACGTTAGGCAAGAATCTTTCGTGCGGCAATCCGGCGGTCGAGATACGCGCGGCGCAGATCATCATTGAACAGGCAATCAAAGGCGTCGAGTTGATTGACTTGCAAGAGCGCGTCGAGCGGTTGGAGACTTTGTTAGCAGAGCAAGAGAAAGGCAAAAAGAAGTGGGCTTGAAAGAAACGGTGAAGCGATGAATCTACAGAACAGGCTCGACAAGCTGGAGCGGCAAACCGGGTACGACGGCGAGTGCGAGTGCGCCAAGGTTGAGAACGTGCGCGTCATCCTACCCGACAACGGCAGGGGCGACGCGGGCGACACCGAAGAGGACGCACGATGCGGCGTGTGCGGCAGAGAGCGCCTAACGATCAGAGTCGTCTATGAGGATCAGGTTCCACAAGAAAACACGTAAACAACCGCAGCCTAAAGGCGTGCGGCTTTCGGAGTTACTGATGGTGGCTTCACGCTAACGGACGCGCCACAGGGCTTGTATTGGCGTGTAATGGCAGTGTCACGCCCATGCGCGCGAGAGGTAAAAGTGGAACCATTGTTCCACTATGGTGCGTCTCCCCGGGGAGACGCTAAAGGATGCGGCATGGGTGGCACGGCAATTTCCACCCTCGTCCCGGGACGAGGCGATAGCGTGGACTTACGTGATTACTCCACTATGGTTGGATTGAAACCCCGCCAAACAAAAGAGGCAAGCCCCCGTTGAGACTTGCCCGTGTAATAAACCATAAAGGAAGCGACCCTGATGCTGTAAGTAAAGGTCAAATGCCTTTAGCGTTTCAATTCTTTGAAGTCATGCGGTAGCGAATTGTGCTGATAGCAGAAAGGGTAGCCTGAGTGTCGGCTACGTAACAAAAGAAGAGGGTCGTTGGTAGTAAAAACAACGACCCTCTTCTTTCACCACTTCCTCACGGAGGGGAGGTAAGTGAGATGATACTTATCCCCTTTACTCCGCTTTACGTCGTCTGCGAACCTTTGCGACGACTCCGGCTAAGCCTGTGCCGAGCAGGATCATCGTCGCCGGTTCTGGCACGGCTGTTTGGGTGGGGTTGAAAGTGACGTTGATGTTGTCGTAGAAGACAGAGTTGGCTCCTACTGTTGAGCCGCCGATGAAGCGAATCGAGTTGATTCCGGTCGCTGTCACCGAGAGCGTCAGAAAGCTGAAAGAAAAGCCGCCGACGGGAACGGGAAGCAGCAGTGTCTGACTTCCAAGTAGGGTGCCCGTACCGTTCAGTCCCGAATAGGCTTGCAGCAGAAGCGTGTCGGTATCCGCTCCGAAGTCGCCCATGTCAATGGATACTCCTGTCACGCTCTGCGAGAAGTTTCCGATGAACGCTGTTTCACTAATTTGAAAGAACGGCACGAGCGATCTCGCGCCAAAAGAGGCGGGGAATCCGAAGCCCGTATTGCTGAAAATATCGAATCTCCCGCCGCTTTCGAGCGTAAGCGTCAGTGTCAGCCCGTTTTGGTTAGTCCCGAAAGACGTAAGCGCCCCGTTTTGGGGCGGGGCGGTGGCAGTGGAACCTTCAAAATTGAAGAGGGCTGTATCAGCGCGGGTTACTGCTGCCGAGCAGAGACACAGAAAAGCGAGGGTTAGACTCGTAAAGACAAATCTACTTAGGGAAGTCATACTGTTTTTCTCCTTACAAACATTTGTTTCGTGCAGAAACCAATAGTAGAACGAAAGGCTGTTCCGCTCACATAGTTTTTTCGTAACTAAAACTATACCCGCTCTCTGGCGTTTGCGCATCGTACAATCCGCCCATACCGTACGGCACAAATGTGCCATACCGCAGCCTAGAATCTCTTCATGTAAAGAAAAGAGGCAAGCCCCATGTTGAGACTTGCCCCGTTTGAAATTTGTGTCTGGACACCGTTTCTATGGCGCTTCAGTTTTCCGCCGCTCCATGACTGCAACTTGCAATGTCAATTCCTGAAGGTTGCGCGCGGCGTCGAATAGCGCGCGCTGGATAGCCTCGGCCGCCGAGAAGTCTAAGTAACGCCCTTCCGACGCTTGAACATTCTCTTGCGCACGTCTTACTTCAAGGCGTGTGGCTGCTAGTTTCGCGGTTAGTGAATCCTCTGTGCGCACAGAGTTTTCCACCAATGGTGGAATTCCTTTTTGCGCCATTGGCGCAATTCCTTGCGCCCGCGTCCGACTGTTAGTTAATCTCTGCATAGTCAATTCCTTTCATGAGGTGGGGCGTTGATGAGAGGGGCTAGGAAAGTTCGCGCTTTCCTAGCCCTTCGCTGTTAGTGCGCCGCTTGTTTGTCGGCGGCGAGTTGAATGTGCGCGGCGACGGCGGCCGCCAGGTGAAAACAAGCGCGTCCAAGTTCACCCGCGCGGCATGTGCATGAAGCGAAGCGTTTGCCGTCTCTCTTTTCGCACGTCACGGTGTAGGTTGCGCCCGTCTGTTTATTCGTGACGGTGTAGCTGCCGAAACAGTTAACGCGAACACGCGGTTTGACGGTGCGCGCTTTGTTGATTGCCTTCTCGATTGCCGTTGCTGAAGTGAGTTGAATCATGGTGTGCTCCGTTTGGTGAATTGCTAAGGTGAGAGAAGTATAGCGATTTCGTAATACTTAGTCAAGCATTATTATTGTGATTGCAAAATAAATCTTTTTCGCTATAATTGCGGCTCATGGAAAACATGCTTACCACTGAAGAGACGGCGGCGCGGCTTCAAGTCACCGGGTCGCGCGTGCGTGCGATGATCCGCGACGGACGATTGCCGGCGCAGAAATTCGGCCATGTTCACATGATTAAAGAATCCGACTTAAAGCTGGTTGCGGACCGCAAGACCGGCAGACCGCCTAACAAGACGCCCGACACAAACAAACGCGCTGGGAGGCGAATACGCGCCACGAATGAGGCATCTACAGGTAAGAAGAAGGGCGGTAAGAAGTAACTGAAGACAAAAACGGACTCTAAACAGCAACTAGTGTTAGATGCTTTGCAAGACGGTATTCTCACGTGGGATGACCTCATAGGCGTGACCAAAGTTAGTGACGATAAACTCGGCTCCACTCTGGGTGAACTGCTTGACCTGCGAAAGATATGGACGGCAGAACGGAACGAACTCAGGGTGTACGGGATAGAAAGAAGGAGAGGGCTAGTACCTCGCTTCTTTAACACGGGGCGGCGTTCGACCGACTAACGGATGCGGCAAGAAGGGCGGGAAGAAGTGAGCGAAGATAAACCACAGGATATTCAAGAGCACGTAAGCAAGTCTGAAGCTGCCCGTTTCTTAGGCGTCAGTCAGCGGTTTATTGACCGCCTGACTGCTGCGTCGGTGTTCAGCGAAATCTACGGTTGTGCCAGATCGCCGCACAGGACACGTTACGGCTACACCTATGAAGACTTCTACAAAAAGTCAGACCTTGAACAACTGAAGAACAAGCTAAACGAATTGCGAAAGCAGATTCGGCGTGAAAGAAACGTCGAAAACGTCGCGCGTCCAGTGATGGAAGACCTTTGCTTGAGCGAGCTTGAAGTCGAAGAGTGGCGAGTTCAGAGTGGCAAGTTCATAGTCGCACCGACAGACGCCGACGAATGGCCGGATGTGATCGGCGAATAAAGAAAGGTGGTAAGAAGTGAGCACAAGAGAGACACGACAAAATTCAAAACTCGGCTGGACGCCCGAAGCGCAAGCGGCAATCATGGACTATCCGATACTCGGCACTATAAGGCGCTCAAAAGATGTACTCACCGTTACTCGCATTCTTGATGCGCTGTCAGAAGCGGATAGAATTTTAGCGATAACAAAACTTAAAAAACGCGATCAAGACGTGCTCGCCGCGCTTGCCGAAAAGCCGCCGATGCCCGGACGTGAGATGAAGCTTCGCGGTGACGACGAGCTTGCACGCCTGATTGAAAGCATTGAACGGCGCTCCACAACACGGGCGACAAGAAAACCGTCGCGTTTTCGGATTGTGAACTAATCACAACACGAAAGACGAAACCGACAAACCAGCAGCATAAAAAAGGCGGTAAGCCATGAGCGACGATCCAACCAAACGCTTTGACGAGAATCTTTGCACAATTGTACAAACGTGCCTTCCTGAAGGTGTGACGACATACCTTGTCATAGTCCTTGACGCACCTTTCCGCCTCGCTGTATAAGCCGTCGCCATGAATAAGCAGGAAGCCGCCGAATATCTCAATATCAGCGTTCGCACGCTTCAGCGCCTCACCGCTGACGGCGCTATCATCGCCGGGATGGTGAAGGGCAAGACAGGCTTGGTGACTGATTACACGAAAGACGATCTTGACGCTTACAAGAAGCGTGCAGCGGAACCGCAGCAAAGGGATGACACAAGGTATGTCAAACCGCACGTCATACCCTCTGACGCACCTTCACAAGCCCTACAACGCGTCGGGAGTGTCGAAGGCGTCAAAGCGTTCGCTTTGATGATTGCCGACGCGCTACGGGGCGCGCAGACGCCCGCAGACGGGCATCGGGCAGAGCCTTCAATCACGGAATTGAACGCGAAATTTTTGTTGACGCTGAAAGATGCGGCGCGGCTGTCGAGTCTTTCGACGGGGCATCTTGCTAATGCACTAACGACGGGGCAGTTGAAGGGTAAGAAGATCGGTAAAGGTTGGAAGATTGCGCCGGACGCATTGAAAACTTACGTCGGTAAGGTGCTGAAGTGAAAGATGACGAAGCACCGCCGCCGGAGGAAGATAAAATCTTCCGTGAAATGGTCGCCAAGTCACTGGAGAAACAAGGCGACGAAGGAAAAAGAATGAACGCGAAGATAAAGCCGTTTAATAAGTCAACGAAGCAATGCCCCTTCTGTTCCGACCCCGATTTTCTCGCCCCCTTCACCGAAGGCAAAGCGAAGAAGGTGATGATCCCTTTGCCCTTGCAGCGGAGGCAGGAGAAGTTCTGGCATCCGAGCGTGTCGTCAAAGGGCGCGGAGTCGCAGGCTCACATAGAAGCGGAGAAGCGCGATCAGTTCTTGAGAATCGTCTTCGACCAAGAGAACTTCAAAGAACGCTGGGCTGATTTCAAGATCGAAGATTTCGGGATTGAATCGGTCGGCGCGCCCTTCCTGCCGCGCGACGAGGAACGGGTAATCATCAATCCGCCCGGGCCGTTCTTCTTTCTCTACTCGTCGTTCCCGCGGCTAGGGCGTGGCGACGAGACGGCGCATTACGGGCAATTCTTCGCCTGCCGCATTACACACAAGGACAGCGACCTTTCGATCATCGTGCATTGGTGGCCGACGCACGGACGGTTAATAGACATTCACGGCTCCCTCTCGCCGTTCCCCGTAAACAGTGATCTTAATGTCATCAAGGATGCACTCTCGTTCTTCCAGACAGAAACTCGCGGCGCTTCAGCAAAATTTAGTGAAGAAGTGGTTTCAGATGTACTCAGAAGGTTAGGTGCAAACATTACTCAGAAAGCCGCTGCTGATGAACTGCAAGTCACAGAGCGCACGCTTGAAAGATGGCGAGCACGTCATGGAATGGTCACCTGGAAAGAAGTCGTTAATCGCTACGGAGTAGCCGACAGAAAAAATGCTTGATTTCGTCGTTCAGTTGGTGTAATTTACTCTACAACTAGGGCAATGAACTGAAATGCTCTAACGCAGAAAAGCAGCGTACCCCGTCAAGAATTCGCTGCCTCTGCACTTAATAACCACACGCTTTGCAGCGATGGGCTTTGTCTATTCATTGTAAGACCCGCCGCCGCAAAGCGCAAGACCCTTGAAGGAGATCGCGTTATGGCATTCGACACGACCGCCGCTAACAACTACCTAACCGTTCCCGAACTTGCCGTCGCGTGGCGTGTAACTGAGGCGCATCTCTATGCGCTCATCAAACGCGGCGCGCTGCCTGCCGCGCGTGTAGGACGGCGCGTTATTGTGCGTAGAGACGCGGCGGAAAAGTTTATTGAGCGCAACACGACGGCGAGCGCCGCCGCATGACGATTTAACTACGTCGCACCTAGCGCCAGCTCGAGCGCGCGACGTTTAGAGAAGCGGGCAAACTACTAACTAAGCCGCATGGCCGTGCCTAAAGGCAGAGGCTAAGGCGCAGCAGGAAAGGTGAAAAATATGAACGCAAATGAATTTTTCCAAGGACGATACTTCAAAGTTGGCGACCTTGAAGGCGGTGAGCGGACGCTGGAAATTGTCAGCGTCGAGAAGGCAGAGTTTGGCGACGACGTTAAGCCGTCCCTCTTTTTCAAAAACGAGAAGAAAGGGCTTGTTTTGAATAAGACAAACATGGAAACGCTTGTCGAACTCGCCGGCACACCTTCGATGGACATGTGGTCAGGCACAAAGATCACTCTGTTCCTGGACACTGTCCGATTTAACGGTGCGAAGGTGCCGTGCATTCGGGTTAAATCACCGGCTGAAATGCCGCAAAGCTCAAACCTAAACGAAGCCGAAGAAGTTGAAACTCCTTTCTAAACGGAAAGGGTTTGCCGGAACTGATCCTTCCGGCAAACCCTTTACTTTCTGAAAGGTGAAAACAATCGTGCAAAGTATATCAGAAAAAATCTCGACCGGGCGACGAGCGACGTCTTGCCCGCAAAACCGAAAAGCCCTCGAGCGACGAACTCAAGGGCTTCGATTGGCTTTCGGTTGACGAGACCGAAGGCAGCGGACAGTAACCAGTTCAGGTGGTCACTATGAAAAATGATAACACAGAACGTCCCGACGGAGAACGAGAAAACCCGTTCAGTTTCGACCGACTAAGCCCGGCTCACCTTAAGATGCTGCGCGATGATTCCGGCATCTCCGACGAGGTGATCGCGGCGCGCGGCTACCGCACCATCACCAATGAAAAAGAATTAATTCCGTTCGACTTTGCTCCGCGGCAACGACGGACGCCCGGCTTGCTAATGCCCGGCCACGCCCCGGACGGCTCAAACGGTTTTTATACTTACCGCCCCGACTCGGCGCGCGTTGACGAAGATCGTCGCAAACGAAACCCTGACGGTAGTTTCAAGCAAAGAGTAATCAAATACGAGATACCCGCCGGCGCGGGCGTTCGGTTGGATTGCCCGGTTCCGTGTCTGGAGACAATCAAAGACCCGGACGTCCCGCTGTGGATCACCGAAGGGCAGAAGAAAGCCGATGCTCTAGCCTCGCACGGATTGTGTGCGATTGCCCTGCTCGGCGTGTGGAACTTCAAAGGAAGGAATGACCTCGGCGGCACCACACTATTAGCTGACTGGGATTCCGTTGCACTCAGCGAGCGCGAAGTGCGAATAGTGTTTGACTCGGACGTGATGCACAAGCCGGAAGTGCGGAAGGCTCTTGACCGGCTAACCGAACACTTGCAACGCAAAGGCGCGCACGTCACCGCTGTGTATCTGCCCGGCGGACGTGATGCGAAGATCGGCGTTGACGATTTTCTACTGACACACACCGTCGAAGATTTAGAAGCGTTAATTGATGCGCCGCGGCCGAAGG
>MWVW01000322.1_pt1 | contig 11194 bp, 10 predicted proteins | sample 1047191 | NCBI WGS metagenome assembly MWVW01 (sample SAMN06349985, study PRJNA376086) | soil metagenome | isolation source: MtG22-5 sample Antarctic (ecotone) | place: Antarctica
ATATCATTCAAGGCCTGATATTATGGTCACAAAATAGAAGCGCCCGGCCTGTAAAATACGCTGTGAGCAAATTCAGAGAAGGAAAATGGTATAGTAGGAGCATGGGATTATTGGGAACCCTTATATTATTATTCCTGATCCTTCATTTATATCATTTCTGGACACCATCAAGGTTTGGGGGAATGGCCGGTATTGAAAAATTACAAGAAGCAAATCTGGCAGCATATAATAATCAACCGGTGCATAATATTTATTTAGAGATGCAAAACGTATTTCAAAATCCACTTGTAGTAATCATCTATGTTCTCGGTGTTATTGCTTTAGCCTGGCATTTGCTTCATGGTTTTCAAAGTGCATTTCAAACTTTTGGTATCAACCATAAAAAATATACCCCATTAATAAATGGATTAGGCATATTTTATACAATAGTTATTTGCGCCTTGTTTGCTTTAATGCCGGTTGCTTTTTATTTTAAATGGATTAATTAAATTATATACTATTTCATGAGTTTAGATGCTAAAATTCCTGAAGGTGATCTGGAAGTTAAATGGAGAGATTACAAGAGCCATGTTCAACTTGTTAACCCCGCTAACAAACGTAAATTAGAAATAATTGTGGTAGGTACGGGCCTTGCCGGAGCGTCGGCTGCAGCTGCTTTAGGGGAATTAGGATATAAAGTAAAAGCATTTTGTTTTCAAGATAGCCCTCGCCGGGCACATAGTATTGCTGCTCAGGGTGGAATTAATGCAGCAAAGAATTATCAGAATGATGGTGATTCCGTTTTCAGATTATTTTACGATACAGTAAAAGGTGGAGATTACCGGGCAAGAGAAGCAAATGTTTACCGCCTTGCAGAAGTGAGTGCAGCAATAATAGATCAATGTGTGGCTCAAGGTGTACCCTTCGCCAGGGAATATGGCGGCTTGCTTAGCAATCGGTCATTTGGTGGCACCCAGGTACAGCGTACATTTTATGCTGCAGGCCAAACAGGGCAACAATTATTATTAGGCGCATATAGTGCCCTTGAAAGGCAGGTTGCTTTAGGTAATGTAAAAATGTATAGCCGGCATGAAATGCTCGATGTTGTAACAATAGAAGGTAAAGCAAGAGGAATTATCGCAAGAGATTTAGAAAATGGAAAATTAGAAAGACATTTTGGGCATGCAGTATTATTATGTTCCGGTGGTTATGGAAATGTATTTTATTTAAGTACCAATGCTATGGGAAGTAATGTTACGGCTGCATGGAAGGCTCATAAGAAAGGGGCATATTTTGGTAATCCATGTTTTACTCAAATACATCCAACTTGCATACCGGTTAGTGGTGATTATCAGAGTAAACTTACCTTAATGAGTGAGAGCTTACGCAATGATGGAAGAATTTGGGTGCCAAAGCAGAAAGGTGATAATAGAAAAGCAACTGATATTCCTGAAGATGAAAGAGATTATTATTTAGAGAGAAGATACCCTGCTTTCGGAAATTTGGTACCAAGGGATGTTGCATCCAGGGCTGCAAAGGAAAGATGTGATGAAGGCTATGGCGTAGGAACTACAAAACTTGCTGTTTACTTGGATTTTACCGATGCCATTAAGCGTTATGGTTTAATTGAACTTGGCAAAAAGGGTTTAGCAACGGGGGATGATGAAACTATCTTTAAACTAGGAAAGGAAGTTGTTGCAGAAAAATATGGGAATCTTTTCGACATGTATCAAAAGATTACAGGAGAAAATCCTTATGTAATTCCCATGAGAATTTACCCTGCGGTACACTATGTTATGGGTGGTTTATGGGTTGATTATGAACTAATGACAACGGTTCCCGGATTATATGCTTTAGGTGAAGCTAACTTTAGCGATCATGGTGCCAACAGGCTGGGGGCGTCCGCACTAATGCAGGGTTTAGCAGATGGGTACTTTGTTATTCCTTACACCTTAGGAAATTATCTTTCTGAAGATATCAAAACTCCTTCGATTCCGTTAACGCATCCGGCTTTTGAGCAAACAGAGAATGAAGTAAGAGAAAGAATTGAAAAATTAATGAACATTAAGGGAACCGAATCTGTAGAAAGTTTTCATAAACGCTTAGGAAAAATTATGTGGGACAAATGTGGAATGGCCCGTAATGAAGAAGGTTTACGCTCAGCTATTGAAGAGATAAAACAATTAAAGAGCGAATTCTGGAGTAATGTTAGAATACCAGGTGAAATAAATGAAATGAATCTTGAACTGGATAAAGCTGGCCGTGTAGCAGATTTTATTGAATTAGGAGAATTGATGTGCATGGATGCATTAAACCGAAAAGAAAGCTGTGGAGGCCATTTTAGAGAAGAGATGCAAACCGAAGAAGGCGAAGCAAAACGGGATGACTCTAGTTATAGTTATGTTGCTGCCTGGGAATTTAAAGCTAATGGAGAAGAGGAATTACACAAAGAGAAACTGCATTTTGATGTGGTTAAACCAAGTCAGAGAAGTTATAAGTAATAATATTGTTTAACTGATTAATTGTTGGATTGTTGAATGAGGTTAATAAAAAATATCTGGCTCTTAATGATATTGAATCTTATAAAATATCATTTCATCTCAGCAATTATGTTTGGAATATTGTTCTTGACTGGAATTACTTTGCACAGAAAACAATAGGAGCTCAATTTGTGGATGCTGTTGATTCTATTTCAGCAAATATTGCAGAAGGTTTTGGACGGCATTTTAAGAAAGATAAAATAAGATTTTATCAATATAGCAGAGGCTCAATAAAAGAATGTTTTGATTGGAATGAAAAATCAAGGGTTCGAAAATTAATCAGTCAGGAAGAATATAATTACATATTTGGTGAATTGAATAAACTTCCTAAGGCTATTAATTCCTTAATAAAATACACCAGAGAAAAGTTAATTGTTTAAAAAAACAATTTAACCATTAACAATTGAACAATAATATCTATGGAACACTACAATATGAATCTTGAATTAAAAGTGTGGCGACAAAGAAATTCTGCAACGAAAGGAAATTTTGAGACTTTTAAAGTTGCTGATATTTCTTCAGAAATGTCTTTTTTAGAAATGTTTGACGTATTAAATGAAAAATTAATACACGAGGGTAAAGATCCTATTGCATTTGATCATGATTGCCGTGAAGGAATTTGTGGTTCATGTAGCATGTATGTTAATGGAAATGCACATGGCCCATGGGAAAAAAATACTGTATGCCAGTTACACATGCGTGCATTTAAAGATGGTGATACCATTGTCGTTGAACCATGGCGTTCTGTGGCTTTTCCGGTAGTTAAAGATTTGATTGTTGATAGAAAGGCGTTTGATAGAATTATACAAGCTGGCGGTTATGTTTCTGTAAATACGGGTAATGCTGTAGATGCCAATGCCATGCCGGTAGAAAAACAAAAAGCAGATGAATCATTTTTTGCTGCGTCCTGTATCGGTTGTGGTGCATGCGTAGCGGCTTGTCCTAACGGTGCTGCCATGTTGTTTGTTAGCGCTAAAGTTTCCCAGCTTGCACTCTTGCCACAAGGTAATCCTGAAAGAAAAACACGGGTATTAAATATGGTGGCCCAAATGGATAAAGAAGGTTTTGGCAACTGCACTAATATTTATGAATGTGAGGCTGTATGTCCAAAAGGAATTTCAGTATCCAATATAGCCAGAATGAACAGGGAATATTTTGGGGCAGGCACCACAGCGGAGGATTAATTTTTTCTTCATACAGAATTTATCTTGGGCATTTACCTCTTTGTATTATAAAAAAAGGCCTGCGTATTGCAAGCCTTTAATATTAATATGGGGAAGTTTATTTTATCCAAATAATCCACCCTTTTTAAAGTTTCTAATTCCTTCACCAATTCTAAATCCATTATTGTATACTTCAATTTTATAATTTCCTGTTTGAAATTCACTATTCTGTTTCCATTCCACAGTAACATTTTGTTTTTCACCCTGATTATAATTTACCTGTATTTTTTTAGTAAATAATCTTTCTATTCCCTCACGGGTAACAAATTTACCAGAACCTAAAGCTTCAACAGCCACAGGTGTTCCATCCGGTGCTGTAATACTTACAAAAACGTCTTTTGAGCCGCTGCTGGCTATTCTATTCTCTAAATCAAAACTTATGCGCAACTTATCTACTCTTTTTGCGGTAGAAGTTTCTTTTTCTTTATTTCTTCTTTCTTGTAATCCTATAATTTTAAAATTAAAAGCCTGCAAAGTTGAACCCACATCAATAACATCTTCTTTATCTTTTATTACAGTTTTCGCAGAATCATAATCCTTTGTAACAATATCCCGCTCTTCAGTAACAACTCTTTTTTCTTCCGTAAGCCTGATCTTTTCGCCCTGCAATTTTTCAATCTCAGCGGTATATGAATCAATATTACTTTTTAATTGAGATATCATTCTTCTTGCATCGGCTAATTCTGAGGCTGTGGCATTTTTATTATTTAAGATAGTTTGAATCTTTACTTTAAGGCCTTCAATGTCTTTATCTTTTGTTTTAATAAGACTATCGGCTCTCGAATTAGTAGTTTTAAGCATATCCAATCGCATTGTGGCATCATTCAATTCACTTTGCAACTCATTTTTAGAGGAATCACTTGTTGTAATTTGTGTTGTTAAGGTTTGCGTTTTTTGGTTCGTTTGATTTTTGTCCCATATAATGTAACCCCAGGTGGCAAGTAATGCCACTAATAATCCACCTACCAATATTGGCGTGGTATTATTTTTTTTCTGAATTACGGTTTGTTTTTGTTCGGTTCCTTCCGGAAAATTTTCAAAACTCATAATAGATTTTTTAGTGGTGAATTAAATAACTAAGATTTTCCAAAGCCATGTCCGCAAAACTCTGTATTTTCTCCAACCCATCCAATTAAAAACCAAAACATAGTGTTAAAATAAGGTTGTGGCAAGTAATATATCTTTGAAATATGAGTGCTGAAAAAATATTGAGCAGTTGGAAGAAAAATTCTTTTAAACCCTTTTATTGGCTCGAGGGTGAAGAGGAGTTTTACATTGATACGGTTATGGATTATGCTGAACATAATATTCTTTCTGAATCAGATGCGGCATTCAATCTAAGTGTGTTTTATGGCAAGGATGCTAATTGGGCAGAAGTAGTTAACGCATGCAGCCGTTACCCGATGTTTTCAACAAGGCAGGTTGTTCTCTTAAAGGAAGCCCAGCAGATGAAAGAAATAGATAAACTGGAAAACTACATTACAAATCCTCTTGCGTCCACCATTCTTGTTGTATCATACAAAGGAAAAACAATTGATGGCAGAAGTAAATTAGCTAAGCTGTTAAAACAGCATGGTGAGATTTTATCATCCAAAAAATTATATGATAATCAATTACCCGGTTGGACAAATGATTTTGTGCAATCAAATGGATATACTATTACCCCAAGGGCACTTTCATTATTGGTAGATCATATAGGGAATGATCTTAACCGTATTGCTAATGAGTTTGAGAAAGTTTCTATGAATCTTGATGAGAGAAAAAATATTAACGAAGATGATATTGAGAAATATGTTGGCATCAGCAAAGAATATAATGTTTTTGAACTGCAGGAGGCATTAAGCAATAAAAATCTTGCTAAAGCAATTACTATTATACAATATTTTGAAGGGAATCCTAAAGCAGCACCTATACAAATGTTGTTACCAGCTTTATACAATCATTTTAGCAAAGTGCTTACCGTTTTTCAAATGTCGGATAAAACAGAAAAAGCATTAAGGCCAATGTTTTACAATAATCCTTATGCAGCACGACAAGCGTTGGAAACGGTTTTAAATTATTCTTATACGGGTGTTGAGCAAACGCTGATATTATTGCATGAATACAATTTAAAAAGTGTCGGTGTAAACAGCAGTGGTATTAATGATGCTTCACTCATGAAAGAGTTAGCAGTTAAAATTATAAATCATACATAGGTTGTCTGAACCACGATTTATGGGATTAAAAAGATTAGTGGGATTATAATAATAAAGAATTGGTTAAACAATAATTTTGAATGACTATATCTTAAAAATCAAACTAATCTCAATTCACCGTTGAGACAAAAACTTAAGCGCTAAAATTTTATCTTTTGCAATCGCATCTTTTAATTCTTCCAGACCGGAAAACTTTTTTTCTTCTCTAAGATATTTTTTTACAAACACTCGTACTACTTGCCCATAAATATCTTTATCAAAATCAAAAATATTAACCTCTATGGTTCTTTTGCTTTTGCTAACAGTAGGCCGTGTGCCAATACTCATCATTCCTTTCATTAATTCTTGCTTGCCAAATATTCTTTGTCCATTAACCCTTAACCCTTCACCATCCACCATCACAGTCACCGCATAAATTCCGTTACCAGGTGTTAGTTTGTTATTATCAGTTATCTCAAGATTTGCAGTTGGGTATCCCATAGTTCTTCCGATCTTATCACCTTCAACAACCTTTCCTTCAAAAAAATAATCATAGCCCAGATATTTATTTGCGGTTTCAATGTCGGAATTTAGAATAGCGTCACGAATTTTTGTAGAACTGATCGTTACCTCGTTTAAAACATGTTTTGGTATCTCTTTCACTTGAAAATTAAATTCTTCCGCATAGTTTTCCAGTAATTTATAATTCCCTTTTCTTTCATTCCCAAAATGATGATCATATCCAATAACTATCGTATGTGGATGAAATTTATCAACCAAAAAATCAAATATATATTTTTCAGCTGTTTGTTCAGAAAACGCTTTCGTAAAAGGAACGATAGCTAAATGATCAATACCATTTTCCTCAAGCAAGGCTATTTTTTCTTCTAAAGTATTAAGGAGTCTTATTTCAGATTTATCTTGAGTAATAACCATCCGGGGATGCGGATCAAAAGTGATGATAACACTTTCTCCGTTTATTTTCTCTGCCTCTTCCTTTATTTGCTGTAGTATTTGTAAATGCCCGGTATGTACCCCATCATAAGTGCCTATGGTTATTACCGCATTTTTAAAAAAAGGTAAATTATTTATATCCCGATGTACCTGCATATAAAAGAGGTGCAAAACTAAATTATTTACCCCTAACCTCTAAAGGGAATTATAGAATGTTCATTATTGATGAGTGAATATTATTTTTACAGGATAATCATTAACCTTAAAACTCTTAAACCTTAAACCTTTAATGTCTCTCTATTCAAAGCGTGGCGTATCTGCCCAAAAAGAAGAAGTTCATGCTGCAACCAAAAATTTAGATCAAGGACTATTTCCAAAAGCTTTCTGCAAAATTTATCAGGATCATTTGGGAGGAGACAAAGATTTTGTAAACGTAATGCATGCCGACGGAGCAGGCACTAAAAGTATTCTAGCTTATTTATATTGGAAAGAAACGGGAGATATTTCTGTATGGAAAGGTATTGCACAGGATGCTGTTGTAATGAACCTTGATGACCTGCTATGCGTTGGCATTTATGATAATATCATTTTCAATTCAACGATTGATAGAAATAAAAATCTTATACCTGGTGAAGTGCTCGAACAAATTATTACCGGCACACAGGAGTTTTTTGATAAGATGAAAGCGTTTGGAATAAATATTCATTACCTCGGTGGAGAGACGGCAGATGTCGGGGATGTAGTAAGGACGATAGCTGTAAACGGAACAATGACTGCCCGCTGGCAAAAAGATAAAATTATTTCCAATGAAAAAATAAGAGCAGGAAATGTAATTGTTGGGTTGGCAAGTTATGGGCAATGCAGTTATGAGACAGCATATAATAGCGGCATTGGCAGTAATGGACTTACCTCTGCAAGACATGATTTGTTAAGTAAGTTTTATGCAGAAAATTTTAAGGAGAGTTATGATAATAATTTAGATGCTGATGTAGTATATATCGGTAAGTATAAATTATCCGATAACTCCAAACTAAAAACTACAAACTACAAACAGGGATTGAATATAGGCCAGTTGTTACTTTCACCTACCAGGTCTTTTGCGCCTCTTATAAAAAATCTGTTGGAAAATAATTTTGAGAAGATTTATGGGTTAATACATTGCAGTGGAGGGGGGCAAACCAAATGCTTAAAATATGTACCCGATAATTTAAAAGTGATAAAAGATAATTTATTTGAACCACCACAGATATTTAAATTGATACAGGAAGCCAGCGGATCAGATGATAAAGAAATGTACCAGGTATTTAATATGGGTTGCCGTATGGAGATTTATACTGATGAAAACTTTGCTTCATCAATAATTGATGGAGCAAAGAAATTTAATATGGATGCACAGATCATCGGCAGGGTAGAGGAGAGTGATAAAAAAGAATTGGTGATTGAATTGGGTGGAAACAAATTGATCTTTTAATAAACTTTTGGAAAGTTAAAAACTTTCCAAAAGTTTATTAAAGGATTATTTATTGCTCCTGAATTGTAAAAGTAATTGGCTGTTCTCTATACGCTGTAACAACATGTCCATTTTGCATTGCAGGAACCCATTTAGGACCTTTTTCTAGTGCTTTTAATGATATCTCCGCCAGCTTAGTCCCTTGCATTGATAGTACTTTTACATCTCTGACAGACCCATCAACATCTACAATAAATCTTAAACGGCATGTTCCTGATTTATTTTCACTTGAAAGTTCGTTAATATTTCCTTCAATAGTTTTCTTAATATATCTTGCCCATGCCATATCACCTCCCGGAAAAGATGGCTCAACCTCAACTTTGGTAAAAACTTTGTTATTATCAAGGTCTACAGCCGGAGGCGGAGGTGGAGGCGGAGGGATGATTCTTAGTTTTTCAGCTTCAGTAGTTGAGATTGTATCGGTGCTTCCATCTTCATAATAAATAAATGTTTTATTGAGTTTATCTCCCTGGGCTCCTTTCATTTTTTTGCCTTTATAGAATTTGGGAATTGAATCATTGAAAGATGAAAGTCGCTTCTTATTTGTTATTATTACATAACTAGAATCAACTGCAGGAGGTACTGTATCATTTTTTCCTTTTATTGTTATTCCCTCATATTGGCCTTTATTATTTAATGGCTTTACTTTCAATGTAAAAGCAAAAAATACCAAAGCGGCCAATGGCAATACCAGCATGCGGCTCAGGTAATTCATTTTCGGATTTTTGTTTTTGGTTAACATGGCTAATCTTCTTTTTAAGGGTGAATAAAAAAAGTTATTGGTAATATTAAATCGTTGTTGCGGATAGGTGGCTTGTAATATCATTGCTGCAAAAGCCCCGGTATCATTGTCTTCCACAGCTTTTTTATCAGCAATAAATTCATGTATCATATTGAGTTCCCTTCTTATAATCCAGAACACCGGATTACACCAGAAGAATATCAAAACAATGTTCATGAATATTTTATCATAGCTATGCTTTTCATGTACATGCACTACCTCATGCTGAAAAATTTGTTTGCCTGCATAAGTATTCAGATCAATCTTATTATTCCAGAAAATATTATTGAAGAATGAAAAGGGAGTGCCCTTGGCATCAGTGTTTATAAAATTTATGCCTTCTACAATTGTTAGCTGATATTTATATTTCAGTCTGTTTATTCTAATTAAAGTCTGGATAAGAAAGGCCAGAAGCAATCCCGAAATAACAGTATAAATAAAAACAGATACATTAGTTGCATTTATATGAATGTTATGATTATTTTTAGTGTATTCATATACAAACTCATCACCTGTGCTAACTGCCTGTATTAAATGTATAACCTGCGTTTGTGATGCTCCTGAGTATTGCCCGATATTAATTTTAATTAACGGCACTGCAAGGGATAAAAAAACCGCAGCCAATAAATAGAACCTGTTCCAGCGATGAAAAATCTTATTTTTGAGCGCTAATAAATAATAGCCGTATAATATGCCGGAGCAGATTATAACTTTTAAAATGTAATATGCAACTGTTAGCATAAAAAATATTTAAGAATTTTACTTGAATTATTTATTCTTCTTTAACTGTTTTAATAAAAGCTCCAGCTCCTCAATGCTTAAATTATTTTCTTTTACCATAAAAGAAACGGCATTGCTGAAAGAACCTTCAAAATAGCCCTTCACTAAAGTTTTTATTTTGCTTTTTGAATATGCATCTTTATTAACCAAAGAATAATATTGATGTGTTCTGCCAAACACGGTTACTCCAACAAATTCTTTCTCAACCAAAATTTTTAAAATTGTGGCTACTGTATTTTGATGTGGTTTGGGGCTTGGCAGTTGGTCAATTATCTCCCTGAGAAAAGCTTTATCCAGCTTCCATATTACCTGCATTATTTGTTCTTCTGCTTTGGTTAATGTTTTCATTTTTATTTACATTTTTAATTCTAATAAACAAAACTATAACTAATATTTTAGTTTTACAACTATTTTCTTAGTTTTATTTAAAAAAGTTATTAACATAGCTTTATTTATTAATTAAGATCAATAAGCATTATCCTTTTAACTTTGCGTCAATCAGAATTATAAATTAATGGCCGAACCAATTTTAGAATTAAGAAATGTAAATATTTATCAGGGAGAATCACTAATACTTTCTGATGTTAATATTAGTGTAGATAAAGGTGAATTTGTTTACCTCGTTGGCAAAACAGGAACAGGTAAATCAAGTATCTTAAAAACTTTATATGGAGATCTTGAATTGAGAGAAGGCGAGGGGACAGTTGCAGGATATGATCTTAAAAAAATGGACTGGAAAAAAGTGCCTTATCTGAGAAGAAATTTAGGAGTGGTTTTCCAGGATTTTCAATTACTTACTGACAGGGATGTAAATAATAATCTGAAATTTGTTTTAAAGGCCACCGGGTGGAAAGATGAAAAATTAATGGATGAAAAAATTGCTGATGTGCTTGATAAAGTGGGATTAAAAACCAAAGGGTTTAAAATGCCATTTGAGTTAAGCGGCGGTGAGCAACAAAGAGTAGATGTAGCAAGAGCTTTATTAAATTCTCCCAAATTGATACTTGCCGATGAACCCACAGGTAATCTTGACCCAGAAACATCGGATGAAATTATGCAGTTATTATTCCATATATGCCGTGATTATGGAACTGCGGTTGTAATGGCCTCCCATGATTATATGGTGGTAACAAAATTTCCTGCAAGAACCATAAAAACAGAAAGGGGTAAGGTGTATGATAATGCAACTATATCTATCACTTGATGTATTGTTTATTTTCTCCACCATAAATTAATTTGTACAATACAGTTGT
>MWVW01000323.1_pt1 | contig 11159 bp, 10 predicted proteins | sample 1047191 | NCBI WGS metagenome assembly MWVW01 (sample SAMN06349985, study PRJNA376086) | soil metagenome | isolation source: MtG22-5 sample Antarctic (ecotone) | place: Antarctica
TATTGCATAAAAGCTAATTGTAATCAAGAGGGCAGATCCGGCGATGGTCCATTGCGCTTTATTCATAATTAACCCCCCTGTGAATCTGAATGGGGGCGCAAAGTTATTATACCAGAGCGGTTTTTTTCACCTCAGCAACAAATTCTTTGGCAGGCTTGAAGGCTGGAATAAAATGCTCAGGGATATGTACTGCCACATTTTTTTTGATGTTGCGTCCGATTTTGGCTGCTCTTTTCTTAGTAATAAAAGAACCAAAGCCTCGGATATAGATATTTTCTCCTTTAGATAAAGAATCTTTTATCTCTTTGAACATCGATTCCAGGGTAACCAAAACATCTACTTTTGGGATGCCGGTCTTTTCGGAAATTTGGTTGACTAAATCAGCTTTTCGCATAGCAGGTTGTTTATCAGTTTGATAAAGCAATATAAGACTAAATATGATGATTGTCAATAGAATACAACAGCTTTTCGTTTTGCACCGTGTTTTTATTCAAAAATGAAGAGCCGGTTAAAAAATAAGAATACTGTTGCTTTAAGCCGGCAGTACCGGTTTGCCGGGGAATTACTTAAATGGAACAGGGCAGGGAATACCAGGCATATGCCATGGAAAGGAGAAAAAGATCCCTATAAAATATGGATCAGCGAGATCATTTTGCAGCAAACACGTGTAGACCAGGGATTGAAATATTATAATCGTTTTATTGAATGTTTCCCTACTATTCATGATTTGGCCCATGCTCCTGAGCAAAAGGTTTTTAAACTATGGGAAGGTTTGGGCTACTATACCAGGTGTAAAAACCTGATTGAAACAGCAAAATATATATCGCAAGAACTGAAGGGACAATTTCCGGACAGTTATTCATCTTTATTAAAACTGAAAGGGATAGGCGCTTATACAGCTGCTGCTATCAGTTCATTTGCTTATAATTTACCATATGCAGTTGTAGATGGAAATGTATTCAGGGTGCTATCCCGTATTTATGATATAGAAAAGGCTATTGATACCACAGAAGGAAAAGCTTTTTTTTCAGAACTGGCGCAACAGCTATTGCCCCAAAAAAAAGCAGGCGAGTATAACCAGGCTATTATGGATTTCGGGGCTGTTATCTGCAAACCCCATCCTGATTGTGTCCATTGTTTTTTTAATAGCAGCTGCCTGGCATTCCTGCTAAATAAACAACTGTTGTTACCAGTTAGAAATAAACAGATTAAATTAAGTGAAAGGTGGTTTCACTACATAATCCTTCAATACAAAAACACGATAGCTATCAGGCAGCGGACATCAAAAGACATATGGCTGCTTCTATATGAAGTGTTATTGATAGAAAGTCAGCACATTATGAAGGTGAATGATCTTCTTCTTCATTTACAAAAATGTTTTGATATTGAAAAAAATAGCTATAAAATAATAAACGAAGTAATTCAAAGCAGGCAAAGACTTACTCACCAAATCATCAATTTTTCATTTCTTCATTTACAATTAAACACTAAAGTAATTTTGCCAGGCTATAGGTGGGTAAGTAAAAATAACCTTGATCAATTCGGATTTCCAAAAACACTGCAGCTATTTCTCTCTCAAAAAATATAAATGTTACTGGCAGCAAATTTGCAGTTTTTTTAAGGTAAATTAGGTTAGGATTCAGGTAAAGGATTTACTAAACTGAAAATTGTAAGGATATGAGAGGTGTAAACAGAGTAATGCTTATTGGAAATTTGGGTAAAGATCCGGATGTGCAATTTTTGGAAGGTAATATAGGAGTAGCTAAGTTCCCGTTGGCAACAACTGAAACTTTCAAGGACCGGTCGGGTAAACTGGTTTCTCAAACAGAATGGCATACTGTGGTACTCTGGCGGGGGTTGGCGGAATTGGCTCAAAAATACCTGCACAAAGGAAGCCTTGTTTACATTGAAGGACGCCTGCGGACCCGCAGCTGGGAGGATAAAGAAAATAACCGGAAGTTTGCAACAGAAGTGGTAGGCGATAATTTAATAATGCTTGACAAACGTACAGAAGGAAGCGGCCCTGTGGGCGGCACTCAACCCGAGCATGGAATAGAAGGCATTACCCCTCCACCTCCAATAGATAGAAATGAAGACTTAACCTTTTGAGAATTAAAAATAAAATAAATTTGAAGGCAGCTGGGCAGGTTTTCAAGCCTGCTTTATAATTAAAATTTAGTTCACCTAAAACTTTGCTTTGGAGTATTTTTCGGTTGACCACCTTCACTCATTCGCATTTATCTTTCTTGCTGCTAATCCACAAAGTGCTGTTTTCCTGGTGGTATTATTGATCATCCTGTTATTACTCAGTTTTGTTACTTCCGGGGCCGAAGTGGCTTTATTCACTTTGCAGGCAAGGGATATCAATGTGCTCAAAACAAAACAGCATGCGGCTGCAAGGCGGATCACTACATTGCTGGATGAAAGGAAGGCAGTTTATACTTCACTGCTGATAGCAAACAGCTTTTTCAATATTGGTATCATTATCCTTTCCAATTTTTTACTGGATCCTTTGCTTCAATTTGGAGAAGCATGGGCTAACTGGCTCATAAAAATAATTGTCATTGCCTTTGTATTAGTGCTGGTCGGAAAAGTTTTACCGAAAGTGTGGGCTACGCAAAATAATCTTCGTTTTGCATACAGCACTTCTGCTGTGGTAGAAGGTTTGCATTTATTGTTGCGCCGCATCAGCCTGTATATGGTATCGATAGCTGATAGTATAAGTGAAAAAAGCGGTGTGCATGAAATGCAAAGTGTGAGCATGCGGGAACTCGATGAAGCAATAGATATAAATGGCGAAGAAAGTTCTATAGAGGAAAAAAATATTCTGAAAGGCATTATTAAGTTTGGAAATATTTCCGTGAAGCAGATCATGCGCTTCCGGCTCGATGTCAGCGGCGTTGATTTTGATACCGGTTTTTCTGACCTGAAAAAAAAGGTGGAAGAACTGCATTATTCCAGGCTGCCGGTGTATAATAATGACCTTGATAATATTGTGGGTATACTCAATACAAAAGATTTGATACCTTATCTCAATGATCCGCAGTTTGACTGGAAAATTTTGATCCGGGCACCCTTTTTTGTACCCGAATCAAAACTGATAAAAGACCTGCTGAAAGAATTTCAAACAAAAAGAATTCATTTTGCTATCGTAGTGGATGAATTTGGTGGTACAAGTGGTATTGTAACAATGGAAGATATACTGGAAGAGATCATAGGCGACATCCGTGATGAATTTGATGAAGAAGAAACTTCTGTAAGAGCTATAGACGATAATACTTTTATAATAGATGCCAAAATGATGCTGCATGATATGTGTCGGGCTCTAAAGATTGCTGTAGATACCTTTGATAAAGTGAAGGGGGAAAGTGATTCGCTTGGGGGTTTGGTACTGGAGTTGGCAGGTGAGTTTCCTGATGTGAATGAAACAATCACAACAGGCGATTTTAAATTTACTGTATTAGAAACCAATAAAAACCGCATCAATACGGTAAAGGTTGATATCAACAGGAAAAATGACGATTAAATTAATAGGTTTATTCATACTGATTTTTTTGACGGCTTGCAATAGCGATTACACCATCAAACCCCGCGGGTATTTCAAAATTGATTTCCCTCAAAAATCATATCAAAAATTTGATGTAGCAGGATACCCCTATTCCTTTGAGTATCCGCAATATGGAAAGATTGTGCAGGATTCATTATTCTTTGAGCAAAAACCTGAAAATCCTTACTGGATTAATATTGATTTTCCGAAATTTCGCAGCCGCATACATTTGAGCTATAAAGATGTTACTAAAAATAACTTCGATTCCCTGGTAAATGATGCCTTCACCATGTCTTATAAACAACATACGTACAAAGCCTCATCAATTGAGCCTCAACCTTTCACCACACCAGGCGGTATTGAAGGCGTTTTTTTTACCCTGAGAGGAAATACAGCTACTTCAAATCAATTTTTTGCAACTGATACGGTAAAACATTTTTTGCGTGGTGCACTTTATTTTGATGCCACACCGAATGAAGATTCGCTGAAGCCGGTCAATGAATTTTTGAAAAGAGATTTGCAGCATCTGATCAATACCATCAGGTGGAAATAATAACAGGAATCTTTATCCTTTTTATCAAATGATATCAATGAAATATTTTAAAACTATTTGTACCAATCCCGCATTGGCAAGCAGTACTTTTGCAAAAAACATTGGTGTGATAGCAATTGATAATGTACTGGTAAGCGATGAAGTAGTAGAAGCAAAGTTTGTTTGCGACCTGCATAAATGCAAAGGTGGCTGTTGTGAAGATGGTGATGCAGGTGCACCGCTGGAGCAAGAGGAAATGAGGATTATAGAAGAAAATTATTATGCTATCGATCCTTATCTTTCATCGGAAGGAAAGGCTGAAATAAAAAGGCAGGGCAAATTCCTGTATGATAAAGAATTTGGATGGGTGACGCCAACTATCAATGGTGCACTTTGTGCCTATGGCTCCAGAGATAAGAACGGCATTATCAAATGTGGTATTGAGGCTGCTTATTATGATGGTAAGCTGAATTGGAAAAAACCAATCAGTTGCCACCTCTTTCCCATCAAAACCACACAAAGCAAAGCATATACAATGGTCAACTATGAGCCCCGCGAGGTATTATGTAAACCGGGATGTGCTTTGGGGAAAAAAGTTAAATTGCCTGTATACCAGTTTTTGAAAGAAGCGCTGGAACGTAAGTTTGGCACTGAGTTTTATGAAACACTTCACCAGGCTGCAGTTGAGCATTTCGATAAAGTGAAAACAAATTAATGGCGGATCAATCAATTCAATTCATAACAAAAAGTTCTATCAAAGCTTCAGATGAGGAACACCGCAGAAAAATCAATTTCAATATATCCCGTTATAATGCTGTAGTACCAAATGGGAAGCAGCAATTCACTGATTTGGAAGCGGCCAGGAAGCAAGCGAAAAATATTAAATGGCATGCTATTGAAACCCTGGACAAACAATTAGAAACATTTGAAAATAACATTAGTAAAAGAGGAGCAAAGGTATTGTGGGCCCAGACTACAGATGAGGCATTAAATTACTTACTGAAAATATGTGAAGAAAAAAACTGTACTACAGTTGTGAAGAGTAAAAGTATGGTTACAGAAGAGCTACACCTGAACAAATTCCTGGCAAAGCACAATATTGAAAGTATCGAAACAGACCTTGGAGAATACATTCAACAACTGGATGGCGAAGCGCCTTATCATATTGTGACACCCGCCATGCATAAAAGCAAAGAAGATGTAGCCAGGCTTTTCGCAGAAAAATTGGGAACGCCCATTACTTTAGACCCCGGGGAGCTGACACAGGTAGCCCGATTGAAACTGAGAGAAAAATACAGGCAGGCAGAGATTGGCATCACAGGAGCTAATTTCATTATTGCTGATATTGGCGGCATTGCTGTTACAGAAAACGAAGGAAATGGCCGGTTGACATGTGCCTGGCCAAAAACACATATTGTAATAGCAGGTATTGAAAAAGTTATCCCCTCAATTAATGACCTCAACGTGTTCTGGCCACTTCTTGCTACTTATGGTACAGGTCAAAAACTGACAGTGTATAATTCAATAATTACAGGCCCAAAAAATGGTGAGGAAGATGGACCGCAGGATATGTATGTAATATTATTAGATAACGGACGTACAAATATTCTTGCAAATACCACAGCCCGTGAAAGTTTATACTGCATTCGGTGTGGTGCCTGTTTGAATGCCTGTCCTGTATATAAAAACATTGGCGGACATGCTTACGGCACTACTTACAGCGGACCTATTGGTGCTGTGATTACACCACACTTAAAAAAAATTGACGATTGGAAGCACCTCAGCTATGCTTCATCTCTTTGCGGTAATTGTACAGAAGTTTGTGCAGTAAAAATCAATCTGCATGAACTTCTTTTAAGCAACAGGGCAGAAGCGGTGAAAGGCAAACATGCATCTTTTGGAGAAACTATGGCCTGGAAATTTTGGAAGCAGGGGATGCTGAAAAGAAAACTCATGAATGCAGGATCAGCCAGACTAAAAAATTGGATGGTGAATACTTTTGTAAAAGACTGGAAGAAGCATAGAAGTGAATTAGAATTTCCAAAAAAATCTTTTAACCAGATGTGGCAGGAGCAAAAAAGGGGTTAATATTCATTAATGATAAAAAATTTTCTTGAGTTCATCTCTTAAAGGTTTTAATTTAGGCTGTGCTTGTTTACGTTCATAAAATCACACCCAGGCTTCAATATACTTTACACTTCTTTTCAGATTATTTTAAATCTTCTTTTGAATACACAACAAATATTGATGACTTCAAGGTTTCCACTGCTGCGAGGGTCAATTATTCAGCTCAACCGTTAACAGGCGATGAAGTTTGGATCAAACCTGTTAAGCTGCTTTTTGAAAATGGTATTTCATTTATTACTATCGACACATTTCAACATAATCACAACTACCCTGCTTTTTTTAAAACCGAAGGAGCTACAGGCTTTGATCTTTTCGCTGCTGTTTTTTATTTAATCAGCCGTTACGAAGAATATTTACCCCACTCGAAAGATATATATGGCCGTTACGCTCATGAAAACTCTTTAGCTTATCAGCAAGGGTTTCTTCATTTGCCACTGATCAATATCTGGCTGCAAAAGTTCAGTGCTTTATTATTGAAGTCTGATTCGCGGTTACTAAAGCCACATCCATTTAATTTTCTTCCTACTTATGACATAGACATGGCCTGGAGCTACCGGAACAAAGGTGTTATGAGAAACATAGGTGGCTTGCTCAAATCATTAATGATGGGGCAATGGTTTTCAGTGAAAGACCGGGTGACTGTATTAAGAAACGAGAAGAAAGACCCCTACGATGCTTATGATTGGATGGATGATTTACATAAGCAGTATCAGTTAAAACCAATTTATTTTATCCATGCCGGGCAAAAGAGGAACCGGTATGATAAAAATATTTCTACACAAAATGAAGAGTTCAGAGCCTTAATCAAATCAATTGCACGCAATCATAAAACCGGTTTGCATCCTTCGTGGCTTAGTGGAAACGAAAAAAATGCGTTGGAGAAAGAAAAAACGGAATTGGAAAATATTATTGGTCAAAATATATATTCGTCCCGTCAACACTTTATTCGCTTTACATTACCGGAAACCTATCGTTCACTGATCAACGCAGGTATAAGGGAAGATTATTCTATGGGTTACGGGAGCATCAATGGATTCAGAGCATCTGTGGCTTTACCTTTTTATTGGTATGATCTTCCAAATGAAGTAGCCACTGAACTTTTGATCTTTCCATTTTGTTTTATGGATGCCAATTCCTTTTATGAACAAAAGAATACACCATCAATGGCACTGGAGGAACTTTTGGAATATTATAAAATACTTAAGCAAACCGGAGGGTTGTTCATTTCCATTTGGCATAATCCTTTTTTTGGTACAGATTCCTTATTCAAAGGTTGGAGGGAAGTATATGAAAAGTTTATTGCAACAGTCTCCAGCAACCAAAAATTTATTTAGCTTTTGGATTGGCTAAAACTGGTATGGCTGCTTTGTTTACAAGGTAAACTCCCAGTAATGTGATCAATGTACCGCAAATAATAAAGCCTGTCAGCTTCTCATCAAACCATATCCAGCCAAGCACAACGGCTACTATAGGATTTATGTATGCATATATGCTGGCTTGCTCAGTAGGTAAATGTTGCAGGGCATATAAATAAGCTATGAAAGAAATCACTGAACCAAACACGACAAGGTAGGAAATCGCAATCCATGATTGCCAAGGAATAATGCTTAAGGGCACTGCATAACCCGCTGCATTAGTGAATGTGAAAAGTGTTAATCCAGAGATCAGCATTTGCAGTCCCAGGCTTAAATAAGGATTAAATCGTGTTGCTTGTTTTTTTGTATATAATGTACCAAATGCCCACGACCACGTAGAAGCGAGTGAAAGAAAAATTCCAAATCTGAAATCCGGATTAATGAAGTCCTGCAGGTGATCATAAAAAATTACACAAATGCCTGCAAAGCCTAAAAGCAAGCCAATCGCTGTTCGTGATTTAATGCCGCTCTTAGTCCCGATCAGTAAGATGATAACCAGCCACAATGGGAAAATAGCACCAATAATAGAACCCAGTCCTGCTGATATATATTGTACTCCCCATGTAGATAATGCATTGCTTAGCATAAAGTTCAGAAAACTGAGCATCAGCACAGGTAACCATTCTTTTCCTTTTGGAAAAGGAGTTCCTTTAAACATGAAAAAAATAACATAACAACTACCACCCAAAAACTGGCGGATGCCTGCCATTTGCAAAGCAGGCATATGTCGAACACCTTCTTTTGTTGCCAGCCATGTAGTGCCCCAAAAAAAACATACTGCTGCCAATGCAATCAATGCTTTAGCCCTTCGTCCTCTTTTATGAAATTGCAAAGGATTGAGTTTGGAAAAGTAGGATGGGATTTCAACCCCTGCTTGCGGATCGCTTGCCGGTGTGCTTTTTATATTGGGATCATGGTTCATGAGTAAAAATCAGGAATTGAAAAAGTTTAATAAAATCAAAATCAATTTGCTTTTTATTAATGTTTAAAATGCCTCATGCCTGTTAGTACCATGGCCAGGTTATTTTCTTTGCAATAAGCAATGCTGTCTTTATCGCGTATAGAACCTCCTGGTTGTATAAATGCCTGGATACCTGCCTTGTGTCCAAGTTGCACACAATCCGGGAAAGGAAAAAAAGCATCACTCGCCATTACTGCACCATTCAAATCAAAATTAAATTGCTTTGCTTTTTCCAGCGCATGGCGCAATGCATCAATTCTGCTGGTTTGGCCACAACCTTTGCCTATCAATTGTTTGTTTTTCACCAGAGCAATGGCATTGCTTTTTAAATGTTTGCAGACAATATTGGCAAATAACAAATCCTCATTTTCTTCTGCAGTCGTTGGCCGGCCACCGGCCTCTTCCCATTTTTCATAATTCCCAAAGTCTTTCTTCTGTACCAGGCTGCCATTCAAAACGGATTTATACATTTCTGTCATCCTCTTTTCGGCCTTGAGTTGTAATAAAATCCTGTTCTTTTTAGTTTGTAAAACATTTAAGGCATCGATCGTAAATGAAGATGCTATAAGCACTTCAAAAAAAATTTCATTGATGGACTCCGCTGTCTTTAGGTCTATTTCGCTGTTGCAGATGAGCACGCCTCCAAAAGCGCTTTCAGGATCACTGGCAAGGGCTGAATGCCAGGACTCTGCTATTGTAGGCCTGCTAGAAACACCACATACATTAGTGTGCTTGATAATGGCAAAAGTGGTTTCATTAAATTCACTCATCAACTCAATTGCAGCATCAATATCTACAAGGTTGTTATAGCTGATTCCTTTTCCTTGCAATTGTATGAAGGATTCGTTCAGGTTACCAATGAAAGAAGCTTGCTGGTGTGGGTTCTCGCCATATCGCAGTACTGTCTTATTGCCATTGGAAAGAAAACTACCCGTTGAGTCTTCATCAAAATAATTACTGATGGCAATATCGTAATCAGTCACCACCCGGAAAGCTTTGGCTGCAAATGATTTGCGCTGCCCCAGCGTTATTTCTCCTTTTTGGTGGCGAAGAATAGAAACCATTGGTGGATAATCATCTTTTGAAGCGATAACAGTAACGTCATTAAAATTTTTGGCAGCACCGCGGATCATTGATGGTCCGCCAATATCTATTTTTTCAATGATTTCTTTTTCATCCGTAGTATTTAATAATGTTTCCTGGAAAGGATATAGATCAACGATAACCAGGTCTATCTGGGGGATGCCGTGATCTTCCATTTCCTGCATATCGCTTGCATTATTGCGTCTGGCTAAAATGCCTCCAAATACCAGCGGATGCATGGTTTTTACCCTTCCTCCTAAAATAGATGGGAACATTGTAAGCTTTTCAACAGGCACTACTTCTATGCCAAGGCCTTCAATAAATTTTTGAGTGCCACCTGTAGTATAAATGGTAATACCCAGCGTGTCTAGCTGATGAACCAGGGCCTCCAGACCTTCTTTATAGAATACAGAAATAAGTGCGGAAGAAATTTTTTTATTCATCTAAATAATTTTTGAAAAAATGTGTGGTTAAGTCAGAAGCAGGCAATCAGGAGCCGCAAAGGTAGGAGTCTAAAAATTTATTACAAAAGCACCTTTTTCAGTTACATCGTGACAAGGGATCTTTAATGAATCACAATCTTTTTTCCACAATCTTGCTTTCCATGAAGGCACAGACCCATCTAAGATTATTTGTTCTACTTTAAATGATTTTAATATTTTGTTGATATAAACTCTGGGATTGCGTGAAAGAATTATCAGGTCAATATTGACCCTTGGCATCATAGATTTGAAAAGAATAGTCGTATCGATGATTAAGATCCGTTTATCAGCAACTCTGAGCGAATGAGCTTTTAACGGTATATTTTCTTTTATCCTGTGCAACAGTCTTGAAGGCTTGATATGGAAATTATGTAAAAATTCATTCTGCCTTAATGCATCATCACCAATAAAATAATTTCTTCTCCCATTCATAATATCAATAGCCTGGTGCTTCGGCACATTATAAACTATCAATTTCTTTTGCAGGCTTGTTTCAACAAATGAAACTGATCTTAAAACAAAAAACAAAGTCATACAACCAAGGCCGATCCATAATGCCTTTCTTTCTTTTTCAAGTAGCCAGTAGCTCAGTGATGAAATAAGTGCAAGAAGTAAAATTGACTGTACAACAGTAATCGACATGCCATCCCATACAGAAAAAGCCACCTGGTCAAGGTTTTCTATACAACTGTTCATAATATAGATCAACCATTCGGTCAACCTGCCTAAAATATTAGCAAACGGGGGTATAATTGAAATGATACATAAGATTATCTCTGCGATTAAAATGCCACTGGAAAGAGGCACTGCAATCAGATTAGTAAGCAGAAATAAGACAGGAAACTGATGAAAATGAAATATACTTATTGGAAGCGTTAATAGTTGGGCAGCCAGGCTGGCCGCCAATAATTTCCATAAGAAGTCCAGTATCTTATTTGGTGAATAAAACCAATTATAGACCGGGCGAAAAAAGATAATGATACTGAGTACGGCAGCATAAGATAATTGAAAG
>MWVW01000324.1_pt1 | contig 11150 bp, 8 predicted proteins | sample 1047191 | NCBI WGS metagenome assembly MWVW01 (sample SAMN06349985, study PRJNA376086) | soil metagenome | isolation source: MtG22-5 sample Antarctic (ecotone) | place: Antarctica
ACAGAATAAGGTTATTCCAAAAATAGCTACTACTGCCCCCATTACTACTACCCGCGGAGGTTTGCAGGTGCGCATTTCACTGGCACAATAGATTGTATTTATAATGCTTAATTATATTATCTGAATTATCAATCAGTACCAGCTATTAGGTATTGATATCGTATCGATCCATACTAGTTTATCTTCAATTTATAAAAAAATTTATTGCTTTTATTCAATCCTTTTTTTAATATGGATCAGGCCAGAAGAAATATTTATCTCTGATCATTCACTGAAGTACCGAAATGTGAATTATATTTTAACCATAAGGGCATGAAAAATCCCGCTTTTTTGCGGGATAAAAAATATTGCTTCATAAATTATTTACCTGGTATTTGCAGCCCCTGCATTGGGTTTTGTTTTCTTCAGCAACATCACATAACCGCAAAGGTTTTTCTTTTGTTTCTTGTTTACCTGTACCGGCTTCATCATGTGAAACTCGCTGAACTGGGGGATGTAAGAAAAAGAAATGACATTGCCATCCACATCACCCCACATATGTTTTTTATAAACAACCTGTTTTTCATTCCAGTCATACATTCTTACTTCATAAAGGCGGGAACTAGGCTCGCCAATGAAAACAAACTGGTACCAGGATCCCTGTTGTAAAGGAACAATAACAGGCATTTCATATTCACTTTCCATCATGATAGATGATTCTTTTAAAACAATAAAACCATCCTTGGCATAGGTTTGTTTAAGGCTGTCAACTTGTTTTTGCATGCTGAGGTTGTTGCATTCCTGCAGGCGTATCACTTCCTGTGAATAGGAAGAAACGGCAATAATAAATGTGGTTAAAAGGATGTAAAGGTGTTTCATAGGGGTATTAAATATACTTGGGATTCAATCATAAAAATAATAGAAATAACTTCTGTTGTATAACTTTTGGTCATTGATTTTAGGCTCTACGTATATATCCTTAGGGAAACTACCAGTACAGTAAATAAGGGTTAAAAAAAGTGTTTTTGTTGTACGCCGCCTAATGCCAATGACATGCCAATAAGTTTTCAAAATACTATTTTATGTTAGGATTTTCAAAAATAAATTATGCCTGTTTGTTAAAATAAATTGCATTGGCCTGTTGGATGGAAGTCAGTACCAGGTCATTGATACATACATGGGGAGGCAGGGTCGTAGTATAAAAAACAATTTCCGCTACATCCTTTGCTGAGAGGGGTTTATAGCCATCATATATTTTATTTGCGGCCTTTTTGTCACCTTTAAACCGTACCAGTGAAAATTCTGTTTCTGCTGCTCCGGGATGCACTGCAGTTACTTTAATCTGGTGTTGCAGCAAATCTATTCGCATTGCTTTTGACAGCGCATCTACAGCTTGTTTGCTGGCACAATAAACATTCCCTCTTTCATACACTTCTTTGCCGGCAACAGAACCCATATTAATGATATGACCATTTCCCTGCTTTATCATATATGGCAGTACCGCTTTTGATACATACAACAAACCTTTCACATTGGTGTCCAGCATGGTATCCCAGTCATCAATATCTGCATTGTCAAATAGCTCCCGGCCCAGAGCCAGGCCTGCATTATTGATGAGTACATCGATGTTTTGCCATTCGGGAGGAAGCTTTTGTACTGAATCACATACTTCAGTCCTTTTACTTACATCAAACGGTAATAGCAGGCACTTAATTTTATATTTGCTTGTGAGGGTAGCGCCTAGCTTTTCGAGGCGTGCTTTACGCCTTCCATTCAAAATCAGATTATAATTATTCTTTGCAAAAATGTGGGCAGAGGCTTCACCAAAACCGGAAGTTGCCCCTGTAATAAAAACTATCCTGTTCATTTTGTCCCGAAGATAAAGGACATCATGATTGAAAAAACTATCTTATTAAAGTAACTGTTCCTTTTGCAAAAATGGATTTTCCGGTGAAGTCAACCGCTTTTACAATCCATACATATACATTGGTAGCTTGCTCTTTGCCTTTAATCCGCCCATCCCAACCCTGACCGCTGATGGTGGTATTGAAAACGACTTGGCCCCACCGGTTGAAGATGCGGAAATATTCAATTTTTGCAATGCCTGCTGCAATTGGGCGAATTGCATCATTCCTGCCATCACCATTGGGTGTAAACCCGGTTGGCACAAATATCTGGGGATTGGTTTTAAAAATTCTTACAGTTACAAATGCAGAATCAACACATCCCTTTTCGTTATAGACCAATAATGTATAAGTAACACTGTCTCTCTCACCTGTGTATGTGGCCACAGGGTTAGGAATCGTTATATCGCTTAATTCATATGGGGGCGACCATAAATATTTTACACCTCCTGAGCCATTGAACTGCAAAGGCTGACTTACTACTACGGCTGTATCCCTGCCTGCAAATGGATTGATTGGCGGTAATACATTTATTAAAACTGTATCTCTTGAAGGTTTGGGACAGCCACTTGATGGATCCGTAACAGTCAATATGTATTGAGTGGTTCGCAAGGGTGCAGCAAGGGGTGTAAGTGTATTAGAATTCGTGAGGCCGGTTATTGGTGACCAGGTAAAATTAGTTCCGTTGGTAGTGGCTGTAAGCTGGGTAGAGCTTTCATAACAAATAGTATCATCAGCGGCTGTAATTTGTACCATTGGAAAAGGAATAGTGGTTACCACTACATCGTCTGTAGCCGGCGTGCATCCTCCTAAAAATGATGTGATCCTGTAAGTATTGGCACCCACTTTCGTAGGAATAGCTGTTGTTATTAGATTATTCGGGGCAGTCACCTCATTTGCAGGCGTCCAGTTATATCGCAATCCATCTGTACTGGCATTTAGCAATGCTGAATCACCAAAACAAATGGTTGTATCACCCCGCGTCTGCAGGGTTACAAAATTCACTACACGGACCCGTAAAGAGTCGCGATTGATACAACCATTATCATTTAGCTCTACACTATAAATAGTGGTGGAGGTAGGAGATACCGTTGGATTGGCTGTATTCGCGTTGGTAATGTTGCCAGCTGGTGTCCATGTAAAAAGCCCGTTTCCTATGGCCTGCAAGGGCACAGTATCTCCGCTGCAGATGAGCGTGTCTTTTGGTGTCACCCTTAGAGGCGGCTTGTCTATGATATCTACCGTTTGTATCAGCGTATCCACACAGCCCTTACTGTTAGTAACTATGAAAGTGACGCTTTTGGGACCTGTTTGGGAGTATGTATATTTAGGATTTTGTAAACGGGAAGTATCAGAGGTGCTGTTCGCATCGCCAAAATTCCATGACCATGAATCCACTACACCGTATCTTGTTTTCGTGGTGTCATTAAATTGGGTGGGTTTATTGACACAAATTCCGGAAACACTAAAACCTGGGAAAAAGCCTGGGTAAACCTTTACAGGTGCAGTTGTGGAATCAGTACATTGCTCACCACGATTGACGACAAGCTTTAAAGTATATGTGCCGGTGTCAACATAAGTATGCGTAGGATTTGAGGCTGTAGATGTATTTCCATCACCGAAATTCCAGAAATAACTTTTAATTTCTGAGCTTGGAGAATTATTGGAGAAAGTGAGGGTAAAACCATCGCAGGAAACATATTCAGGATTAAGAGAGGCCTGAAGGGGGATACAATTACCCACCTTTATATGAAGTTCTTTTCTGGTAGTAGCTACTGCAATCCCATTTTTATACTCAGTTACGCAAACAGTAATTACATATTCACCTGTATTGGAAACGCTGGGAGCTATTCCACTGATAAGGCCTGTAGTCGGATTGATATTTACCTGTCCTCCAAAGGGAAAAGAACCCGAAAAACCTCCCGAGTAGGGAACTGTTTCATATGGAGGTGGGTTGGCTTGTGCAGGTGCCGGGTTGCCCTGGGAACCACCAATCCATGCATCACAAAATTGATAGGTCAGCCTGTCGCCATCGGGGTCAAATGCCAGGAATGGTATCTCAAAATAACTTCCGCCACACACTACAGCAGTATCGTTTATCAGGAAACTTGCACTGTTATTTTGATGAGCATTTTGTGGAGCACTGGTTCCGGGAATATTTATGGAATAAGTATTTCCAATAGTGTTTGAACTCATGATATTATCTATACCACCAATACGGCAACACCTTTGATAAGAAACAGTGTACCCTGCCGGCAAGGGATCAAGCTCCACAGTTGGCAAATCATAAACGATGATCCTGTAATAACAAACCCGCTGATCGCCGGTTATACATTCTTCGTCTGCATTTTTTCTCAATAGATAATCATTACTGATGGGCACAGATATATTTCTCATCACCTGGTTGGTGCCGGCATTATAAAAAGTGAAATTAATGGGGTTGTTGACCTGCTGTCCCTGGGCACTACAATCCATGTATACAGTAAGAGTTACCTGGTAGCGCAGTTTTGCAGGATCTTCTACCCCCACACCAAGATAGCGGTAAGTAAAAAAACCTCCCTTTAAATGATTGGCATGACAGAAAAAAGCAGTGAATATTAAACAAATAACCAGTAAAGTTCTTTTCATTATAGTTTCTGCAGATTTAGGGTACCGGAAATAAACCGTGATATATAAAGATTGGCCGCTGCACTTTCTTCTACCATACCCATATGTCCGGAATGCTCCAAAATATGAATGTACGATAGTTGTGGCATGTGGCATTGTTCCAAGCCATCTTTTAATGGCACTGCTTTATCGTGTTGACCTAGAATAAACAATACAGGTAATTTAGTCGTTTTCAAAACCTGGGTCCGGTCGGGTCTCTTCATCATAGACTTGTAATAAGCAATCAATGCTGCACTATCAAAACGCTTGGCCTCATGAATATGTTGTTCTACAAGCTTTTGATTGCTTTTTTTAGTTTCTTCACTATATAAGTCAGGTATGCTTGTTTTTAAAAATGCAAATCCTCCATGTTCATTTATAAATTCAATTGCTTTTTTGCGGGTTGCCTTTTTTTCTTCATTATCTGCATAAGCAGTGGAATGAAACAACCCAAATCCAATAACCTTATTGCTGAATTGCTCAATGAATGAAAGTGTAATGTATCCACCCATACTATGACCTATCAATATTGCACTCTCTTCATTTTCTTCTTCAATTATTATATTTATGCACCTGGCCAATGATTCAATACTCATATCATCAATCATCGGTGAATTGCCGGAACCAGGCAGGTCAGGTATGATCAACTTGCAGCTTTGCAATGCCCCGAGTTGTTCTTTCCAGATCATTGCATCTTCTCCAAAACCATGAATAAGAACCACAGCCGGGCCAGTACCAACAACGAAGTAACTCAACTTGCTTTTTTCGTAATCAACCCATTTTGTTATTGGCATATGCATGAGGTTTTAGAATGAGTAGCCAGGAACGTAATAACACCAACAAGATAATGGGTAAAATCGCCAGGTTCAATTCCTGTGGAATAAAAATCCATCCGATAAGTAAAGCAGCCTGCAGGATAATTGTTGCCAGAAGATAATAGTGCATCCAGCCACCTGGTTTCCGAAGGAAAAATGCGGCTACTGTGTGGCTGGGTAAAGCCCAGAGAAGATTAAAATTATTCCTGCATACAAAGTGATCTGTTCCGAACCACATAAAGAGTAATAATATACCAATTAAGCCTAATAGAAGGAAAAATATAGTATCAAAAACCACAATAAATTTTTGTGTTTTTTTATTAGGTAAAAAAGATAGTATAATGATAACGAACAGCAGCATGCTAAAAACTACTTTAGGACTAAATAAATCATTGCCTTTAGGAGTTGCCGGCATGCTTAATATTGATTGCGGTGCACTTGCTAAAGCTCTATTGGGTAATGATGCCCGCGCAAATCCTGAGAGCAAATAATCGGGCAAAAACATAGCCTGTTGATTGGTCATTTTTTTATCGAGTGGACTACCTAATAACAGGTCGATACCAAATTTACTCCAATACTGTCCTGCCTTGTTGAGGTAGCTATGTATCAGATTTCGGAAAGTAGGAATTTTATCGGGCAGTATATTTCCCCAGCTTATCTGAGTATTGGTATTCCTGGCTACTATATCTCTCAGCCGTGTAGAACAATTATCATAAAGGAAATCGTAAGCGTAAAATTTATTTTGTTCAAGAGCATTGGTTTGTAAAGCAAGAAATAATTTTTGCTTTTCCGTGCATGTCAATAAAAGATTTTGTTCCTTAATACTTCGGCTCTCTGATTGGTAGGCGGCGGCAAAATCTGAAAAATTTTCTGTTGATAGAAAATATATTAGCCTGCCCTTGATGAATTTTGTATAAAAATCCGGACCGAATTCAAAAGTGCCATAGTTATAAATAATATCTATCCCTGTACTGTTGTCTTTTACACGCAAAGCACTATGACCGAAAGTAGAATACAGTTCTTGCCCCGGACTGCATGTAAGCAGGCTGATGCGCAGATGACAACTATCGCTTGAAAAAGCAGAAAAAAAAATAAATGAGAAATAGAAAAAGGATAGTAGTTTTTTTAAGCCAGGCATATATTGCAACAAGATAATTAAAACTTATCCTTACTAAAAAAGGCTGGTGTTAAAAAGAAGACGTCGCCACATTTTGCCAAAGCTCAGCTGTAAACTCATGGTTGGTTTTTTTTCTTTTCAACCTAAATTGATTTACAGGTGACAGGTTCTAATTAAAAGACTTCCCTCATTATTAAGTATATGAAAAAAAAATAATGATTTTGTCTTAGTTCACTCATCAAGTGTAGTAGTTTTATTTCCTGCTGTAATTCGGTGCCTCCCTTGTGATCTCCACATCATGGGCATGACTTTCACGCATACCTGCATTGGTGATTTTTACAAAAGTTGATGACTGCAACTCAGTGATATCTTTGGCGCCACAGTAACCCATACCTGCACGCAACCCTCCTACAAACTGGTATACAATTTCTCTTAAATGACCTTTGTAGGCCACTCGGCCTTCAATGCCTTCGGGTACATATTTTTTTGTTTCTCCTTCCGGGTCCTGGAAATAACGGTCACTGCTGCCAGTAGACATGGCGCCAAGTGAACCCATACCCCGATACTCCTTGAATTTTCTTCCTTCATAAATTATAGTATCACCCGGGCTTTCTTCTGTGCCGGCAAATATGCTTCCCATCATTACGCAGGCAGCGCCGGCGGCAAGGGCCTTTACCATATCGCCTGTATATCGGATGCCACCGTCAGCAATTATGGGGATACCTTGCTTATGTAATGCGGAATAAGCCTGCATTATAGCGGTAAGCTGCGGCACGCCTGCCCCTGCTACTATTCGGGTAGTACAAATAGATCCTGGCCCAATACCTACTTTTATTGCATCAGCTCCTGCATCGGCAAGTGTTTCAGCACCTTTTGCGGTACCAATATTTCCGGCAATGACACGGGTGTTTTTAAAATTCTTTTTTATTTCTTTCAGTGCATCTATTATGCCTTTGGAATGACCATGTGCGCTATCGAGGCAAAATACATCCACTCCCACATTTTGCAGGGCCGCTACACGGTCCATCAGGTCATTGGTTACACCAATAGCTGCACCAACCAACAAGCGGCCCAAGTTGTCTTTTACTGCATTAGGAAAAGAAGTCAGTTGCAAAATATCGCGGTAAGTGATTAATCCAACCAGTTTCCCATCATTATTGACAACGGGGAGTTTTTCAATTTTATAATTACGTAAAATAGCTTCTGCTTTTCGCAAGTCTGTACCTTCCGGTGCTGTGATGAGATTTTCCTTTGTCATCACTTCGCTGACTTTGCGTTTCATATCATCTTCAAATCTCAGATCACGGTTGGTAAGTATACCTGCTAATATTCCTGCTTCATCTACGATAGGTATTCCTCCGATCCTGTTTTCACGCATCAGCTTCAAAGCATCACCAATAGTTGCGTCATGCTTCAGGGTTACCGGGTCTATGATCATGGCACTTTCACTTCTTTTTACTTTACGCACCTGGTCTGCCTGTTTTTCTATTGACATGTTTTTGTGCAGAATGCCGATGCCTCCTTCACGTGCCAGGGCTATAGCAAGCGATGCTTCAGTAACCGTATCCATGGCAGCAGAAAGCATTGGAATATTGAGCTTAAGATCCTTTGTTAATGCAGTTTGAATACTTACATCGCGGGGTAAAATTTCGGAATAAGCCGGCACCAGCAGCACATCGTCAAACGTCAAACCTTCGATGAAATTTTTATCAGTGGAGTTATAGTTTGCAGCCATGTGCAAAGATAAGGGGAGGCGAGAGATTTCAAATTCCGGGAGTTTACAACATCCTATACATCTTCCCGGGCATACTGCCAACCACACCCTGTAATTCCAGATTTAAAATGGCAGCGGCTACCGCACTGCTGCTCAGTGAAGTTTTTAAATTGAGCTCATCGATATGGACAGATTCTTTTTCCTGCAGCAATTGAATGATCTGCTTTTCATCAGCAGACAGCTCTATGAATATTTCTTTTTGTTTTTTGGCCTTCGGTTTTTTTTCTGTCCACCCCATTACTTCGATCAGTTCTGCGGCTTCGCTAAGCAAAATAGCCTTGTTATTTTTGATCAGGTAGTTGCAGCCACTGCTTTTTTTATCTGTAGTACGGCCTGGAGGTGCAAAGACATCCCGGTTATAGGCGTCAGCTAATTTCGCAGTGATCATACTACCTCCTTTAATGTCTGTTTCTACAACAATAGTGGCATCACATAATCCGGCTACTACACGGTTGCGCAAAGGGAAATTATGCTTATCAGGCTTGGTGCCGCTAAAGAATTCTGTAAGTATTCCACCTTGATGCCTTACCATGTCTTTTGCCAAAGCAGTATTTTCTGAAGGATAAATTTTATCTAAGCCATGCCCAACCACTCCTACTGTTGGCAATCCATGCTTCAATGCAGCCTTATGTGCAATGGCATCAATTCCAAAAGCAAGTCCGCTTACAACAAGCACATTTTGAATTGCCAATTCCTTGACCAGTTTTTCCGTAAAACTTTTTCCATATTCAGTATTATTCCGTGTGCCTACAATGCCCACAACTTTCGAAGTATTCAGGTCTGCTTTGCCTTTATAAAATAGCATGGTTGGCGAATCATAACAATTCAACAATCGCTGAGGATAATCTTTATCAGTAAGAAAAAAACATTGAATGGAAAATTTCCGGATAAAATCGACCTCTTTTTCGGCCAAAGAAAAATCTGTGAAGTCTTTTATAGATTGCGCTCTTATCCTACCAATTCCCTCTATCTTTTCCAGTTCTCTTTTCTTTGCTTTGAACACAGAACTAGCGTTGCCAAACAGGTTAACTAAAATCTTTGCATGTACATCACCTATATTGGGAACGAGTGTAAGTGCCAGTTGGTAAAGCCGTTCAGTGCTCATAGTAAAAAACCAAATATAGCCCTGAACCGGAAATTAGTACTTTACTTTCCTATTACTTTCAATTCTGTTCTCCGGTTCTGTGCACGTCCATCTTCGCTTTTATTATCACTAATCGGTTTTGTTGCGCCAAATCCTTTTGCTGTCAGGCGACTGGCTGCAATACCTTTACCGGTAAGGTGACTGATTACTGATCGTGCACGATTTTGCGAAAGCTTCAGGTTATCGGCAGCGCTACCTACATTATCAGTATGGCCTTCGATCTGTATTTTAACTGTATTGTTTTCCATCAATAATTGTACAACCCTGTCCAGCTCTACCTGCGATTCTGCTTTCAATTCATATCTATTGAAATCGAAGAAAATATTTTTGAGCACCACTGCAGCATTTACCTCAATAGGTTGAAGGGGAATATCTTTCCTGTAAATAGAATCCGGCGATTTGTTTTTTAAGGAATAATTGTCTGAGAAAAATAAATAGCCTTTGCGGGCTACATTGAAAGCATAATCTTTTCCTACGGGCAGGGTGATCAGGTAATTACCACTTTCATCTGTTTGTACTTTTGATATAGTTTGCCGTGTAGCCAAATCAATTAATTCAACCGCTGTAGGTAAACCTGCGGATGTTTTTTTATCATAAACCTTCCCCTTTACCCACAATGTTTTGAATGGACGTATATCATCTCTTAGCTCAAAGCTGTAAATATCTAATCCTCCACGGGTGTCGCTACGGTCGCTGGCGTAATAAGCTGTCCGGGCATCTGCAGCAATGAACAATGTGCCTTCATGATGGATAGTATTAATAGGGTAACCTAAATTTTCCGGTATGCTCCATTTTCCTACAGCGCTTTTTCGAACGAGGAAAAGATCTTCTTCTCCATAGCCGGGCAACGTGTTGGATGTGAAATATAAAGTCTGGTTATCAGCATGTATGAAAGGGCTTGATTCATCACCTGCTGTATTGATTTTCGAACCCAGGTTTTCAGGCTCGGTCCATTTACCGTTTTGGAGATGTGATACATAAATATCACTACCTCCAGAACCTCCGGGCCTTCTGCTGGCAAAGTAGAGATCGCGTTTGTCTGGAGATAAGCTCGGTTGTGAATCCCACTGATCAGAATTTATTTTATTCCCCAGGTTGATGGCTTCACTCCATCCATCTTTGGTGAGGTATGAAATGTACAGATCGCAACCACCAAATCCATCACGCCTGTTACAGCCGGTAAAAATAAGCCAGTTGGCATCCTGCGATATGCTTTGTGCTCCTTCGTTATCAGGTGTATTGATATTGCCGGGTAAGGGCCTTGCCTGGCTCCAGCTACCGCCTGTTTTTATACTTCCAAAAAAATCTTCATTAATACTTTTTAGCCTTCTTGTAAAAACAATTTTGTCGCTTTCAATTGGGATGGATGGAAAATATTCTGATTCATTTGTATTGATGGCATCACCCATATTTTTTGGTTCAAAAACATATTTTGATGGATGTGATTTTTCAAAATCAACAGCAAACTGGTACGTTTTTTTTCTGTATTCAGCAGCCTTTCGTGCATTCGGTCCGAGGTTAGTTCTGAGCAATAAGGTTTGAATTACATTCAATGCTTTTTGAAACTGTCCAAGTCCTGCAAGATTGATAGAATAGGGAAGGCGATATTCCGATGTATAATTAGAATCTATAAGAAATGTCTTTTCATATGTAGCAATACTTTGAGCATAATTTTTTAACTGGCCATATACACCTGCTAATGAAAGGTAGGCATCAATATAACCGGCATCTCTTAGTATGAATTAATGCAGCGATTCTATCACTTCTTTAT
>MWVW01000325.1_pt1 | contig 11148 bp, 10 predicted proteins | sample 1047191 | NCBI WGS metagenome assembly MWVW01 (sample SAMN06349985, study PRJNA376086) | soil metagenome | isolation source: MtG22-5 sample Antarctic (ecotone) | place: Antarctica
GAAAGGACTATAAGTAAATTCTTTACATCCAAAGAATCAGAAGACATCATTTACAGTTTTGGCTGCTAAAGAAACAATCTATTAAGTCTGTAGCTATATGCATTAATAAGCCTATTGCTATGATCCTGGATTTTGGATGTATCAGCAAAGCAATATACAACACAATGGCCGGGTAACTATGCAATGGATGAAATCCAACACTGCACCTGCATGCCTGATAAATGGGCGTGGCCAGCAGATGATCAAGATCTATTAACATTGTGGTTAAAAAAATGAAACTAATTTTCAACCAGCTTTTCCTGAAAAAAACCCAGGCTATCAGCACTGGGAATACCAGGTGCAAAAAATAGTGAATGATCGGTTGCAATACTGTCATTACAACTTATGAATTAAATATTAAGAATCATTGTCTCCCACTAAAGTGCTCAGATGCTTGCCTGATAAGACCTCACCTCCAACCTCCTCTCTAAAGGAGAAAAGCCTTAGAGTCCCTCTATTACAAAGGCTTTGACAGGATTCGCTTTTTTGTCTGGCAATAATAATTAAGAATACTATTTGATTTTCAGAAAGCTTGCATTGATCGCTACTACTACTGTGCTTACGCTCATGAGGACAGCACCTGCTGCCGGATTTAATAAAATACCCTGCTGATATAAAACACCCGCAGCTAATGGCAATGCCACAACATTATATCCGGTTGCCCACAGCAAATTCTGAATCATTTTGCGATAGGTGGCTTTGCCAAATAAAACCAGGCTCACCACATCTTTTGGATTGCTGTTTACCAAAACTATTCCCGCAGTTTCGGCTGCAATATCGCTGCCACTGCCCACAGCAATGCCCACATCTGCTATTGCCAGTGCCGGCGCATCGTTTACTCCATCACCTGTCATGGCAATAAATTCTCCTTTGCTTTGCAGCTCTTTTATTTTTTCTAATTTTTGATGCGGTAATACTTCACCAAAAAAACTATCCATGCCCAAGGTTTCACTTACACTTTTTGCTACTTTATTATTATCGCCTGTAAGCAATATTGATTTGATGCCGTTTTGTTTTAAAGTTTTAATTGCTTCGGCAGATTCAGGACGGATCTCATCCGACAATGCAATGTATCCTGCCAGGTCATTATCGATAATTATAAACACTATTGTTTCCGTATCGTTAGCTTTGAAGTCATCGGGAACACTAATATTATTTTCTTTTAAATAGCCCGGACTGACTACCAGTATTTTTTTGCCTTCAACGGTTGCTTCAACACCTTTACCGGTAATGGCATTAAAATTTTCTGCTGCCGGGACAGTGATTGATAAATCTTTTACTTTTTGCAAAATACCTGTTGCAATGGGATGTTCCGATTTTTGTTCTAATGCAGATGCCAAACGAATAATTTCATTTTCAGTGAGCCTTACTCCTAATCCCTCTCCTCCAAAGGAGTCCTTTCGGACAAAAGAGAGGGGGACTATTTTTGAAACTTCAAATTTTCCAACGGTGAGTGTGCCAGTTTTATCAAAAACAAGGGTGGTGATTTTTCTTGCATTCTCAAACGCGGTTCTGTTCTTGATCAGCAGTCCGTTTTTCGCCGACAATGCTGTAGATTTTGCAACGACTAACGGCACTGCCAATCCTAAAGCATGAGGGCAACTAATTACAATTACGGTTACCATCCTTTCCATTGCAAACGCAATGGACTGACCTGTTATATACCAATATAAAAATGTAGCAATGCCTGCAACAATTGCAATTACGGTTAACCATTTTGCAGCTTTATCGGCCAGCAATTGGGTTTTGGATTTTGATTTTTGCGCATCACTAACCAACTTTATTACCTGAGAGAGATATGAATCTTTTGCTGCGTGAGATACAGTAACTTTTATAGAGCCGCTTCCATTAATGGCACCTGCAATTACCTTATCCCCTTTTATTTTTTGAACCGGTTTTGATTCACCGGTAAGCATAGATTCGTTCAGATAGCTTTCACCCTCTGTAATGATACCATCGGCTGCAACTTTTTCCCCGGGTTTAATTAAAATAATATCATCCTCTTTCAGAGACTCTGTCTTTACATCCGTCACATTTTCACCATTCATAAGGTGTGCATCATCGGGCATTAATTGCACTAATAATTCCAACTCCCTGGATGCACCTGCAACAGATCTCATTTCAATCCAATGCCCCAAAAGCATAATCAAAATAAGAGTTGCCAGTTCCCAAAAAAAATCCATGCCTATTAAGCTAAAAACGGTAGCTGCACTGTATATATAAGCAACTGAAATGGCAAAACCAATGAGGGTCATCATACCAGGGTTCTTCACTTTCATCTCATCTACTAAACCTTTCAAAAAAGGCCAGCCGCCATAAAAGAAAACAACAGAGGATAATATAAGTAATACATATTTTGAACCGGGGAAACTGATATGAATATTCAGCCAATGCTGTATCATTTCTGATAATAGCATGATGGGGATGGTTAATGCTAACACTACATAAAACCGTTTTTTGAAATCAGCGATGCCGGAAGAATGAGATGCATGTGCACCTCCATCCTTTGATTTGATCAGCGGCACTAAAGTCATTCCGCACAAAGGACAATTACCTGGGCCGTCCTGCATGATCTGCGGGTGCATGGGGCAGGTATAATTTTGATGATGGTATTTAATTGCCGGAATTGTTATAACCTTAGCACCAGGGGTTTTTATATGAGTTTCACCAGCAGGCATTTCTGCCAACACAAGCGTCATTCCACACCTGGGACAACTTCCAGGTTTATCCTGCACGATTTCCGGGTGCATGGGGCAGGTATATTTCTTCTGCTGGGTTAGATTTTCCATTTAATTTAATTTATCATAGTAAAAGGAAACTCAATCCTTACCTTCTCCCATGCTACTGCAATCTTTCCATTATTACCTTTGGATGTTTCAATAAAATATTGCAATCGCTCAGTATGTACATTTTTTTTAGGCTTTACTTTCAATCTTACAATATCATCTTTTTCATCATATGCAGTTGCAAGATGTTGTTGCCAATTTTTATTAATAATAACTATCCATTCATTTTTTCCCGGGATGGTGAAGTAGGCATATTTGCCTGCAGGAATTTGTTTACCACCAATAATAAAAGGTTTAGGAATTTCCAAAGTAGTGGCGTCATGTGCCCCGGTAACCCACACTTCATCAAAGGGCACCAGCCCACCCCAGATAATTCTTTTACGCACGCCGGGAGAATGATAATTAATTTTTACACTATCGCCATTGATTACAGCAACCGCCATTGATTTAATACTCTTCTTACTTGTGTCCTTTACTAAATTTGGATTGTAACATACTTCCTCTTTTTTTTGCTCCTGTGCAAAAGCAGAAAGCGCAGCTATTGTAATAAGTAGAGCAAGGAAAATAATTTTCTTTTTCATGTCTAAATTTATTTATTTCCTGAAAGCCAGGTTTTAAACTCACTGATCTCTTTTGTTTGATCGCTGATTCCTTTTTTTGCCATTTGCTTTAGTTCTTCATTCATACCATTTGCTATCTCATCCTTGAACATTTTGATTGCTCCCTCATGGTGAGAGATCATCATTGTTGCAAAATCTTTATCTGTATTGCCTGTCATTTGCATGCTGCTCATTTTTGTTTTCATATCAGCCATTGCTTTTTCTAATGCGCCTTCTCCATGTTCCATTCCGGAAGGTTTGTATTTTTTTACAAGCTCCTGAAGTTTCCCTATTTCTTCAGTTTGCATCGTAATAATTTTTTGAGCCATGTTTTTCATTTTTTTATCGGCCCCTTTTGATACTTCAATGTTTGACATATCAATTGCACCCTGGTGATGCTCAATCATCATATTGGCAAAGTCAATATCAAAATCGCCGCTCATTTTCATGCTGGTCATTTTATCCATCATACTATTCATTGCTCCCATTAATCCATTATCCATTTGCATGTCCTGCATTTTATTTGAAGTGTCTTCCGTATTGGATGTTTGCTCCATTGCACTATCTTTTTTATCGGATGTAGTGGTTGAAGTTTCACTATTACAACTTGTAAAAATGTACATTCCTGTTACCAGTGTAATAAATAATTTGAATTTGGTGTTCATGATTTTTGTTTTAATGATTAGTATATGTGTTTTTTAATTTATCCCTGCCTACTCAGTCTAAAGGATGTTTGGATACAACCTCGCTTGATTTTAAAATTTGGTAATGCCTTCAATTGTTCATTCATGTATTCCATATCCATATTGCAAACAGGCCTTTGATGTTATTATTTATGATTATGACCTTCGTGACCATCTCCTTTTTTTGCATCCAATTTCTTTAAGTCCATTTTGCAAACAGGGCATTTACCTGCTTTTGTGTAAGTCTTATCACCTTCGCATTTCATCGGACATTGGTAGGGTGCGGTTACAGCAGGTGCTTTAACAGCTTTCATTTGCATGTTACATACCGGGCACTTGCCATTTTTGTGATAGGTCTTTTCACCTTCGCATTTCATCGGGCACTGGTAATGCATGGCAGCGCTTTCTTTTTTTGTCTTGCTCTTCTTTTTTGTGGATTGTGCATCTGCGGCACTGAAGCTGAAAATGGCCACAGCCATTATTAAAATCATTTTTAACTTGATCATCTTTTTTGTTTTTATGGTGAATATTTATTTTGCTTTGCGAAATGAAGAATGTGTTTGCACAATCTTCCAATCGGTTTTTATTTTTTGTAATACTGAAGTAGCATAGCCGTTACTTTTTATTTCTTTATCATCTTTAAGTGTGATAGTATAGGTATAGCTCTCAGTAGTGTATGCATAATTGCCATTTAATTTTACATCAGCTTTGTAGTTGCTGAACTTAAACGATTTAAAATCTTTTAATTCAGGACCAAGATGATGTGCGAGGTAATTACTGATGGTGCCTTCATCTTTGCCTTGCTCAATTACTTTTGAATTTGTTATAAAAAGCTTTGCTACATCAGAAGTATCTAATCCTTCAATTTTTTGTTTGTAGTTATTTAAAGTTTGTTTAATAGCTGCTATGTCACCGTTCTGTGCAAAGGACAAAACGGAAAAACAAAATATTAAAATAACGAGGCTGAATTTTTTTTCATATTTTATAACTTTATTGATAAAAAGGTGATTAATAATTTATAGTTATACCAGCACCTATGCCCATATCACTATCGTAGTGGGTAGAAAGGTTAAAATATTTTGTAAGAATATATCTAAACCCTGCTGCATATTCTTTGTCGGTATTTATCATCATATTAAAACGCAGGCGGCTGGTAACAGGCACATCTTCCCTGCTTAACTGAAAACGAAATTTTCCATCTCCATCAATTCTTCCATCTGCAACAAATAACATAGGTAATGTGTATGCCACCCCCGCCACCACAGTTTTACGGTTGTTTTTATTGCTAACCTGTCCGAACAAATTTTTTTCTTCGTTTCTAAAAATATTTTTTGGCCCGCCTTCTTTTTTAAAATGATAATCAAACCCTACATACGGAAACCACCATTGCATTCTGCCTATGTAACGCCCGAACATGGTTTCACTTTCATAGCCATGCCTATCATGTAACCCCAGGTGCCACATTGTACTTAATTTGTTACGGGTGTTTGCCAGCATGGCTTCCCCATCCGTACCGTTACTCTCCAAGCCCACACGCGCCATAAGGTGATATTTTTTATCATCAGAATTTAATCCCCGCTTTGCTACTTTAGGATCGGTAATGTCTGTTTTATCAACCAATGGATTATCATAACTGAAAACCCTGCCCATTCCGCTCATCATGTGGTATAAAATATGGCAATGAAAAAACCAATCGCCGCCACGTTCATTTGCATTAAATTCTAAAGTGTCTGTTTCCATAGGCATGATATCTATTATATTTTTCATGATAGCATTTTCACCTTGTCCGTTCAGCAATCTGAAATCGTGCCCGTGAAGGTGCATGGGATGGCGCATCATGCTATTATTGAAAAGTATAATTCTTATATTCTCTCCTTTCTTAATAAGTATTTTATCCGACTCTGAAACTACTTTATTGTCGAGGCTCCATACATAGCGGTTCATATTTCCTGTCAGGTCAAATTTTAATTCTTTCCAAGGGCCATTGGGCAGCGTGGTTTTTTGCGGTGCACGTAACATGGTGTAATTAAGTGTTACAATATCTGAAGCCTCACTCCCCGCCATATCCATACCTGCTATGCTGTGACTTCCCTGAGGCATCAGCTTTCCGTTCATTTCCATCTTATTTTCCGGCTTCTTATTTATCTTCATATCCGTACCCCCTTTATTCATAGTATCCTTTGGATTTTCAGGACCGGTTATTTCAGGGTACATAACAGTATTCATATCCATTACCTGGTTGCTCATTTGCATTCCTTCCATTTCAATCATGTTTCCATCCATGTCCATCATTTCATTCATCATCTTCATGCCCGCAAAATATTTGAGCTTTGGCAATTTTGTCGCCGGTACTTTTTCACCTTTCCCCAACCATAATGACGCTGAACCGGTACGATCTTCGGGTGTTACTAAAAATTCATAACTCTTATTTTCCGGTATGGTTACTACTACATCAAAAGTTTCTGAAACAGCAATCAGCAACCTGTCCACTTCTACCGGCTCTACATCATTACCATCAGATGCAACTACCGTTATTTTGCCGCCGGAATAGGTAAACCAAAAATAATCTGATGCGCCGCCGTTTGCTATCCGCAATCTAACTTTATCCCCTGCCTTAAACTGAGGCTGTTCATTTTGATTTTTACCATTAATTAAAAAATTCTCATAATATATATCGCTTACATCCATTGCATTCATCCGCTTCCATTCGTTGGTAACCTTGGTTTTGAAATGCCCCGATTTTATGGCTTCAGCATAGCTTTGTGTTGTGCCTTTTTTAATGGCGAACCAATCGGTCGCATTCTTCAGGCTGCGATGCACCTCTTCGGGATTCATGTCCGTCCATTCGCTTAACACAACAGGGAGGGTTGGTATATCCCATTCTTCCCGTTTATTCATTATGAAAGAGCCGTACATCCCTATTTGTTCCTGCAGACCGCTATGGCTGTGATACCAATGTGTGCCATGCTGAACTATAGGATATTTATATAAATATGTTGCCCCTGGTTTGATGGGCATTTGCGTAAGAAAGGGAACGCCATCCATTTTGTTAGGCAAAAATAAACCATGCCAGTGCAAAGAAGTTACTTCATCTAACTCATTATGCACCCATACCTCCGCCGTATCACCTTCGGTAAAAGTAAGCGTAGGCATAGGTATTTGACCATTTACCGCAATGGCCCGTTTTGGTTTTTTACCAAAATTTACAATGGTATCTCTAATATATAAATCGTAACGAACTGTACGAGGTGGGGTATTATTGGTAATAGTTTTTATGGGCCCTAAGTTTGCCTTTGCAGTTTTAATATTATTTATTACTGTATTGTCATCGTCCATTTGCATTCCTTCCATATCCTCCATTTTTTTATCACCTTCATTTGTAATGGCTTTAGGTTTTTCCTTTACTAATTTCATCCCGCATTTTGGACAGTTGCCTGGCTTATCGCTTTTTACTTCGGGATGCATTGGACAAGTGTAAGTTGCAAGCTGTGCTTCAGAAGATTTAGTTTTTTCTACAACTAATTTCATCCCGCATTTTGGACAGTTGCCGGGCTTTGTTGCATGTATTTCAGGATGCATTGGACAAGTGTAAGTTACTTTAGCGGCTGGCTGGACATCTCTTGCTTTGTCTTGCTTATTCATGTCCATGTTTTTCATACCTGGCATGGTATCACCCGACATGTTTTCACTATTCATATTATGCATCATGTCCTTCATTTCAACCATCATGTCCTTCATTTCGACCATCATATCTTTCATGTCATGCATCATCATATTCATATCAGTACTACTCACTTCCTTTTTGGCTGTACTGGTTTTCTTTGCAGTGCCTGGCTTAGCAGGAGTTTTCGGTGAAGTTGTCTTTACTGTTTTCTTTACCAGTGTCATTCCACACTTGGGACAGTTACCGGGTTTGCTCATTTGCACTTCCGGGTGCATCGGACAGGTGTAGATCACTTTTTGTATCGGTTGAGTATTTGCCTTTTTGTGCACAGGTTTCTGAGTTTCTTTTTTCGGCATTGGCGTTTTCATATCCTTCATATCATGTTGTGCTTTTAATTGAAAGCCTGAAAGCAAAATGATTATTGAGATTACGTATTTCATAATATTTTTTTTAGATGTTATTGGCAACATTTTTCCTTGCGCTTTTACCATTTTCAGTTTATAGTTGAAAGACTATCTTTTGTTTTTGAGGCCCAATCAATAATCAGATTTTTATTCTCTTCCGTAAGCTTAGCATCTGTGTGCATGATAGTATATGACGATAATGGCATTGACCCATCCTTAATGCTTGTTGCAATAGCCCTTAATTTATTGCCTTGTTTTCTTTTGGAGTAAGCGCCAAACTCACTGAAATTGAGATCTGCTTTTCCGTTCTTAATATGGCTTGCCATAATCCAACCCATAGGCTGAATATTTACATACCACGGGTAACGTGTATCATTACTATGACAATCGTAACAGGTATTTTTAAAAATAACCTGGATTTTATCAGGCACGTTGACTGTTTTTGTAATATCTTTTGGCAATACCTGCCCGCTTTTATTTTTGGTAGGCCGTATAAATTGAATAGCTATAAATACAAGCAATAGTGCCAACAGAATTTTTTTAAAGAGCCTCATTCACTATTTAATTTCTTCTTTTATTGAGCCGCAGTCAGACATTTTTTTTCCGAGATATGGATTTTTTATTTCTTTTGTTTCGCTAAGCCATGCTGCACCTTTATTGTTGTTATACATGGGGCAAAAGTCTTTGTACAATGTCTGCCCGGCTCCAAATGTTTTTACCAGATCATACATATCCTGGCTAAGCATATCAAAATGTTCCCTCTGATGGTCAATCTTATCCGCATTCGTGCTTATGTGCTGCGCATGTTCTTTGGCATCATCTTCCACATCTTCATATACTTTCTTTTGTTCAGCGGTTAATGAAGCTTTGTCTAATTTATTCATTGCATTAACTATTTCTTTTCCGGCAGTTGCTGCTTCCTTTCCATTATCACTAGCCAATGCATTTTTTACATTCAGGTAGCCGGCTACAATTTCATTGATTGAGGCTGTACTTTTTGTTTCTGTACCAGAAGTTTGCATTTTTGATTGAGCAGTATCACTCTTCATATCAGTGCTTTCATCTGTTTTATTGTTATTACTATTGCAAGCGGTAAAAGCTATAGCTGCAAATACTACATTTAGAATGAGGAACCTTTTCATATTAATTTGATTATTTAGTTTATAATAAAAACTGAATGAAGCGAAACCTGGAAGAAACTTTATTCCTGACCGCTACATTTATGAATGACTATTGATTAATGGTCTCAATTACTTTGCCGCAGGTAAGCATGGAACTGCCATAGTAAGGATTTTTAATTGCCTTTTCGGCGCTAAGCCAGTTTGCTTTTTTCATCGGGCAATTAGCCAGGTAAATTGTCTCTGTACTGAGCTTTACGGTCTTAGCTAAAGCGACCATGTTATCAGAGAAAGTAGCGAAATATTCCCTTTGTTTCTTCAGGTCTTTACTTTCCGAAATTTGCCCGGCATCTTTGAGCAGCGCATGAGCATTACCTTCAGATATTATTTTATGATCGATGCCATTGAGTGTTTTTACAAAATCTCCTGCTTTTGTGGAAGCAGTAGCTGCATTGCCGGCAACGAGAGCATTTTTTACATCGTAATAATGAGTAAGTAATTGAGATAGCTGGTTTTGTTGTGTGCTATCCTGGGCAAAACTATTTTGAAAAAATGCAGTTGCGAAAAAGGCAACCAGAAATAATATTTTTTTCATTTTGAATTTGATTTAATGTTATAAGAAATGACTACAGGCATGGAAATTCCACGCCGTACTAAAACATTAAATCAAATCATATCTGGAAAGACTGAATTGCAATTCTAATATCGGTATCGTTGAGGGAACAACTTCGTCGTACAAATTGAAACCTTGAGTTGACAGCACCTTTGAAATCTTTTGTGGTTAGGTTAAATAATGGTGCAGAGGTTAAGAAAAAAACAGGAACTTGTAAAAGAAGGTTGTTATCCGGTACAAATTTATCTAATTGTATAAATTTTGTTACCTCATTTGCACAGCAATCATTATTTGAATCTGTCTCATTAGCATTTTTTGAAGGTGCTGTATGATGGTGTTCATGATTATCAACTAAGCCTGCAGAAGCTGAATGCGTTTTTTCATGGTTATGATGTTTTTTATTATAACCCATATTAATACCAACAGAACAGGCAAATCCTAATACTGTATTCAAGCTGAATACGATTAGCAGAAATAAAGCTTTATAACGTGTTCCTTTTTTCATCATCATAACAACGCTGCAAAAATACGTGGAACTGGTATAAATATCCTTGTTAAAATTATGGAGCAACATTTGACATCTTTCTACATTCTTCCGCACACACCTGCGGCATGCTTCAGCGCACTCTCTGCAATGTTTCATTCCGTGTTGTACATGTCTTTCGCATTCTTCGGCACAGGCATCACAAATTTCTGCACATTCCTGGCATAAGTGAGTGGCATGTTCTCCCCCAGACTCATTAGCTGGCCGGCAGCATTACAAATAATGGCACCCTGAAGGTCCAACTGAATACAAGCGGGCTAGCATTTTTACGCTTTCTTCCTGCAGGCAGGCATAGGCGCAGTGACGACAAACTGAGGCGCATTTTAAACACGCGTCTACCCTGATGCTGTTGGTTGTGCATAATTGAGTTTTTAATGGTAAAAATTCAGCTCAGGTTACGGACATGGTTATTTAGTTTATTAGGCGATGTAGCTTAAAAAACTAGGAAGATTTAAAGGCACGAACTGCAGTTACGTGAACAAGAAGCTATATTAACACCACCGAATAGCATTTTATTTTTATTCAATTCTTTTTCGCTGGCATGCCATGGCTGTTGATAAAATCGGAGAGCTCTATAATAGCTTTAGATTGTTCTTCAATAATCATTCTGGCCTCTTGCTGTGCAGCTGCGTCATTGCGATACTTAAGCTCTGTTCTTGCCATGGCGATAGCTCCCTGATGATGGCATATCATTAAGT
>MWVW01000326.1_pt1 | contig 11101 bp, 11 predicted proteins | sample 1047191 | NCBI WGS metagenome assembly MWVW01 (sample SAMN06349985, study PRJNA376086) | soil metagenome | isolation source: MtG22-5 sample Antarctic (ecotone) | place: Antarctica
AAAGTATGTTCCTAAAGTAGCAAAATAATTATTGGATGCGAAAACTATTACATAAATTAGTTCCTTCCTTAAAATCTTTTGTATATCAAAATTAAAGTAAACAAAAAGACTGGCAATGGACACAATTAAAACCGTGAAGTAATATGCCGGAACAATGCGAGAAATTCTGCTTAAATAAAAATCTTTCAGAGAAAATGAGCCTTTTAAAACCTTGCCTCTAATAATCGTAGTTATTAAAAACCCGGAAATGACAAAAAAAACATCCACCCCAACAAATCCACCTGGTAACCAAGATTTATGTAAATGGAAAATAAAAACTAATAATACTGCGAGCGCTCGTAATCCCTGAATATCATTTCTAAAATTCATAGCTACAAAACTCTTTGAAATATTTTAGAAACTAAAAAAAAGTTCATGTAAAATGCATCTATATACTGTTAGTGAAATTATGTGGCAGCCTTGCATTATAAATTCTGTGAGTTTTCGAAGTAAAACTGATGGTAGATGCATTGTTTTGTAGAAATGCTTTTTGTATTTCAATACTGCAACTAAATTTTTTGAATAAGGCTTTAACATTATCGGTTGGCTTGTCAATGATGGTCGCCATAAAGTGGCAGGTAACTCATAAGTTTATTTTTTTGCAGGTACCAGCATTTACACGAAGCGCTGTACCTTCCTCCATGATCTTTAATAATGGCATTTAAATTATGGTCTGGATTAAAGACCAACCCGATAACAGTGTTATTATAATACGTAATAGTTTTAGGCGAGATGTTATGATACTCTAATGTTTTTTTAATTGCATTACCTGTCATAGTTCGAAGATATTTTATTGTGGAAACAGATAATGCATGAATATAGTTGGGGATGGTTAATTATTTGCACTGCGAAATCTTCATGTTGGTGCTATCTTATTAATACTAAGTCCCCACGTAAAGTAAATCAAATTAAATAGTCTGCTTTTACTTATTCTCTTCACTCATTAGTTCCTTATTTACGTACACTCCCGCTTTTGCACCTTCAGCAGCAGCCACTACCACAAACTGTACATCTTGTGAGGCATCGCCTACAACGTATAACCCTTTTATATTTGTTTGTTGAGATTTATCTGTTAATGCAAGGCTGTCTTTGCCCAATGTGCATCCAAGACTTCCCACAAGATCACATTGCACTTCATATCCATTAGAAAAAAACAAAGCATCCGCCGCATGCTTATCTCCGTTTTCTAAAATTATATTTTTTAATTTTCTATTCTTGCTTTCGAATGATTTAATCGGTGTTGTAATTACCTGGATATTTTTCTTCCTTAAAATATTTTTTTCCTCCTTTCGCATGTATTTTTTTCCGTCAGTAAATAATGTAATGGAATTGCTCCATAGGGTTAGCGTTAGCGCCAGATCACCACCGCCTTTGATTTTAGAGTAAACCGCTATTTTTTTATTTGTTGCTTCCCACCCATCACAATAAGGGCAATGGAACATTGATGTACCATATAAAACTTTAGCGCCCAATACTTCAGGCAATTTATCCTTTAAGCCCGTAGCCAGTATTAATTTTTTTGAATGATAAATTCTTCTATCAGCATCAGTAACTGTAAAATGACTTTTACTTTTTTTTGTGGCTTTGGTTACAGCAACATACTTTATTTTAACTCCATATTTTTTTATTTCTTTTCTTGCAAAGTTTAAAAACCCAACAGGCTTTATGCCATCCCGGGTAAGATAATTATGCATGCCATGGGATTGTAAATTTCTTTGCTTACCATGATCAAATAATAAAACTTTTCTTCTACATCTCCCTAATACTACGGCAGCATTTAATCCCGAAGGCCCGCCACCAATTATAATTACATCATATAATTCCATTGTTAATGATTTATCTGAGTACTGTAAAAGTATAAATAGATAATTGTATGTTCATCTTTTTGCCATTTATAATATACCATGTTGGGGTTATAAGTTTTTCTCTATCTTTAATTCTTTACCAAACTGTTTTGCTTATGTCAGTGTTAACTGTCGAAAACCTTTATAAAAATTATGGCTCGGTGCAGGCGCTCAAGAACGTAAGCTTCAGCGTACCCCCAGGATCAGTCTTTGGTATATTAGGCCCCAATGGAAGCGGCAAAACAACCTTACTCGGTATTGTAATGGATGTACTTAAGGCCACAAAAGGAAATATTCGCCTCTTTGATAAAGAGCCAAATGCGGATCAAAGGAAGCAAATTGGTACTTTATTGGAAACACCTAATTTTTACCATTATCTCTCAGCACAAAGAAATCTTGAGATTGCTGCAGCAATAAAAGGCCAGGATGAATCAGACATTCCCAGGGTTTTGGAAATGGTTAATCTTACCCAGCGAAAAGATTCCAAGTTCAGTACATATTCTCTTGGTATGAAGCAGCGGCTTGCAATTGCTTCGTGCCTTTTGGGTGACCCTCACGTAATGGTTTTTGATGAGCCTACAAATGGTTTAGACCCGGTAGGCATTGCAGAAATAAGAGAACTGATAAAAAAGTTATATCACCAGGGTAAAACCATTATCATGGCAAGCCACCTGTTGGATGAAGTTGAAAAAGTTTGTACCCATGTGGCCATTTTAAAGAAAGGAGTATTAATAACTTCCGGAGATGTTAATGAAATACTGGCTAATGAGGATATTGTAGAAATAAATTCAGATGATAACGAAAAATTATTGGTGATATTAAAATCATTAAATAATTATACAAAAGTAAAAGAAGCTAAAAACTGCGTGCAGTTATACTATCCTGTTAGCACCGCAAAGCTTGGCGAGATTAACAAACATTGCTTCAATAACGGCATTGTTTTAAATCATCTTCAGTTAAAGAAGAAAAGCCTGGAAGATAAATTTTTTGAATTAACTAATAATTGACCATTATGATGCACTTATTAAGAATTGAATGGCTGAAAATTAAAGGGTATAAAACTTTCTGGGTTCTTGCCACCTTATTTTTGGTGAGCATTTTAGGGGTTAATTATTTTGCTTATAATATTAAGCAAGGTATAAGCCAGGGTAGTAATGGTACTGTAAATAGTTTTCTTGGCAGCCCCTTTAGTTTTCCGAATGTTTGGCATACAGTAACTTATTTTTCCAGTTTTTTATTGTTTATTCCAGGGTTGATGATCATCACTTCTATTACAAATGAGTATACCTACAAAACGCATCGGCAAAATATTATTGATGGTTGGAGCAGGCAGCAATTCATCCATGTAAAAATTGCTTTGATCATCATCATAGCAGTCCTCTCAGCTATATTCGTTTTTTTAACAGCACTCTTTTACGGATTACTTTCAGGAAGTGATTTTAGTTTTGAAAAGGTAGAATTTATCGGCTATTATTTTATTCAGGCGTTATCTTACTGCCTGTTAGCTCTATTGCTTAGCGTATTAATTAAACGCTCCGGGCTTTCTATCGGTCTTTTCTTTTTATATTCTTTTATAATTGAGAACTTTTTGGGGGCCATTTTAAATAATACAGGGGGAAACAAAGGTATTAATGGCCCTGGCGATTATCTTCCATTGAACACTGTAGATAATTTAATCCCTTTTCCTTTTTTTAAAGGACTTGTGCCCGGTACCCAACCATCTATTTATGTATTATTTTCCCTGAGTGCAGTTTTTTTATTTTTATATTACTATATCTCGGTACGAAAATTTAAGACGCAGGATCTATAACACTTTTCTTATCAATTTTTGAGAACTGTAAGTTCTTTTAATGCCGCATCAATAGAGGGATATAAAAAAGTAAATCCTGCTGCTTTTATTTTTTCGCAGCTTACAGTTGTGCTTTTCAAGATCTCTATGCTTTTTTCCCCCAATATTATTTTTAATAAAAACTTTGGTAAATGAGCAGGGATATAAAATTGCCCTCTAACTAAATTTGCCATTTTCAAAATAAGATTTTTGTTATCAACCGGAAAGGGTGCTACCGCATTATAACTTCCTGATAATTTTTCATTTTCTATCGCATAAATGTACATTCTACAAAGGTCATCCATGTGTATCCAGCTAATAACTTGTTTGCCACTCCCTAAAATGCCTGCAATTCCAAATCGTAATGGCTTTTTAAATTCGGCATAAGCACCCCCTTCATTACTTAGCGCTATACCGGTTCTTAATTTAACCAATCGCTTATCAAGTTGGGTAATGGGCTCAATACTTTGTTCCCACAACCTGCACGTTTCTCCTAAAAAATTTTTGTCAGCATTATCAATCTCCACAAATTTATATGTATCCTTTTCTATGTTACTTTTTGCTGCAGGCGTTGGGGACGTATTAGTAACGGTATTTTCTCCATACCATCCAATTGCTGAAGCTGAAATAACTGCCTTTACCTTGTTAGGATTTTCCTTTAAAGCGGTTATCAAAAGTTCGCTGCTTTTTGTTCTGCTTTCAAGTATTTCCTGTTTATATTTTGTTGTCCATTTTTTGTCCATAACACCTGCGCCGGCAAGATTTATAATATAATCCGTTCTTGATATAGCGTCTACATCTAATTCTTGTTGATCAACATTCCATTTTGCATAAGTAATCATCTTGTTATCAGAAACTTTTTGCGGTTTTCTGCTAACAATAATAACGTAGTAACCTTTGGCAGTTAAATGCCTTGTTAAATTCTTTCCAATAAGTCCGGTTCCCCCTGTAATAAGCACTGTAGGCATAATAGTTATTGTATTTTTAGTAATAGCAATTTCTGAATAATCAGTAAATTTAATCTTTATAAAAGCGTATGAAATTTAGAAAGTTTTCTTTTTTAATAATGTTGTTTATTCCGCTATTCAGTATAAGCCAGCGTATAAGTTATTCAACACCTGAAAGTGATGATGGAAAAGCGCTGGATTTTGAAATTATTGGTAAAGTAAGTGGTAATTTTTTGGTATATAAGAACGTTCGTAATCGTTATGCTGTAAGTGTATACGATAACGATATGAGTTTGAAAGAACGGGTTTCGTTGGATTTTATGCCGGATAAAATATTGAATGCCGAGTTTATTGCTTACCCCGATTTTTCTTATATAATTTATCAACATCAAAAGAGAAATATCGTGTATTGTATGGCCGCAAAAATTGATGCCAATGCAAAAGTGTTGGGCACCCCCATACAATTAGATACTACCCAGCTTAGCATTTTTTCAGATAATAAGATCTATAATATGGTGAATAGTGAGGACAAACAAAAGATCATGATCTTTAAAGTTCAGAAGAAAAACGACAATTTTAATTTCAAAACCCTTCTTTTTAATTCAGACTTACAATTGCTGCATACTTCGAGAAAGCAAATGCCTTATGATGAGCGCAAAGATATTTTCAGCGATTTTTTAGTAGACAATGAGGGCAATTTTTTATTTGCAAAAACTATAAAAGGGGGCAACAGGGAATTGATTTCAAAATTATTTTTATATACAAAATCTCCCACCTCAGATGAGTTTTCTGAAAATGAGCTGTCTTTCAATAAAAGATATTTGGATGAGGTAACATTAAAAGTGGATAATATTAATAAGCGCTATCTTTTAAATTCTTTTTATTACAATGAAAAGCGTGGCAATATTGATGGATTATATACAGCTATATGGGATAAACAAGCTGATAAATTATTTGTGCAAAACATGGTAGCTTTCAGCGATACTTTAAAGAGGGAAGCCAAACTTAATGGGGCTATTAGATTTGCATTTAATGATTTTTTTATCCGCAATATTATTCTAAAAAAGGATGGAGGCTTTATTTTGTCGGCTGAAGATTTTAGCTCCCAATCTCGATCTAATCAATGGAACCGGATGGATTATTTATATAATTCCCCTTTTTCTTCATATGATTATTACCTGTACTCCCGATCTTCTTATTGGTATTATTATCGTCCGAGGAATAATTTTAATTCTTCATCCAGGTATTATTACAATAACATCGTAATTATGAATGTAGATAAAGAAGGAAAACTTGTATGGTCTAATGTTATTCCTAAAGAGCAATATGATGATGGAGATGATAATTTCCTATCGTATCAAATACTGAATGCCGGTGGCGAACTCCACTTTTTATTTAATGAGCTCGAACGAAAAAACCTTCTTATTTCTGATCAGAGTATTAGTGCCGATGGCAAATTAACCAGAAACCCTACGTTAAAAAGCCTCGATAAAGGTTATCAATTTATGCCAAAGTTTGCTAAGCAGGTAAGCGCAAAACAAATCATTGTGCCATGTACCTACAGGAACTATATTTGCTTTGCAAAAATTGATTATTAATAATCGTTTCATAAGTTTAAAAGGTTTCAAAGTTGTATGGTTAAGCCTTAAACTTTTTTGAACCTGTTAAACCTTTCAACTCTGTAAAGTGGTAGGCATTTTTAAAGCCAATAATCCTTTTAATACTTTTCTATTATTTATTTACGGATTGCTTTTAAAGCTTGCCTGGTTTATACATCCCCAAATTCCGGTTACACAAGAAACAGATGGCTTTTTATTTAGAAAACTCCTTGACATACTGGGGAACATAGGTTTAAGTTTTTCCTTGATCTATCCTCTCACAACTTATTTTTTATTATTTATCCAGGCAATTACTTTTAATAAATTAATTAACGAACCAAAAATGATGCAGCGGGTAAATTACCTGCCTGCTATGAGTTATTTATTGATAACATCCATGTTTACCGAATGGAATGTATTAACTGCCCCGCTGGTGATAAATACATTTTTAATTTGGGTTTGGGCAAACATGAGTACTTTATATAATAATACAAAGCCAAAGTCTACGTTATATAATATGGGTTTGTTAATAGGAGTTTGTTCATTATTCTATTTTCCTTCCCTGGCATTTATTATCTTAATTTTATTTGCATTGTTGGTTTCTCGCCCGTTTATAGTGGCAGAGTGGGTCATTTCTTTTTTAGGAGTATTGACTCCTTATTATTTTTTGCTTTCCTATCTTTTTTTAACCGATAACTTAGTGGGTTACAAACTACCGCGATTTAAGCTCGGTTATCCTGTTTTTCACCTGGACATTTGGGGATTGGCAGGTATCTGTTTAATAATTGTTACGTTTTTATTAGGCATGTATTTTATGCAGGCTAATCTTAAAAAATTGCTGGTGCAAATTCGCAGTAGATGGAACCTGATTTTATTATATTTTGTAATTGCCCTGCTGGTGCCATTTGTTAGTGCATCTCATATATTTGAGTATTGGATACTAACAGCTATCCCTTTAGCTTCATACACAACATGTGCTTTTTTATACCCCGTTAAAAGATGGGTCCCGGTATTATTGCATGGTTTGATGGTTGTAATTATTGTCGTGGTGAGTTTAAAACAATCCGGGTCATTTTTTCTTTTATAAAAAAATATTCAGAACCAATAAAATGTTATGAAAATTGCAAGGATCTCCATGTATTTTTGCATAAAAAATAAACATAAACTAAGTACAATGAAATTTGGAGTAGTTAATTTCCCCGGTTCAAATTGTGAAAAAGATATTGTTTATGCCTTAAGAAGTGATTTGGATCAGGAAGTTATTGAACTATGGCATAAGGATAGAGATTTATCTAAATTCTCACAAGAGGATTGTATAATACTACCAGGTGGTTTTAGTTATGGTGATTATTTACGTTGCGGTGCCATAGCAAAGTTTAGCCCTATGATGCAAAGTGTAATTGAATTTGCAAACCAGGGCGGTAAAGTGCTGGGTATTTGCAATGGCTTTCAGATATTATGTGAAAGCGGCCTGCTTCCCGGAGTTCTATTGCGCAATGCCAACATGCAATTTGTTTGTAAAAATGTTTTTATTAAAAATTCAGAAGGTGTAGTGGCAAAAATTCCGATAGCACATGGTGAGGGCAGGTATTTTGCTGATGAAGCAACTTTGCAGAATCTCACTGCGCAAAAACAAATTTTATATCGCTATTGTGATGATAAAGGAAACATGAGTGAAAATTTTAATCCCAATGGCTCTATGGAGAACATTGCAGGCATTTGTAATCAAAATGGAAATGTGTTTGGAATGATGCCACACCCTGAAAGAGCCTGTAGTGCTACATTAGGTAATTTAGATGGAAAAAAGGTTTTTCAGGAAATGTTTTCAATAAATTAAGTTAAGTTACTCCTAATAGTTTTTACCGCGAAGCCCCAATAAGGATTGTTATCGTATTTTTGTTAAAAGAAATTCAATGAAGAAATTAATTTTTACATTATTTGCTTTAGTAACGATTATTGGTTCTTATGCGCAAATTTTAAACCCAGTTACATTTAATTATTCTGTTGTAAAAAAAGGAACTGACATGTATGAAGTACATGTAAAAGCCATGTTACAACCTAAATGGCATATCTATTCTGTAAAAAATCCTGATGGCGGCGCCATTGCTACTGAATTAAAGATTATTGATGGCAAAGTTGTAGGTGCAGTTAAAGAAAAAGGCAAGTTGAAAACTTCATTTGAAAAAGAGTTTAACGTTAATCAAAAATATTTTGAAAGTTCGGTTGAGTTTGTTCAGCTCGTTAAAACCAAGCCTGGTAGCAATAAAATTTCCGGCTCAATTAATTATATGGTTTGTAACGATAAGCAATGCCTTCCCCCAAAAGAGGTTGAGTTTAAAATAAAAATATAAAGGATTACCTGTTAATAACCTTATAGGATAGCAAATTGTTATCCTATTTTTTTTATCTTGCCTTGTATGAAGAGATTGAAATATTTTCTGTCTGTTTTTTTTTGTATTACCGCTCTAATCGTTTTTGCACAAACAGACACACCAGAACAAATTAAAGCTCCCAGATCTTTAATGGCTACTTTTCTTGATGGATTGCGTTGGGGATTTATTTCTGTCCTGCAGCCATGCCTTTATGCAATGTTTCCGGTAACGGTTTCTTTTTTTTTAAAGAGGAGCAACACCCGGGCTCACGGTATAAAAAATGCAACACTCTATTCTTTTTCAATTATTGCAATATTTACAATACTTGGCTTGCTGCTTACCATTGTATTTGGCAGAGACACGTTATACCAGATTTCCAGCAGCGCAATCTTTAATATTTTTGTTTTCCTTTTATTTGTTCTTTTTGGAATTTCTTTTCTCGGAGCATTTGAAATCACCTTACCTGCATCATGGACAAATAAAATAGATTCCAAAGCCCATGTCAACAGTTTTTCGGGTATTTTTTTTATGGCCCTTACTTTAGTGCTGGTGTCTTTTAGTTGCACTGCTCCATTTATTGGTAATTTATTGGTAGATGTAAGTCAGCAAAAAGAAAGGCTGGGCCCGGTGATTGGTTTTCTAGGTTTCTCTATTGCTATTGCCTTGCCATTTGCATTCTTTGCTTTTTTTCCGGGCATGCTCAATAAAATTGCAAAATCAGGTGGATGGCTCAATACATTAAAAGTTTCTTTTGGTTTTATTGAACTGGCCATGGCGTTGAAGTTTTTATCTAATGCTGATCTGGTATATCATTGGGGCCTTCTGGATAGGGAAGTTTATCTTTCTTTATGGATCATTCTTTTTGGTTTACTCGGCATTTATCTTTTAGGGAAATTAAAATTTAAACATGATGATCATTTACCATTAAATGATTACGGACTACCATACCTCTCAGTTACAAGAATATTTTTTGCTATTGGGGCACTTGCCTTTACGGTTTATATGATCCCCGGATTGTGGGGTGCCCCATTAAATGGAATAAGTGGCTGGTTGCCGGAAAACAAAACACAGGATTTTAACCTGGAAAAACTTATAAGAAATAATAAGATCTCAGGCAGTGATTCAATTCAAAATAATAATTCTACCGAATTAATTATTAAGCCAAAAAAATATACGGATATTTTAGGATCGGAAATACCAGGTGTTGAAACATTTTTTGATTTTGATGAAGCTGTAGCTGCTGCCAGGCAAATGAAGCGGCCAATCATGATAGACTTTACGGGTCATAGTTGTGCCAATTGCCGTAAAATGGAAAGCGAGGTTTTATCAAAGCTGGAAGTGAGCGATCAGCTTCATAAATATTTTATAGTAGCATCATTGTATGTTGATGAAAAAAGAGAGTTGCCGGAAAATGAAAAATACATATCAAAATTTGATGGTTCTAAAATAAATAATGTCGGGGCAAAAAATCTTGATTTTGAGGCAACCATTGCCAACTCCAATGCACAACCATTATATATTTTTACTGACCAGGAAGGTAAGGTGATTAAAAATGCAGGAGGCTACGAACCTGATGTGGAACGGTTTGTAAAAATTCTGAATGAGGTTAAAGCCGAGAATAAAAAGAGATTCCCATAAAAAAAATCCTTCCATTTTAGAAAGGATTTGAATTAAATAAATAATAAAAATATTTATAAAGCAATTTGCTTTTCAACCATCATCCTTCTTAAGTTAATAAGCCCATAACGCATGCGGCCTAAGGCTGTATTGATACTGCAATGGGTTAGTGTGGAAATCTCTTTAAAACTGAGATCTGCATAATGTCTCATAATAATTACTTCCCGTTGATCTTCCGGTAGTAGCTCCAGCATTTTTCTTACTCTGTCATAGCTTTGCATTTGCATCATCTTATGGTCTGCGCCTGCCTCGGAAAAATTGATTCCATCAAAAATATCATGGTCATCACTTGTTTTAATTGATGGGGTGCGTTTTACTTTTCTAAAATGATCCACACATAAATTATGTGCAATTCTCATTGCCCACGGTAAAAATTTACCTTCATCGGTGTATTTTCCTGTTTTTAAGGTGTCTATAATCCTGATAAAAGCATCCTGAAAAATATCTTCAGCCAGGTACTTATCTCTTACCAATAAAAAGATAGTTGTATAAATTTTGTCTTTATACCGCAGTACAAGAGTAGAAAGGCATTCAGCATTCCCATCAAGATATAAATGAATAAGTTGCTGGTCGGTAAGTCTGCTGTAGGAAGTCAAGGATTTCATAAACACACGGTTTAAGGATGTTGGATAATTAAAAGTCTTTCAAAAAAAATTACAAAGAAGAGTTAAGCTATTACGAAAGAGTGAATAGTTTTTCGCCTTTTCTAAGATTTGGTAGTGTTAAATTATACAAAAATTTGATAATACCAATTTTTTTTTTACTTTTTTTAATTATTCTCTGCGAAATAGAAATC
>MWVW01000327.1_pt1 | contig 11065 bp, 8 predicted proteins | sample 1047191 | NCBI WGS metagenome assembly MWVW01 (sample SAMN06349985, study PRJNA376086) | soil metagenome | isolation source: MtG22-5 sample Antarctic (ecotone) | place: Antarctica
TCCAATTACAATTAATTTCGCCGCTCATAAGCTACCAAAATGTATGTTGAAAAAATTACAAGATAAATGGAACGTTAGTGGTTGGAGATTAGTTTTGATACTGATCACTTTTGCTGTGGCTGGCAGCCTTACCGGGTATGCTGGAAAAAAGATCATGGGCTTTACCGGTATTGAAGCTGCCGGAATTTACATACCTATATATGTAGTTGTCGTAACACTCATTTGGCCCCTAATGGTGATAGTTATTAGTGTCCCCATGGGACAGTTTGTTTTTTTTAGAGGGTATTTAAAAAAGATGGGAAGAAGGATAAGGGGGAAGCGGAAGGATCAGATGAACAAGGAACAGATGAACAAGGAACAAGGAGAAATGATCAATGGGCAACGATCAATGTTCAATGTTCAAACGGGAACAGGAAACCAGAAACGCCTTGCTATTTTCGCTTCTGGAACCGGTTCGAATACACAGCAGATCATTGATTATTTTACTTCACCTTCAGTGAAGTGGCATGTAACTGTATCGTTGATCGTTTGTAATAAACCGGGTGCTGGAGTTTTACAAATTGCGCAAACAAAAAAAATTAATACTTTATTGATTGATCGGGAACGTTTTTTTTATGGCGATGCTTACCTGGATGTTTTGCACGAAACAAAAATTGAGCTTATTGTATTAGCGGGTTTTTTGTGGAAAATTCCATTACCAATAATACATGCTTTTCCTAAACGCATTATTAATATTCACCCGGCACTATTACCAAAATACGGTGGCAAGGGTATGTATGGAAATAAAGTACACGAAGCTGTAATCGAAGCAGGAGAAAAAAAATCCGGCATCACTATTCATTATGTAGATGAGCATTATGACGAGGGTGATATTATTTTCCAGGCAACCTGCGATGTGCTTCCCGGCGATACACCGGAAACATTAGCACAGCGAATTCATAAATTAGAACATAAGCATTACCCAGCAGTAATTGAAAGATTAATTAGAAATTCACCGGGGAAAAAATTTCACTCCTAACTCCAACACTTCACTTTACCATTGCATTTACATTTTGTTTTGTTACTTGCTCTTACGTGAACAGCCATAGCTATAAATTATTTTTTTTACTATTCGCTTTTCTCCTTTTTATGCAGGTTGTTTCTGCTCAATACAAAGTGCAGGGCACGGTGTATGACAGTTCACGCAGTTATCCACTTGAGGCTGTAAGTGTTCTTTCTACCAGTGGACGGGGAACTATCACTAATGCGAATGGTTTTTACCAGATAGAAGTAAGCGAAAAGGATTCAATCTGGTTTTCTTATTTACAAAAGCCCACCATTAAATTTCCAATTTTAAAAATAACAGATGTTACACAGTTTGATATTGCCTTGCATGTACCGGTAACTGTATTAAAAGATTTAAAAATAAGGCCACGTAATTACAAACAGGATTCAATTCAAAACCGTATGGATTATGCAAAGGCTTTTGATTTTCGAAGGCCAAATTTCGAGAGCATGACCTCAATGAGTTCTACCGGGGCAGGAATAGATATTAATGAATTGATACGATTATTTCAATTTAGAAAAAACAAATCAACACTTCGTTTTCAACAGCGACTACTACAGCAGGAAAGAGATAAATTTATCGACCATCGTTTTAATAAACCATTGGTGCGGAAATTAACCGAGCTGTCAGGTGAGGCATTGGAAAAATTTATGGCACTTTACCGGCCAGGTTATGAGTTTAGCCTCTATTCAAGTGATTACGATTTTCAATTCTATATAAAGGAAGCCTATAAAAAATTCATTGTCAACCGGCCTTTATGATTTAAAACCAAAGAGAATAGAGTTCAATTTTCGACTTTTCCTTTTGCCTTCTCACGTTTGCCGTCTCACCTTTAAGTAACTTGTAGGCATGTTATCAAAAACCTGCTTCATCCCCATACTTTTATTTAGTCAATTTTCTTTCTCACAATCTTTTCAAAGGCTGCATCAAAAATCTTTAGTGATTGATACGCATAATGATGTAATGATTTCCATCCTTGAAGGTCTGAAAATCGAAAACGATCTTACAGGAAAAACACATTCGGATATTGGACGTTTTAAAAAAGGAGGAGTTGATATACAGATTTTTTCCATTTGGAGCGATGAGCGATATGAGATGGGAAAAGGATTTAAGTATGCCAACCGGCAAATAGATTCGTTATACTCAATAGTATTGCGCAACCCGGATAAAATGATGTTTGTAAAAACACCGCAGGAATTGAAATTAGCCGTTCGTAAAAAAAAGTTAGGTGTGATGATGGGTCTTGAGGGTGGTCATATGATTGAAAATAACCTGGAATATTTAGACAGCTTGTATAAAAGAGGCGTACGGTATATGACCTTAACGTGGAATAACTCTACTTCGTGGGGCACAAGTGCATTGGATGAGGAGCTACAAAAACAGCTTAAACAAAAATCAGCCAATCGTAATAATAGTCAAATAAATAAGGACAGTGCGTCAGTGGCCTCGCCTACCGGGGGAGGCCGGGAGGGGGTTGGGCTTACAGATTTTGGAAAAACGATTGTGAGAAGAATGAACCAATTGGGAATGCTAGTAGATATGAGCCATGTAGGAGAACAAACTTTTTGGGATGCGATGGCTATTGTAACAAAACCTGTAATTGTTTCGCATAGTTGTGTTTATAATCTATGCCCCCACCGCAGAAATTTAAAAGATGATCAGATAAAAGCAGTGGGTAAAAATGGTGGTGTCATTCATTTAAATTTTTATTCAGGATTTCTTGACAGTAATTATGAACGAAGAAAAACTATCTTTCTTTCCCATCATGCCAGAGAATTAGATTCGCTGAAAACACTTAAATGGCCATCATTTGATATTGATATTTGGATGTCAAAAAAATATCCCAATGAAATGCAGTCGCTAAGGCCGCCCCTATCGCTTTTATTAGATCACCTTGACTATATTGTAAAAATGATTGGGGTTGATCATGTTGGCCTCGGCTCCGACTTTGATGGCATTGAATCAGCGCCACAGGAATTAGATGATGTAACGGATTTCCCATTAATAACGAAAGGTTTGATGGAACGCGGCTATAGTAAAAAAGATATAAAAAAAATATTAGGAGAAAATTTTTTAAGGATATTCAAAGCCAATCATCCTTAATAACCTGGTATCTATAAACTGTTATGTTTTATCTCCCTAAAATCTTTATAATTGTGGGCAGTGGGGACACTGCCCACGGCGGCCGCCCCGGTTGGTGTCCCCACCAACCGGCGAAAATTTGAAATGCACCCTCTTAAAAATCTTATTATGAAAAATATAGTTTTTCTATTATTGTTTATTTCTTTCAATGTTTTTGCCCAGCAACGAAAAGCATTGGTAGGCGGAACTTTAATTGATGGTTTTGGCGGAGAGCCTATAAAAAATTCTGTCATTCTCATTGAAGGCGGCAAAATTGTAAAAGTTGGGCAAGTGGGCACAGTAACACTTCCGCCGGGCACTAATATTATATCTACTGAAGGTATGAGTGTGTTGCCAGGCTTGTGGGACATGCATGTGCATCTGATGATAAACGGCCATGCAGATTATGCCCATTGGGATAAAAAATACCCTCCCGTTTTTCGTTCTGTTATTATGCCTGCCTCGGCTAAACAATTATTATATGCTGGTGTTACCAGTGCCCGTGATCTGGGAGCGCCGCTCGAAGAGAGCATTGCAGTAAGAGATGCGATTAACGCTGGTAAGCTTGAAGGCCCGACAATGTATGTAAGCGGCCCTTTTTTGCAGCACGAGCCATACCCTGGCACAGAACAGTTTCGCTGGGGCATTAAAGGCGTAGCTGATGCACGGGCAAAAGTGCAACGGCTTGCAAAAGCCGGAGTTGATTGTATTAAGCTGATTGATCAGGACCAGATGACCATGGAAGAAGTGCTTGCCATAGTGGATGAAGCACATAAAAATAAATTAAAAGTGGTGGCACATGCACACCGGCCTGAAGAAATAAGACAGGGGCTGAAGGCTGGTGTTGATTGCTTTGAGCATACAGGCCTTGCCACTGCGCCAGAGTACCCGGCAGATGTAATGCAATCACTTTTAGAACGAACTGGCAACTCAAATAATAAATTATTTTGGTGCCCAACCATAGAAGGCCTTTGGAATTACAATTATAACATTCGTTATAAAGAACACCTGGATGATCCTTTGTGGAAATTAGGTTTGCCAGATAGCATTGTGCAGGATATAAAACATTCCATAGCCAACTCTTCACAGCTTTCTTATTTTCAGGTCACCCCATACCGCAGTCCCACTTTAAAAAGAAAATTTGAACAGTTGAAGCAAAGTGGCGTTATGTTGTTGATCGGAACAGACTCCGGCATTCCTATGAAATTTCACAGCCAAAGCACATGGAACGAATTAGATATATGGGTAAGGGAATTGGGTGTTGAGCCAATGGATGCAATAAGAGCGGCCACTTATTGGCCTGCCGTATTCTTTGGTGTGGATAATAAGACGGGTACTATTTCGGAAGGTAAGGATGCAGACATTATTGCAGTTCGCGGAGATGTGCTACGATATATTAATTTGTTGCAACGTGTGGATATGGTAATAAAAGGTGGCAAGCAAATAAAATAAAATTGCATTATTTTACAAGATAAAAGATAAGTATGGCGCAATTAACGCCTGGCATCTGCACCCTTTTGCAACAACAAAGAATGGCCTGGTGTAGTAGGTGGCATTCGTAAAGCCACTTACCTCATTTCTTATATTTACTACAGCATAAAAGAAATTGAAAAAATACTGGGTACAAATTTTAATACTGTGTTTAAAGCCCACCAATCATTATATATTTCAGAATTATGAGAAAAATAATTATTGTAGCAACAGCCATCTTATGTTGTGTTCATCTTTCCTATTCTCAAACAAAAATGAATGTCGCCGCACCAACCTTGCCACTGCAACAGGTAAAGCCGGAAATGGCAGGTGTATCTTCTGAAAGATTGAAAAGAATTGATAGCAACATCATGAAATGGGTGAATGATGGAAATACTACCGCGGCTGTGGCACTCATTGTCCGTAATGGAAAGATCGTATATCATAAGGCATTTGGTTATGATGACCTGGAGAAAACAAAACCGATGCGCACAGATAATATCTTTCGCATCGCATCGCAAACAAAAGCAATTACCAGCGTGGCCGTAATGATGTTGTATGAAGAAGGCAAGTTCTTATTGGATGATCCGGTATCACGCTATATACCTGTATTTGCAAAACAACAGGTATTAGATTCTTTCATTGCAAAAGATAGTTCCTATACAACTGTTCCGGCAAAATCAGAAATTACCATCCGGCAGTTGTTAACACATACATCAGGAATTGGATATGCACAGATCGGCAGCCAGAGGGCTAATGCTATTTTTTCTAAAGCAGGAGTAAGTTCAGGCATTGGTGTTGAACAAGGGAGGTTGCTGGCAACTGATATTAAGAAGTTAGGGAAACTGCCGTTAATGCACCAACCTGGCGAACGCTTTACGTATGGTTTGAATACAGATGTATTGGGTTACCTGGTAGAAGTAACATCAGGCATGAGCCTTGACCAGTTTTTTAGAAAAAGAATATTTGAACCGCTGGGAATGAATGATACTTATTTTTATTTACATCCATCAAAATATAATCGTTTAGTAACCCTGTACGAAGAAGTAAATAGTAAACTACAAAAAGCAAATGCAGAGATCAGGTATAACGGAGTAATCGTAACTGATTATCCAAAAACAGAAGGAACTTATTTTTCCGGTGGCGCAGGTCTTTCATCTACTGTATTGGACTATGCTATCTTTTTACAAATGTTACTGAATGGCGGTCAGTTTAATGGCAAGCGATTACTAAGCCGCAATACCGTTCGCATGATGACTATGAACCAGATTGGCGACATTAATTTTGGCGACAACAAATTTGGATTGGGCTTTGGCATCACTACTGAAAAAGGAAGCAGTATTATTCCAACACCAGAAGGTGTGTTTGAGTGGGGCGGAGCCTTTGCCACGACCTACTGGGCAGATCCCAAAGAAAAATTAATTGGCATTATTTACCGCCAGCTTTGGGGCACCACGCATAGAGAAGCAGCTAATAAATTCAAAGTGTTGGTGTACCAGGCCTTAAATGACTAAACAGCAATAACAAAATATTATGGAACAATTGACTTTAGGTATTGGTACCAGGCTGCAACATACACAACATGGTCCAGGTGTGATTGTTGGTTTCCGGTATGCGACTTATCTTATTTCATTTATTTATCATGGCATAAAAGAGATAGATAAAACTGATATCAAACTGGAAGAAATTATCCCGGAAAATGTAACGGAAGAAATCGAAACTCATTCGGATTTAGAAAAATCTTTATTAAAAATTTTACGGTTGTGGAATGGTGTAAGTGAAGTAGTAACGTTAGGTGATCGCTGGCAAAATGGAACGATGCTTTTACAGCCTGCAGATAAAACATTAAAGCCGAAGGAAATTCCTATTGAAGATTTTTTTCATAAAATAGTGATGCTCAGGGACCGCGTACGGGTAATGGAACAACAGATAAATGCACACAAAATATTAACTGATGAAGACAAGGTGAACCTGCAACAATATATTACCCGCATTTATGGATCGCTTACCACTTTTAACGTGTTGTTTAAAAATAAAGAGCAGTGGTTTGTAGGTGATAAGGGTTAGCCAGTCTACATAGCTTTTAGTAATTACATCAAATATTTTCCCCATCCCTTTTGAAAATTACTTTCCGGCAAATGCTAATAAGTGAAGAGTAAAAACAAAAGAAGAAAAACTATTTATGCCAACCAGCAAACATCAAAAATTAAAATTTAATAAGTTTTATGTTTTTGCTATTGATATGTTATTGCCAACGGCAATTATGATTGTAGTTCTTTTTAATGGCAGACATTATAATGCAACAATTAATTACGGTAACAATTCAAAGGTTGGTAAATATGCTGATGTAAATGGTATAAAAATGTATTATGAAATTTATGGTATAGGCAAACCATTATTATTTATTCATGGCAATGGCGGTTCTATAAGATCAGGGAAAGATCAAATACCCTTTTTTTCAAAAAATTATAAAGTAATAGCAGCAGATGGACGAGGCCACGGAAAAACAATTGATACAGGTGACAGCCTCACGTATGATATGATGGCAGATGATATAAATGCACTTTTAAATAAGCTTAAAATTGATTCCGTTTACATTATCGGGTTTAGTGACGGGGGTATTATTGGTTTGATCTTAGCCATAAAATATCCCAGGAAAGTAAAAATGCTTGCTGCCATGGCACCTAATATAAGGCCGGATTCTGCAGTACTTTATCCAGGGCTTATGAATGAATTGGCACAAGACATGGTTAACTTAACAGATTTAGTGACACAGGGGTACAAAGACAAGATATCAAAACTAAAGCTGACACGGCTAATGGTGAACCATCCTCATATTTCCACGGCTGAATTATCTCTTATTCAAGCGCCGGTTTTAATAATGTCTGGTGACCGTGATATGATCATGTTGTCGCATATCACAGAAATTTTCAGGGCTATACCAAAATCGCAATTATGTGTTTTGCCGGGCTCTACGCATTTTGCATTACAACAGAATAGCAAAGTATTTAATGAAGCGATAGACTTATTTTTTTCTAAGCCATTTGAAATGCCCAATTCATTTTAAATAAGAAAATGTAGATGTATTAGAATCGATAAGTAAAAACAATTTAATATTGAGAAAGCAAATAATTAAACAATAGTTCACCCTAACTTATCAAAATGCAATTTGAAAAAGCCCAATCTTTCTTAATGCCAAGGCTGGAAACCGGACTTCCCTCCTATCTTAAGTATCATAATGCCCAGCATACAAAAGATGTGATAAAAGATGTTCAACATTTGGCAAAAGCTGAAGGCGTGTCAGAAGATGATTTAACCATATTATCCACTGCTGCTTTGTTCCACGATGCGGGTTTTTTAGAAGTTGGTTACAACGACCATGAAGAAATTTCCTGCAAAATTGCAAAAGCAGTATTACCGGATTTTGATTATTCGGCTGAGCAAATAGAACAGGTCAGCGGCCTGATCATGGCAACAAAATTACCACAAACACCATCTTCCAAACTTGAAAAAATTTTATGTGATGCTGATCTTTATTATTTAGGGACAGAGCATTATTTTAAAATAGCTGATAACTTATATCATGAATGGAAAGAATGTGGCCTGGTGAAGAACAAAGAAGAATGGAAACATAAGCAAACTGCATTTTTGGAACATCATCAATACTTTACAAAAACCGCTTTAGAAGAGCGGGCGTTGGTTAAAAATAGAAACCTCTCCCAACTAAAAACTAATAAAAGCTTTAAAACACATCATAAGAAAAAAAATATCTGGATAAATGGCTTTCAGGATTTTATATTAATCACATTAGGTGTAATATCTGCAGGCTTCGGGTTAAAAAGTTTTTTGCTTCCAAGTCATTTTATTGATGGCGGCGTAACCGGCATTGCGCTTATTGTAACTAAAATTACAAGTTACGATTTAGCATTAACAACCTTTATTCTCAACCTCCCTTTTGTATTTGCCAGCTATTTTACGGTAAGCAGAAGTTTCGCAGTCAAAACCTTTATCGGGGTTTCAATGCTAAGCCTTTGCTTGTTATATTTACCCTATCCTGAATTTACAAAAGACAAATTACTGGTTTCTTTTTTTGGGGGCTTTTTCTTAGGTGTCGGTTCCGGGTTGGTTCTAAGGGCAGGCTGTTTAATTGATGGAATTGATGTACTGGCCCTAAATACATTTAAAAAAACCAGCTTTACCGTTACCGAAATTATTCTAGCTCTTAATATTATTATATTCTTTGTTGCTGGTTTTGTGTTTGGAACTGAAGAAGCACTTTATTCTATATTAACTTATTTTACTGCCACAAAAACAATGGATTATGTAGTGGAAGGCATTGAAGAATATACCGGCGTGACCATCATTTCCGGTCATAGTGAAATAATAAAATACAGGTTGGTAAATGAATTAGGCAGAGGTATAACCATTTATAAAGGAGAAAGAGGCTTTCTACCTGAGAATTTTGAAGTAAGCAGCAAGGTTGATATTATTTTTACTGTAGTTACCCGCCTGGAATTACGTAAGCTCAAAAACCTTGTGTATGATGCTGACCCAAAAGCCTTTGTTTTTGCTAATTCAATTAAAGACGCATCCGGTGGAATATTGAGAAGACGGGCAGTACATTAACCGTCCCCCCTGTCCCCCGGTGGGGAACTTAGGCGGGATATGTATTTTGTATTACGGTTGGTTTGGTACAAGTTTTTATGATTTGAATTTTAGAATGATTGAGAAAATAAAGAAAGCCCAAATCTAAGTTCCCCCACCGGGGGACAGGGGGCTAATTGCTTCTGCATTAAGTTCATCAATGTGCATTTTTAATTTTTTTGCAGTAATCTCAACAAATGGCTCGTTCATTATCTGGCGACGGTCTGTATGTTCTCCCGGGATATCAAAAGTTTTGATTTCACCTGTAACATAATCACTCCATCCCAGATGAGGGTCAGGGTAAAGTCCCTGAGAACGAAAAATAGTCATACGACCCGGGTAAGGCTTAGGCTTATAAGCTGCAACCATATCTGTATTTGTAGTCAGGAAATAATATTTTCTCAATGCTTCAAAAGGTTTTAAACCCAAGGATTCATAGTATTCGTAAACAAGTGCTAAAAGTCTTAGGTATCCGTAAATAACCTTATATTTCAATAGTAATACTTGATGTTTCCATTGGTATATTTGGATTGCCTTGCGTTTAATTTTTTTTATACTTTGCTGCGTAAGTTTTCTCCAACTGCTACGGTAGAATCGTTTAGAATTTGTTTCTGATTGTGGAAGCTCTTCATTTTCACCGCTGGTAGCAATATTATGTGAATGATCGACATAAGTAGGAGAAACAGCATTGAAATTAGCGAACAAGGCTACTTTAAATCCCTTGCTGATTAGTTGCTGAGCCATTTCAAATACCACCACTCCTCCAAAACAATAACCTCCCAATAAATAAGGGCCTTCCGGATTAATGGTGCGGATCTCATTTATATAATGTTCGGCCATTTCCTCAATACTTTTTTGAAATTTTTGCTTCCCATCTAATCCTTTTGGTTGTAATCCATACACAGGCTGGTCTGCTCCCAAATGGTGGGAAAGTTCGCGGTAAAATAGCACAGTACCGGCTCCCGCATGTACACAAAACATAGGCAATTTTGATCCATTCGGTTGTATGGGCACTAGTGATGACCACGGCGCATTTGCTTCTTTTTTCTGGAGATAGGTCGATAATTGTTCAATAGTAGGTGTTTGGAAAAGAATCGAAAGCGGAAGTTGAATACCGGTAATCCTTTTAATTTGCGCAAATAATCTATTGGCCCGCAAAGAATTCATCCCCAACTCAAATATGTTATCCTGTATGCCTATTGGATGTATGCCGACGGCCTGCTCAAATAGCTTTGTTAATTTAACTTCTAAAGGATTCCTCGCACCTACAAAAGCCTCTTCTAAATCGGGTCGTTGCTGATCGGGCACTGGTAAAGCAGCCCGGTCCACCTTACCATTAGTGGTTAATGGAATTTCATCAAGAATCACTAAATGCGAAGGCACCATGTATTCCGGAAGTTTTTCGCCAAGAAAACCTTTTAGTTTTTTTGTAGAAACCGTATGGCCTTTATTCAATACAAGGTAAGCAACAAGGTGTTTGTCACCGGGGGAGTCTTCTCTTGTAATTACTGCCGTTTGTTGTACCTCCGGGTGCTGAAGGAGGGCTGATTCTATTTCCCCCAATTCAATGCGGTAGCCCCTGATTTTAACCTGGTGATCGCTGCGTCCCAGGAAAACTATATTGCCATCATTTAAAAAACGGGCTAAATCCCCGGTTTTGTAAAGCCGTGACCCGCTGTCGGTATTAAAAGGGTTGGGAATAAACCGCTCTGCCGTTAATTCGCGGCGATTGAGATAGCCCCTGGCCACACCCGCTCCACCAATATATATTTCGCCTGTAACACC
>MWVW01000328.1_pt1 | contig 11065 bp, 8 predicted proteins | sample 1047191 | NCBI WGS metagenome assembly MWVW01 (sample SAMN06349985, study PRJNA376086) | soil metagenome | isolation source: MtG22-5 sample Antarctic (ecotone) | place: Antarctica
CTTACTAACAGGCCGGGATTTTACCTGGCATTGACATTTATCATCATTGGTATGCAATTATTCCTGGTAGGTTTTATTTCAGAACTAATTGCACGAAATGCTTCAGGCCGGAATTTTTATCTGATTGAAGAAAAATTGGGCTTATAATGAGGCGGATAGCCATTATAGGTCCTGCCCATCCTCTGCGGGGCGGTTTAGCAACTTTTAATGAAAGGTTGGCAAAACAATTTGAATCAGAAGGCAATCATTGCGAAATCATTTCATTTTCTTTGCAATACCCCTCCTTTTTATTTCCCGGAAAAACGCAATACACTAAAACACCACTTACAGAACCACTGACCATTCATTCTCTTATAAATTCTATTAATCCCTTGAATTGGTTGAAAACAGGTGCATGGTTGAATAAACAGCGGTTCGATATAATTGTTGTGCGATTCTGGATTCCTTTTATGGGACCTGCACTCGGCACCATACTCAGGCAGGTAAAAAAAAACAACCACACAAAAGTCATTTGCATTGCTGATAATATAATTCCGCATGAGCACCGTCCCGGCGACCGATCACTTACACGTTATTTTTTAAAAACATGCGATGCATTTATTACCATGAGCGATAAAGTGATGAACGACCTGAAACTATTTGAAATCAAAAAAAAAGCATTGTTGATTCCCCATCCTTTATACGACAATTTTGGTTCAAAAATTACAAAGGAGGAAGCACGGAAATTTCTCCATTTGAACATGGAAGTAAAGATTGTTTTATTTTTTGGATTTATTCGAAAATACAAAGGGCTTGACCTGGCGTTGCAGGCATTTACCAATCCTGCATTACAAAAAGAAAAAATTAAATTACTCATCGCCGGTGAATTTTATGAAGATGAAAAACCCTATTTGGATTTTATAAAGAAAAATGATCTGGATGAATATGTGTTTTTGAAAAAAAAATTCATTCCCGATTCTGAAGTGAAATTTTATTTATGCAGTGCAGATGTAGTGATCCAGCCATATAGAAATGCAACGCAAAGTGGTGTGACGCCCCTTGCCTATCATTTCGAAAAGCCAATGATAGTAACAAATGTCGGTGGGTTACCATCTTTGGTGCCGGATCATAAAGTAGGGTTGGTTTGTAGTGCAGAGCCCGAAGCAATTGCAAAATCCATACTTGAATTCTATCAATTAGGCGAAGATTATTTTATTCCGCATCTTCGCAGCGAAAAACAAAAATATACCTGGAACAACCTGACAACAGCAATATACAGATTAGCAGAGCAGGCATAAAATACCAGGTTGTATTTTGAAAGCTGCATTTTAGCGCTCATTAAGCCAGAAGTAGTAAAGTTTGCAAATTAATGATCTATAGAAGTAAAGCTCCCTTGCGTATTGGTTTGGCCGGAGGTGGTACCGATGTTAGTCCTTATTGTGATTTGTATGGAGGCACAATATTAAATGCTACTATTTCACTTTATGCGCATGCTTCAATTGAGCCTTTACCTGGTAAAGAGATTTTGCTCTTTGCCAACGACAGAAGCGAGCATCAAAAATACGATCTCATTAATGTGTTGCCAGTGAATGGTGAACTTGATTTATTAAAGGGAGTTTATAATTCAATTCAAAAAGATTATGGATTAATCAACACAGGGTTCAAACTAACAACTTTTGTGGATGCACCTGCTGGTTCAGGTTTAGGCACCTCCTCTACGCTTGTTGTTGCTATTATTGGGGCTTTTGCAGAAATGTTGCGGCTACCACTTGGCGATTATGATATTGCACATTATGGCTATCAGATAGAACGCAACCATTTAGGATTGGCTGGTGGCAGGCAGGATCAATATGCAGCCACTTTTGGCGGTGTAAATTTTATGGAGTTTTATGAGGAGGATAAAGTAATTGTAAACCCTTTAAGGATAAAACAAAAATATCTTTTTGAGCTGGAAAATAATTTGCTTTTGTATTATACTGCTACAAACCGGGAATCAGCAAAGATTATTGAGCAGCAATCCCTGAACGTGGTATCAAAAAACGAATCATCAATTGAGGCCATGCATCAGCTCAAACAGCAGGCGCAAATGATGAAGGAAGCCTTGCTCAAAGGCCGACTTAATGAGTTTGGTGAAATTCTTGATTATGGATACCAGCAGAAAAGAAAAATGGCAGCAGGTATTTCTAATCCATTAATGGAGGAAATATATGAGACAGCTAAACAAGCGGGTGCCACAGGTGGTAAGATATCAGGAGCGGGGGGCGGTGGTTTTATGATCTTTTATTGCCCGGGCACTACAAAATATAATGTCATCCGGAGTTTAGAAAGTTTTGGCGGCCACCACAAGCAATATCAATTTGTTGAACATGGACTGGAAACCTGGAGTATATAATCGTTATGAATAAAATCAAAAACATAATAGAATCATCAATATCAGTAAAGCAGCAATTATTACAAAATGAAACATTGGCCGATACCCTAACGGAAATCTCAAATCTTATTGTAGAAGCATTTAAAAATGGCAATCGTATATTTTTTTGTGGCAATGGGGGAAGTGCAGCCGATGCCCAGCACTTAGCAGCAGAGTTTTCAGGAAGATTTTATACTGATAGAAAAGCCTTACCTGCTGAAGCCCTGCATTGCAATACATCTTACATGACCGCTGTAGCAAATGATTATAGTTACGATATGGTATATGCCCGACTCATCGATGGCATAGCCCGTGAAGGAGATGTGTTATTGGGCCTGTCAACCTCCGGCAATTCTTCAAACATCGTGAAGGCCTTTGAAACTGCCCGTGAAAAAAAAGTCATTACGGTAGCTTTTACGGGGTTGTCGGGTGGCATTTTAAAAGGCATAAGCGATTATTTAATAGCAGTGCCTTCCACCGATACTCCACGTATACAGGAAAGTCATATTCTGTTAGGTCATATTATTTGTCAACTGGTGGAAGAGAAATATTTTGGATTGACGTATGATTCGTGAAGCTATCATACTTGCCGGTGGACTGGGAACAAGATTGCGTGAAGTAATGACCGATGTACCTAAAAGCATGGCACCAGTACATGGTCGGCCTTTCCTGGGTTTTATCATAGATTACCTGCGTATGCAGGGCATTGAACAATTTATATTTTCATTAGGTTATAAAGCTGAATATATTAAAGAATACCTGGCGGGGTATTATCCTACATTGGCTTATCAATCAATCATTGAAAACGAACCTTTAGGTACTGGGGGAGCAATTCAAAATTCGCTGAATGAAGCTTCAGAACAGGATGTTTTAGTAATGAATGGCGATACTCTTTTCAAAATAAACTGTACTTCTTTTTTTGATTTTCATAAGGATCGTTCAAGTGAATGTACGTTGGCACTAAAGCCTTTGCAAAATATTGAACGTTATGGATTAGTGCAAATTGATGCAAAAGGTTGCATTTTATCTTTCACAGAGAAGAAATTTTACGAGCAAGGATTGATCAATGGCGGTGTTTATATTATAAATAAAGCATCCTTTTTGAAACGCAATCTTCCGGAAAAATTTTCATTTGAAAAAGATTACCTGGAATGCCTCACCGGTGAGGGCAAATTTTATGGACTTATCCAGAACGGTTATTTCATTGACATTGGTATTCCGGCTGATTTTAAAAAAGCCAGTAGCGACCTTTTAAATAATTTAACTGATTTGAAAAACATAGATGGAGAATGGACATTATTTCTTGACCGGGACGGCGTAATAAATAATGAACTGCCAGGCAATTATGTTGTGAATCCAGATCTTTTTGTCTTTAGCCCGGGAGTATTAAAAGCTTTTGCTATATTAAAGGAACAATTTAAGCGCATAATTGTGGTCAGTAACCAGCGGGGTGTAGGAAAAGGCTTGATGTCTTTGTCTGATTTGCAGAAAGTTCACACTAAAATGCAGGAAGAAATAAGGGAAAATGGAGGCAGGATTGATAAACTATACTATTGTACAGATACTGATGACAGATGTTTTCAGCGAAAACCAAATCCGGGTATGGCTGTACAGGCAATCAAAGATTTTCTGGATATTGACCTTGCTAAAAGCATAATGGTTGGGAACAAAGCCGGCGATATGCGTTTTGGACGTTCTGCCGGAATGCATACTGTTTTTGTAAAAACTACAAATCCTGATCAACCCTTTCCACACCCTGATATTGACTATTGCTTCGAATCTCTCTTGGAATTTGCACAGGCTTTGGAATCTTAGGATAATTTTTAACTTTTTTTGGCGTTCTTAGTGTAATAAATATCGTCCTATACCTGTGATAAGGCCTTATCTTTTTATTCCATATTTTTTTGTTTTTGCATCTTCGGTGAATGCACAAAAAATTGATCCCGCCAATCAAAAAATACTAATCAGGAAAGAAGATTCCCTCCGTTCGCTTGCGAAAAATCTTATTATTGATACCCTTACAGCAAGTCGTATGCGCAATGACAGTATATTCATCCGCACACTGGTAAGGGCTCTTCAGGTAAAAAATTCATTTTATTACCCTTTTGATTCATTACAGGGCGTTTCCAAACTATACGCCCCGGATAGTGCTTTCCGTATTTTCACCTGGTCCCTATCATTTGATGATTATTACTCAAGACAAAGAGGTGCTATTCAATTCAAAACTGCAGATGGTTCATTAAAATTAGTGCCATTGAAAGATTTCTCAGAATTTACAGACAAGCCCAATGATTCAATCCGCACAAAAGACAACTGGATCGGTGCCGTGTATTACAACATCATCAAAACACAGCATAATGGGAAAAATTATTATACCCTATTTGGTTTTGACAATAATAGCGTACGCAGTACAAAAAAATGGATAGAGGTGCTAACGATAAATGAAAAAAATCAACCCATATTTGGGGGAGCACTTTTCACATTTGAAAAAGACAGCATCAGGAAAGCACCCCAGCACCGTTATAGCATTGAGTATAAAAAAGAAGCAAGTACTCTCGTAAATTATATTTCAGATGAAGGAATGATACTGGTAGACCACCTTGTATCAGAAACAGAGGAAGATGATAAACCCTATACCTTTATACCTGACGGTGATTACGAAGGCTTCAAGTGGCAAAATGGTAAATGGGTGCATATAGACAAGGTTTTCAATTTTAAAGTCGACATGAAGGGTGTAGATATGTATTTAGGCAATCCACCTGTAGGCGAGCCATTATTAGATAAAGAAGGCAAGCGTGATGAAAAAAAGCTTCAGGAAAAATCAGATAAAAACCGCGGCAAAAAAAAGGATAACATTGAATGAGTTTTGTTGGTTTATGTTTTGATTTTTTATTAAGCTTTACTATTTGAGTAATTATTTCGGAAATACATTTGCTATCAAGTGTATATTTAAGCCTTAACATGGCATTCCCACAAAATTCTTTAAGAAGCACGGAAATAGAATTATCAATTATTCTACCTTGCCTCAATGAAGCTGAGTCCCTTCCCTATTGCCTTCCAAAGGCGTTTTCTTTTCTTTTAGAGTATAACATTGCAGGAGAAGTAATTGTTGCCGACAATGGGAGCTCAGACGATTCTATACAAATAGCAGCGAACTATAAAGCAGTTATTGTCAGGGAAAACAATAAGGGGTATGGCAATGCAATAATGGCCGGTATAAATAATGCTAAAGGCAAATATATAATTGTCGGTGATGCTGATGATAGCTATAATTTCAGCGACCTCATGCCAATGGTGGAATTATTACGCTCAGACTATGATCTGGTGATTGGTAATAGATTTAAGGGAGGAATACAAAAAAACGCAATGCCTTTTTTGCATAGATACATTGGGAATCCAGTGCTTTCATTTCTTGGAAGATCTTTTTTTAATATACCAATCAGAGATTTTCATTGCGGTTTGAGAGGAATTAAAAAAGAAAGCTTTAGTGGTCTCGATCTCAGAACAACAGGAATGGAATTTGCATCAGAGATGATTGTAAAAGCTGCTCTGAATAAACTCAGAATAACAGAAACACCCGTTGCGCTTTATCCTGACAAAAGAAAACGTCCTTCTCATTTAAAGACATGGCATGATGGCTGGCGACACCTGAGATTTCTTTTATTGTATAGTCCACGTTGGTTGTTTTTAATTCCGGGAATAGTGCTAATGTTATTCGGTATAGCAGGCACATTAGTCTTAATGAAGGGCCCGGTGGAGATTGGAAGTAAAAAACTTGATATTCACACTCTTGTATATGCTTCGGGATTTATTTTAATCGGATTTCAATTTATTAGCTTCTATATTTTTTCCAGATTGTATGCAGCCATTAATGGGTTATGGCCAATGCAGGAAAGATTTCTGCTAACATTTAATAAGTTTTTTAGTTTGGAAAAAGGCATTCTTGGTGGTTTAATAATTTTTATTATTGGGTTTTTCCTAATGGTGAAATCATTAATATATTGGCAAAATACTCATTTTGGTAATCTTGATCCATTAGTTGTTTTGCGTTGGGTTATTCCATCTGTTGTTTTATTGGTTCTTGGATTGCAGATTATTATATCTTTCTTTTACCTTAGTTTTCTTACACTGCAAAGCAGAAAATAACTTATTATGAGCAAGCTATTTGCATACAACAGCATTGTTGTTTCGATGCTCATTATTTATTCTGCGATCCAGGTTTATTGTATCAACCAGCTATCTATTAATTACGACGAAGGATCTTTTGCCAGTTATGGCGTAAGTATTCTTAAATTCCAGAGCAATAAAGATGTGATATTATATGAGAGCAAGTTGCCCATCACTGCTTTAAACATGATTCCCCGGGCGGTGGAACAATTAATCAACCCAAATTTAAATAAGAACTGGTCAGATGCAACTACAGATATCATCCGTGGCCGGTACGTTAGCCTGGTCATTTCAATTCTTCTGGGAATTCTAATTTTAAAATGGGCAAGAAGACTTTACAGTAACCAGGTAGCGTTTTTTATATTTTTACTCTATTTGCTATGTCCTAATTTTCTTGCTCATGGCATATTTGTCACTTCTGATATTTTTGCTTGTTTTTTTATGACTTTAGCTCTTTATTATCTCTGGCGGTTCTTTAACGAATACAGGAGCATGAATTTTATTTTTATGTCAATAGCTACAGGCTTGTCCCAAATTTCTAAATTTTCCATGATTCATCTTTTTATACTAATACCCATCCTGACAATTGCACATGGTATACATAAAAGAAGGAATGGATATCCGCACTATCCTGACTGGAAAAAAACAGTAGTTTTTACATTTTTATTACTGCTTATCAACTGGCTGATTATTTGTTCGTCACATCTTTTTTACCAGGTCTTTCTACCTGTGTCCGAATACTCATTTATGAGTGATTCATTCAAAGGGATACAACAATTTCTTAGCAATGGTGTATCATGGCTTCCAATACCCTTTCCATCCACATATATAAAGAGCATGGATGCGGTACTGTATTTTGATCAACTTGGGGGTGGTGTTGCCGGAAGTTTGAATGGAGCACCGTATATACTTGGAGAAAGCAGTATTAATGGATTCTGGTATTATTATTTTGTTTCACTTTTCTACAAACTTCCAATACCAATATTGTTTTTATGGTTATCAACAATTGTATTACTGATTGTAAAGTTCAATAAAAAATCTTTTTTTAATAATGATATATTTCTTATCCTGCCTGCACTTTATTACTTGATATATATGAGCTTTTTTTATTCCACGCAGGTTGGTATCAGACATATAATGATCATATTTCCTTTGTTATATATTTTGACCGGCAAAGTGGTTGAACAATTAGTAGAAAAGAAAAATAAATATATTCTTTTTGGAATATTTATTTTCATACTGGCTTCTGTGATAAGATATTTTCCGCATTTTCTTCCATACACCAATGAGTTTATCTTAAATAAAAAATTGGCATTTAGAAAAATTGCAGATTCCAACTTATGTTATGGTGAAGGTGTAAAATATTTGACACAATACCTTAGCAAGCATAAAGAAGCTTTGTATTTGCCTGATAAGCCGACATCCGGAAAAATTATTATGGAAGTAAATGAAATGGTGAATCTAAACATTAAATCACAATATAAATACGATTGGATACGTTCATTTCACCCGGTTGGTCATATCCATTCTCAATATTTAATTTTTGAAGTCAATCCGGCCGTGGCCGATTCTCTGAAAAAAATTCATTAATTGCTGATGAAGCGGGTAAAATTATTTTTAGAGACCTGGGGGGTGCATTGTTTTTTGCTTCCTTTATTCTTTACCATTCATAATTATATGCAATATTTCGGTTTGGTAAGCAGTGAAGTAGCCATGAAATCATGTTTAATTATCTTATTTATAACTTCCTTAATTTTTCTTTTGATTTTATCAATCACGAGGCATGTAAATAAGAGCCTGCAATTATGTACACTTTTGGGTGTTATCCTCCTCTTTTATGGAAACATAAAAGAATTGTTTCAATTCACCCTTCATGCAGAATTTATTTCCAGGTATTCTGTGTTACTGCCGTTTGTATTTATAATAGCGATAATACTTATTGTGGTTATTATAAAAAAAAGAGATTATAGGCAAAGCAATCTTTTTCAAAATGTATTGCTTATAATTTTTATTTTGATAGACAGTGTAGTTTTGATTTTTTCAAATAAAGACCGGGTTTTAGTGGAAAATCTTTTGGCAAAGAATGAAAAAGTTATACTTGATAGTCTGTCAAAAATCTCTTCTAAACCTGACGTTTATTACCTTGTATTTGATTCTTATCCGGGATCCGGTTTTTTGAAGCAATATATGGGTTATGATAATGGTTCTTTTGACAGCACTTTAAGCGACAAAGGATTTTATGTGGTTAAAAATCCTAAGAGTAATTATAACAGAACTGTTTTCTCAATTTCTTCAACTTTGAATTTTCAATATCTGGATAACATCAATAAATTTTCTGCAGTCAATCCAAAACTTTATAACCAGGCTCTCCTGACTGTTAAACATTCCATAGTGCCAAAATTTTTTAAACATCTCAATTATAACTTTTATAATTTATCAATTTTCTCCATTAATGATATGCAGCCTATTCACAAAGAAAGTTTCCTTACCATTTCCGAGAAAAAAGTTTTACTAAATAACACGCTTACAGAGAGATTCAAAAAGGATTTATTGTGGACGCTGCTTACCGGAAAATATACGGTTGGGTTTTTACAGAAATGGTTTAATAAAACTGAAGTTGAAATTCGTAATGAACAACTGCAGAAAAGGGATTATAATAATGCTGTAATTGATTCAGTGTTTAAAATTCCGTCACAGAAAGAAAACCTTCCGAAATTTATTTATGCGCATCTTTATCTTCCTCATCCACCCTTTTTTTATGATGAAAATGGGAAAGAGAATGAAATACAACATATTATAAATAATGATTCTTCGAGGAAGAAGCAATTATTTATTCAGTATTTAAAATATACCAATATGGTAATTATGCAAATAATTAATAGAATAAAAAACGCCCCTAATAAGAATGTTGTGATTATAATACAAGGAGATCATGGTTTTACTGACTATGAAGGTGGGCCCAATGAACCACATTTATTTTTTAAAAACTATTCCGCTATATATTTTCCGGATAAGAACTATTCAACATTATACGATACCATAAGCAATGTCAATACCTTCCCCATAATATTTAATAAATATTTTAATACTAAAATCCCATTGCAGCGGGATACTGCTTATTTTCTCAGGTATTAACTAGTCATCCAACTTCAACACAGCAAGGAATGCTTCCTGCGGAACCTCTACATTCCCTATCTGACGCATACGCTTCTTCCCTTCTTTTTGCTTTTCCAATAATTTCCGTTTTCTGCTGATGTCTCCGCCATAACATTTAGCTGTGACGTCTTTACGCATAGCAGAAATATTTTCCCGTGCTATTACTTTTGCACCAATAGCCGCCTGTATAGCTATCTGAAATTGCTGCCGGGGCACCAATTCCTTTAATTTTTCACAAAGCTTGCGTCCGAATTCCTGCCCTCTTCCTCTATGGATCAACGCACTCAAAGCATCCACCTTTTCATTATTCAGCAAAATATCCATCTTCACAATATCTGCTTCACGCATACCTATCGGGTGATAATCAAATGAGGCATAGCCACGGGTCTGGCTTTTCAGTTTATCATAAAAATCAAAAACAATTTCGGTCAATGGCATTTCAAAACTCAATTCCACCCTGGTAGGCGTCAAATAGTGTTGATTGATCAATATCCCCCGTTTGCCTAAACAAAGCGTCATAATATTACCTGTATACTCCGGTTTGGAAATAATTTGTGCTTTTATAAAAGGTTCTTCAATCCGGTCAATCTTAACGGGTTCCGGCATCTCATTTGGGTTATTGACAATTATCTTTTCACCTTTAGTGGAGTAAGCAATAAAACTAACATTGGGTACGGTAGTGATAACCGTTTGATTGAATTCACGTTCCAGTCGCTCCTGTATTATTTCCATATGAAGCATACCTAAAAAACCACAACGGAAGCCAAAACCTAAGGCCTGTGAGGTTTCCAGTTCATAAGTAAGGGACGCATCATTCAATTGAAGTTTATCCATGCAATCACGTAATTCTTCAAATTCATCAGTATTCACCGGAAAAATACCTGCAAAAACCATTGGTTTCACTTCCTGGAAGCCTTTTATAATTTCCTGCGTAGGATTGACGGCATTTGTAATAGTATCGCCAACTTTGACTTCCTTAGCATTTTTGATTCCAGTGATAATATAACCCACATCGCCTGTTTTTACTTCGTTCCTGGATTCCAGCCCTAATTTTAAAATACCTACCTCATCAGCTTCATATTCCTGATCAGTGGAAACAAATTTTACTTTATCGCCTTTGCGCAATACACCATTTACTATTCTGTAATAAACAATTATTCCCCGAAAGCTGTTAAATACACTATCGAAGATCAAAGCCTGCAAAGGAGCTTTTTCTTTGCCATTGGGTGCTGGTATTCTATCAACAATAGCTTCAAGTACAGCATCTACGCCCATGCCAGTTCTTCCGCTAGCAAGTAAGATAGCTTCAGGTTTGCAACCTATTAATTCTATTATTTGGTCTTTGACTTCTTC
>MWVW01000329.1_pt1 | contig 11045 bp, 13 predicted proteins | sample 1047191 | NCBI WGS metagenome assembly MWVW01 (sample SAMN06349985, study PRJNA376086) | soil metagenome | isolation source: MtG22-5 sample Antarctic (ecotone) | place: Antarctica
AATTAAATCACCTGTAAGGCTGTATCGTCGCCATATTCCTTCTTTTTTGTCATTTTTAAAAATTCCTTCATCTTCAAACCCAGGTTCACCTCTAAGTTCTCCAACTTTTATTACCCACTTCCCCTGCTTCAGACCTTTTTTATCAATTGCATTTAGTGTATCGCGATTTACTGAAAGCTGGAAGGATTTGTATTGAGCAAAACCATTGTAGGAAAAAAGAGTAATTATTAAAATAATAATACTGATCTTTTGTATTTTCTGGCTGAAGTGTTTCATAGTAAAACGTATTTGTTTTTACATATCAAATTTACTCTATTAGTAAGATTTTTTTATCCCTAAAAGAAACCTTTATACAATTTTAACCTTTCTGGTTTGCGCTTTAAAAAGAAAGGAAAATTTAAACTCATAATCCATATATCTTTATTATTTTGATAATATTACAACATGAATCCTAAAATAAAAATATGCTGTATCAGTAGTATAGCAGAAGCAAATATGGCACTGAGTTATGGTGCATCTGCTATTGGATTGGTTGGCAAAATGCCAAGCGGTCCGGGGCCAATAGAAGATGACCTGATAAAAAGTATTGCAATCACTATTCCACCACCGATAGGTACGTTTCTGTTAACATGCGAAACCTCAGCAGAACAAATTATAACTCATCATAAAAGAACGTTTACCAATACAATACAATTAGTAGATGAATTACCCGAGAAAGATTATGCGGTAATAAAAGAAGCAATTCCTGCAATAAAATTAGTGCAGGTAATACATGTAATTGATGAAAGTTCAGTTGAACAAGCAATAAAAGTTTCTGAAAACGTAGATGCCATTCTACTCGATAGCGGTAACCCAAAGCTTACAATAAAAGAGCTTGGCGGAACAGGAAGAACACATGATTGGAAGCTAAGCAGGAAAATAAAAGAGAGTATAAATATTCCACTTTTTTTAGCTGGAGGATTAAATGCTGAAAATGTTAGACAAGCCATTGATGTGGTAAATCCTTATGGGGTTGATGTCTGTAGTGGTGTTAGAACCAATGGGCAGCTGGATGAAATAAAACTAAAAGCTTTTTTCGAAGCAATGGAAATCTAGCGTCATCATACAATCCACTACGTGGAAGAAGCAATAACGTTCAGTTATTTACTAATTCACATCCCTTCCTTCACTCAACTTTTTTTTCATGTCTTCGGCAATATCTTTACTCGGTTTATTAGGAGCTAAGGGTAATGCAAGTTGTACATTTTTTAAAGCAGTTTTATAATCCCCGGTCGCAGATAATCCTCTTGCCAAACCCGTATAAGTAGTAAAATTATTGGGGTTTTTTTGCAAGTACTGCCTCAGTACCAAGTGTAACCACCAGTGTAGACGGATTAATGAATCTTGCTGCAGGTTTGCAAAGGAGGTTCACCATTGGCCGTCAAAGTCCTTTATATAATTCCGCAATCGGAGCTACCTATAATGTATATGGATTATATACTTTAAACGTTGGTAACCAAGCGGAAAAAGAAATGGAAACAGGGAAGGGTGCAGTAACCCTGGGTAATTCTATTATAACTCAAATGTGGGCACAGTCCTTATTAACTAAAACAGAAGCAGAAACTATCCTGGATAATTTAAATATCGGGGCTGATGCTGGCGATAAGGTTGGATTGAAAGGGTATGCAAGTATTTTCTATGGACTAAGCATAGGTACACTGGTTCAATTTTATGAACAAATTCCATTAACAACCGGACCGAATGCAGTATTCAGTCCAAGGGCAGAAGCATTACAAAAAGTAATAACGGTATTGGAAAGTGCGGATGCTGACCTGGCAACAACAAGCCCAAGTGCAAAATTTTTAAGCAGAATACCTGCAGGCATTGATATAAAAAATACAGTGAAAGCTTTACTTGCCCGTTATTATAATATACAAAGTATGATTTCCGGAACATACAATGCAGCTTCAGGAAATAAGGCTATAACATTTGCATCGGCTGCAAGCCAGACGGTAAAATCAGAATTTAGATTTACAGCAGCTACCCCGAATCCTTTGGGAGAATGGAATGTGACTATCAATGTATTTGGAGCTATTGATTCTACTTTAGGGTTAAGAAACGGATTGGCTCCTGTGCCAGCCTCTTCTGATCCCCGTATTGGTTTTTATATAAGCAGAACAGGGCCCACTACTTATCCTTTAAAAGGATTTGCTTTAAGCACAACTACGCCGTATCCCGTTTACCTGCCAGGTGAAATGAACTTAATCCTTGCAGAAAATTATGCCCGTCAAGGTTTATTTACACAAAGTAAAACAGCACTGGATGCTGTTCGCACAAAAACCACGGATATTTATGGAATAGGGGCTGCACAGCCATCCTACAATGGACCGCTAACAACTGCTGGTCTGCTACAGGATATTTATAAACAAAGAAGGCTGGAAATGTTTTTAAGCGGACAGGAATTGGAAGATAGCCGCCGATTTAATCGACCTGGACCTAATACGCCTAATGAAGAAAGAAATAGAAACTTTTATCCTTATCCCATTATTGAAAGAAATAATAATACCAGTACACCACCAGATCCTGCTATCTGATTCATACTAAAACGCCTCAGCAAAAATTGAGGCGTTTTTTTTAAATAAATAATGTTGGATTATAAAAGATAAAATCTATTTTAGTGTGTAACTTAGATTTTTATATGAAAAAGAAATTAACTAAAAAAGATGTTGTAGATATGCAACCAGTACTGATGCCGGGTATGCCAGGGATGATTGGGATGGAAGGATTAGCACCAAGTGTGATGTGGGTGCCTGTGAAAAAAAAGGTAGCGAGAAAGACAACTGCTAAAAAAACTACTTCCAAAACAATTACTAAAAAAAGCGGTTCTAATAAATCAACTTCTAAAACGCCCTCAAAAACCGGTAAAAAAAATTCTAAGAAAACGGGAAAATAAATTCCTGATTGTTGCGCCGATAATTTAAACGGATTTTTATTTCATTTTGAAACCTTCCAAAAACTTCGTGGTAAAGTTGCCGCTGATAAAATCTTCGTTTTTCATTAACTGCTGATGAAAAGGAATAGTGGTTTTTACTCCTTCTATAACATATTCACTTAAAGCCCGTGTCATGGTATTAATAGCCTCCTCCCGGGTTTGGGCTATAGCAATTAATTTGCCTATCATGCTATCATAGTATGGGGGTATAACATAACCTGAATATGCATGGCTATCTACTCTTACTCCATGCCCGCCAGGCTGATGAAGCACAGTGATCTTTCCCGGTGACGGACGAAAATCATTATATGGATCTTCAGCATTAATACGGCATTCAATCGCATGCATTTGCGGGTAATGATTTTTGCCTGATATGGTATCTCCCTGTGCAATTTTAATTTGCTCTTTTATAAGATCATAATTAATAACTTCCTCCGTAACGCAATGCTCTACCTGAATCCTGGTATTCATCTCCATGAAATAAAAATTCCGATGCTTATCAACTAAAAACTCCACAGTACCAACACTTTCATAGTTAATAGCTGCGGCTGCTTTAATCGCAGCCTGTCCCATTCTTTCCCGTAGCTCCGGCGTCATAAAAGGGGAAGGCGATTCTTCTACCAGTTTTTGATGACGACGTTGAATAGAGCAATCTCTTTCACTAAGATGGCAAACGGTACCAAACTGATCACCGGCAATCTGTATTTCTATATGGCGGGGCTCCTCCACAAATTTTTCCATGTAAATGCCATCATTTTTGAATGATGCGGCAGCTTCTACTTTTGCATTGTCAAAAGCTTTTTCAATTTCACTTTCTTCCCAAACTACCCTCATTCCTTTTCCACCACCACCAGCAGTTGCTTTTAATATTACCGGGTAGCCCACTTCTTTTGCCAGGTTTTTTGCTTCCTCCACACTTGATAATAAATCTTTTCCTCCCGGAACCACAGGTACGCCGGCTTTTATCATCGTTTCCTTTGCTGTTATTTTATCACCCATTGAATTTATCATCTCAGGTGTTGGTCCGATAAATTTGATCTGATGATCACTGCATATCTGTGCAAATTTGGCGTTCTCTGCTAAAAAACCATAACCCGGATGAATCGCATCTGCATTGGTGATTTCTGCAGCCGCCATAATGTGAGGAATATTCAGGTAACTATCAACGCCGGCAGGCTTGCCAATACAAACGGCTTCATCGGCAAATTTAACGTGGAGACTATCTTTATCAGCAGTGGAATAAACCGCAACGGTTCTAATTCCCATTTCCTTGCAGGTGCGTATAACTCTTAAAGCAATTTCACCTCTGTTGGCTATTAAAATCTTTTTGAACATAAATTAGTTATCATTGAGTCATTAGGGTCATTGAGTCATTAAGGTCATCGCTTTTCATAAATGACTAATGACTATTGACCAATGACTATTTAAGAAGGCTCGACCAAAAATAATGGCTGATCAAATTCTACAGGCGAAGCATCTTCCACCAGCACTTTTACAATTTTACCCGTTACTTCGCTTTCAATTTCATTAAATAATTTCATTGCTTCAATTATACAAACCACAGTACCGGGAGTAACCTCATCTCCAACGCTTATAAAAATTGGTTTGCCCGGGCCTGCCTGACGGTAGAACGTACCAATCATCGGACTTTTTATAGTAACAAGATTATCAGCTTTAGGAATAGATTCTTCTTTTGGTTTTTCAGTTTTTGTAGCTGCAGACGGCAGTAGTTGTTGGGGTGCCTGCTGAAATTGCGGAGCCACAAAGTTTTGTGTGGCTTCCCGTTTTTGCTTGATGGTTATCTTAAAATCCTTTTCCTCAATACTTATCTCTCCAATATTGGTTTTAGTAATTAGTTTTACTAATTCCTGTATTTTTTTTATATCCATCAGAATTAATTGCGTTAAAAATAAATGGGAAGCTAAGATAGGGAATCCTTAATCAAATTATCAAATTTGAAAACAATAAAAAATAAAGAAAATGGCTGATTTTTTGGTAAAACGGGTAGAAAATGTAAAATTATTGGCTAAATATTGCAAAAAGTCAAAGAAAAATATGACCTGTTTTTTTGAAATTATTCCTTTACCCGTTCTACGTATTCGCCTGTTTTTGTGTGTACTCTTATTAATTCGCCCTCATTTACAAACAAGGGGACATTTACTACAGCCCCGGTTTCTACTGTTGCGGGTTTTAAGGTTCGGGTAGCAGTATCGCCTCTAACCCCTGGCTCGCTATAAGTAACCCTCATCACAATTTTATCCGGAAGCTCAACTCCCATAGGTAAATCGGTTTCAGTGTTTATCAAAACAGAAACTTCCTGGCCATCTTTTAAAAATTGAGGAGCATCTACTAAATTCTGCGGTACTGATACCTGTTCATAGTTTTCGGTATCCATAAATGTATAGCCGGAATCATCTTTATATAAAAATTGATAAGGTTTTTTTTCCACTCTCACAGGATAAATAGTTTCTCCGCTGTTCCAGGTTAGTTCAATTGTGCGGTTATTATCAACACCTTTTAATTTAGCCCAAACTTTTGCTGCGGCACGTGCCGTTTTATTTTGTCCAAATTCAATAACAGAGTATAAGCTGCCATCTACTTTGATAATAAGTCCTGTTCGCATATCTGCTGTTGTAGCCATAAGAATATTTTGAGGAGAAAAAGTAAGGTTTAGCTGTTAAGAATTTATGTAAACCAAAACAATCAACTACCTGCTTTTATCGGCGCCTTTTCTGATACTACTTTTCCTTTGTAATACAATTTGCCTTCGCTCACATGTGCACGGTGTCGAACATGCGTTTCATTAGTTGTTTTATCAACACTTAAAGTAGGGGCATCCGCCTTATAATGCGTTCTTCTCTTTGCGCTTCTTTGCTGACTATGTCGGCGTTTGGGATTTGGCATAACCTGAATTTATTATATTAATTTAATTTATGTTTTTTCTAAATTTTTCCAACCCTTGGGATAATGGATTACTCCCTTTATTCACGTCTTCCATTTTTTTAAGCATTTCTAAAACTTCTTTATTGCATTGCGGCCCTTCGATCTCATCTTCTTTACAGCTTCTTTGCAATGGTATGCTTAAAGTTACAAATTCGTATATCCAGTCTGCAACATGAAGATGACTTTCAGTTCTTGAGATGTAATAAATGTCAGGGTCTTCTTCTGTATCATTCATCTCATCAGGATTTTCAACCAGCTTTACAACCATGTTGAATTCATCCCATAATTCCATACCCAGGTTATTTCCGCAACGGTCACAAATTACTTCAACATTACCACCCACTTCAAATTTCAACATCAGGAAAGAAGTGTTCTTCTCCATCGTTAATTTTATCCTGGCATGGCAGTTTTTAAAATCTGTTTGCTTATACTCCTGAAAGAACTTATCGTCTACCTCATAATGGTATTCATGCAAGCCGGGCTTTAATCCCACAAACGAAATATCATATTCACGCCGGTTTCCCATTACACACATTTTAAGGCGGGCAAAGGTATGTATTTAAGGTGAGAAATGATGCCGAAATTGAAGTTTGTTATAGTAGCCATTATCTTTATGCTCCTTATGAAGATAAGAAACAAGAGATTAAATCATAGGTGGATTTGGTTAGTGGCATTAGCCCTTGTAATTATAATTATTAAAGTGTTTTCTGCTAATTCTCAATGGGTGGAAGCACTATATGCAACCGATATTTATCCTGCTTTCTCTTCTTTTTTAAGGATCATTGTAGGGTGGCTGCCATTTAGTGTTGGAGATATATTGTATTTATTGGTAATTGTATGGGTTATATGGAAACTATGGCGGTTCTCAGCAAAGTTATTCAGAAGAAAGCTTGGCAGGAAATGGTTTGCAAATACCGGTTATAAGCTGGTAATAATCGGGATGCTTGTCTATATTATTTTCAATATTTTTTGGGGAATAAATTATAATCGTAAGCTGATATCGTTGCAATTGAATTTGAACCTTAATAAAACAACAACTGCAGACCTTAAAATCATTGAAAGGCTATTAGTAATTAAAGTGAATGAAAGTAAACAGGCATTAGTAAATCAACATGCTTATTATCCCACCAATAAAGAATTATTTAAAAGAGCTGCGGAATGTTACCGGCAGGCTGAAAAGTTGTATCCTTTTCTATCCTACAAACACCGGTCAGTAAAGAGATCGATGTTTGGTTTATGGGGAAACTATTTAGGATTTACTGGCTATTATAACCCTTTTACCGGAGAAGCTCAGATGAACACACGTGTTCCTAAATTTATTTTACCCTATGTTACCACTCATGAAATTGCACACCAACTGGGATATGCAAAGGAAGAAGAAGCCAATTTTGCGGGATATCTTGCTGCCACATCATCCACGGATACATTGTTTCATTATTCTGCTTACCTGGACCTTTTTGTATATGCCAACCGGCAATTATTTTTTCGGGATTCAGTTGCGGCAAAAGATTTTGCAAAACAGTTATTACCGGAAGTAAAAGCAGATATTATAGAGTGGAGAGAATTTTTACGAAAACATAAAAACCCTTTGGAACCTGTTGTACGATGGGCTTACGGAAACTATTTAAGAGCCAATCAGCAACCTAAAGGAATTACAAGCTATGATGAAGTTATTGCCGACCTTATTGCTTTTTATAAGAAGTATGGAAGGATATAGAAGTGGGTTGTGAATAGTGAATGGTCAATCGTGAAACGGCAAACGTGAAATGGTGACTGTTTATTGAATTAAAACTTATTCTTCCACATCATACTTTCTACGGGCCTGTCGGGCTGCCCGCTATATTTAGCGTCTTTCTTTGAATTATATTTTATTTCAACTTCGCCCTCAACAGGAAAATAAATCAATTGACCTATGGGCATTCCCTTATAAATTCGTACGGGTATTTTGCAGGAGATTTCCAACGTCCAGTTACCGCAAAAACCCACATCACCTTTCCCGGCTGTGGCATGAATGTCAATTCCAAGACGGCCTGTAGAAGATTTACCTTCCAGGAACGGGACATGAACATGTGTTTCAGTATATTCTTCAGTAACTCCTAAATATAATTCGCCGGGTTGTAAAACATAGCCTTCTTCCGGAATTTCGAAATGGTTGATCTCATTATGTTTTTTAGCATCTAAAGTTTTGTCTTTATAAGTAGCCAAATGCTTGCTTAAATGCACATCATAACTATTGCTGCCTAAAAATTCACGGTTATATGGCTGAATTTTTATAGTTTCCTTTTCTATTTCTTCAAGAATACGGAGGTCAGAGAGGATCATTCAGGATAATTATTGAGTAATAATGAACAGCAATGGTAATTTAAAAATGTAATTATGCCTGTAATTTATGAGCATGTAAATGATTTTGCAAAAATAGCTATTTGGCATATAGCTGAAGAAAAAAATTATTTTCTTGAGAAAGTTCCTCTCCAAAGAGAAATTACAAATCCTCATAAACAATTACAGCACCTTGCCGGAAGGTATTTACTGCAGCAGCTCTATCCTGATTTTCCTTATCATTTTATAGAGATTGCTGATACCAGAAAACCATTTTTACCTGATGAAGAATATCATTTTTCTATTTCTCATTGCGGTGATTATGCCGCAGTGATAGTTAGTAAAGATCACCGGGTGGGGATTGATGTTGAACTCGTAACACCAAAAGTGGAAAAAGTTAAGCGTAAATTTTTAAGCAACGAAGAGCTTTCTAACATTCAACATTCAACATTCAACATTCAACATTTAACACTGCTCTGGTGTTGTAAAGAAGCTGTATTTAAATGGTATGGAAACGGGGGAGTTGATTTTAAAGATCATATTCTTATAAAACCATTTGACATTAATAGTGATGAGGGAATAATTAATTGTGAGTTTGTGAAAGCTGGAAAAGATCTTTTAAATATCCAATATAAATTTTTTGATGGTTTATGTTTGGCTTGGGTGATCAATTAATCAGTTTACTGCTTCTCATCATCTTCAGTGCCCTCCAATAACGGAATATTTTGAACAGAAGCGCCGGCAATTCCCTTTACAGAGCCATACATGCCCGAAGTGCTCAGTAAAACTTTATCTAACTGTTTTTCTCTTTCCTTCCATATTTTTTCCATTTGGATACGTTCCCTTGAAATAGAATTTTTTATTGAGATAAATCCTTCTACAATTGCTTCAATCTGTTGGCGAAACTCCAGTCCGGTTAAATAATTATAAAGCATCTGCATTTTTTCTCCTTTATTTTCTTCAGATTTTTTTGATTCTGCAATTCTTATAATTGCATTGCGCAGTGCAGATGCCATTCCAAACAATTCTTTGAAAGTGCAAAGCCACACACCATCTCTTTCCCCAAAGCAATCCATCCCCTTCGGAAAAACCTGTGTTACCAATATAGCAAGATCTGCCTGTTTGGTTCGCATATCATTTTTTAATTTGTCTACCCATACATTATTCCATCCTTTGGTTCGTTTGCTTTCAAAAATAATTCTACCACATTCCGTACCTATATTATTTCTTACTATCAAAATGCAGTCAGCGCCTTCAACACCTTTGCCTACTTCAATAACTGTGTCAAACGGAAAGTACTCTCTTAATTTATCTTCTAATACCAGTTCCTGTGCTTCACCCTGGGTTTGCATGGAGCCTTGTTCGCTCTTTCGTTTCAGATCGTCAATTGTTTTTTTCATACTTTCCATCTGTATATCTTTTTCTTTCAGACGCAGATCAAACAATTCTTTTTCTCTTGATGTAATATCCTGCTCTATCTTTTTTTTGTCTTCCAATAATCTTCTCTCTATTTCTATCTCAATGTTTTTAGTTTTCTGTTCTAATTCATTTCGTTCTCTTAACAGGTCGAGTTCTTTTTTTTGAAGGTCCTGCAGTTGTTGTGTTTTTCTGTGGCTGTCTTCTTCGAGTGAAGTTAATTTAGCCTGCAATTCATCTCTTATTTTTTGCTGTGCCGCTGATTGTATTAAAGCTTTTTCTTTTTCAAATTCTTCTTCACGCTGTTTTATTTTGGCATCATTCTTCTCTTTATAAGCCTGCATTTCTTTCCTTAATTCTTTTTTATATTCTTCAGCCTCGGCTTCTCCCAGAGCAAATGAGTGGCCGCATTTGGGGCAATTAATATTATTAGTCATAATAACTTTTTAGTAAATATATGTATTATTTAGAATTAAAAGTGTCAGTTAACTGACAAGTAAATTATAAAATACAAATGTTTTATAGTTAGTAATTTTTTTTTACCGTAAATAATGTGGATAACTATCATTTTAAGATTGAATACATTCTTTATATTTGTCCCAAGATGATAGATGATTTTATACATTTTAAAGTTGGTGAATTGAAATCAATGAAGGACAGTTTAGAGAATCGTCTCGCTGAGATTAAAAATTATTTCGAACAGATAGATAATGCTGTAAATACAATTTCAAAGATTTTAGAGAAGCATGGTGTTGAAAATAATGACACATCAATAATATTACCTAGAAAATTATTTAATCAATTTGCAATCTCAAATGTAAAAACGAAATTTAATTGGAAAAAAATTGCTTTTGAAAATTTAAAAATTCATGATGATTTTTTAACAACAGAAGAAATTTATGAGCGTACCAAATTAGTCCATCCCATTGAATTAGTTAACAGAAGAAAAAGTATTCAAAATTTTAGTGCGGCTCTAAATTATTTAAAATCTGAAGGGAAAATTATGCAAATAAAAAAAAATAATAAATTCTTATATGGATTAACATTAAAACATTATGAACATTCCTTAAGTGGTAATAAAAAGGTCGGCATCTCTGCTGACCTTTAAAAAAAATTGGATGGTTGGTTGATCTCTACCTCCAGTACTTCAAGCCACTGTGTAAAAAGCTCTACTTCCATTTGTTGGGAAGTAACTTTGATAAGCAGTGGACTTCTTGTTTTATAAAGATACTATTTAATAAAATAAAAAACCCCCATTGCTGAGGGGGAGTTTGTGCCCAAGACTGGATTCGAACCAGCACGCCGTTTCCAGCGCTACCACCTCAAGGTAGTGCGTCTACCAATTTCGCCACCTGGGCAATATCTTTAAAAATTATTTTCCGATTCCCGAGTTTGC
>MWVW01000330.1_pt1 | contig 11036 bp, 13 predicted proteins | sample 1047191 | NCBI WGS metagenome assembly MWVW01 (sample SAMN06349985, study PRJNA376086) | soil metagenome | isolation source: MtG22-5 sample Antarctic (ecotone) | place: Antarctica
CTAATTGGTTAACATCTCGCTCCATGGACACATGATGCTGACGTACATACTGCATGACATCATTTTGACGTGACATTTTATCCGCCAATTTTCCCAAATGGTCTTGTGCTAAATGACTCGAGCGTCCACCTGTTTCAACCACTTGCTCCAGCCGTTTATATTCCTGGATAAGGGATAATGCTTTTTTCTCATGTTCTGGTCGCACACTGTCTTGAAGGCTTGCTGCACGCTCAGGATTTTTTAACTCAAACTGTCGTTTAAAATCACTAAGATTATTATGACGACTTCCCCTCAAAGAACCGATACTTGATCGATCCTGAGTGATACCACGCGCATTACGTTCAAGCTTGGCTGATTCTGTAAATTCTTTAAGTTTCGCCTGTCGAAGTAAACGCTCTTCGTCAGGCGTTAATACGGTATTGTGATGGGTCTTGGTATTTTCAAGAGGGCGACTTTCTTGTTCCTCATGATAAACCCCACGAGCCGCTGCAAAGTCTTGTTTGTGCCCCGCCTTATCAAGATAATCCAGCGTAATATCTTTCGCACGATCCCGACCTAATGTTTTAGTGAGATCGTTTTTGGTTAAAAAAGTATCTTTGCCATAAAACAAATCAACACTGTGTCGATGACGACTCATGGCAACATAGGTGGAATGCGCATCCCGATATTGCGTGGCTAAGACGTAGCTTCGATCAACTGTGATCCCTTGTGCCTTATGAATCGTCGCCGCGTACCCATGATCAAGCTGGTTATAACGCTCCATCGTGATATTTATGCGCTGAAACGCTTCCGCCTGATTCTTGTCATTATCAACTTTAATGCTTAGTACGCCGTCTTTAATGGCCTCAACGGTTCCAAGTGTCCCGTTCATGACACCTAATGAGCGATCGTTCTTTAAAAAATAAACACGGTCATGCGCCGCAAAGGTCCGCTCTCCACGCTCTGTTTGCATGACAACATCTTGGCCTAATTCACCTTGAGCATGTCGCATACTTCTTGCAAGCTGGTTTAATTCCAGCACATCCTTTTTGTTATACGCTAGCATGATCTGTGTTTGGAATGGATTGGCCAATCTTGAATCGTTCCAAGCATCGACTAATGCGCTCTTCGCAACCGCCTTGGTTTCAAATTCATGCACATGCGAGTGCGCTGCATAGCGATCAATCGCCTGCGCTGTTCTACCTGTTGCTAATTCTTTGGTCGCATCTTGCTGCCATTCCTGGGTTTGACGGCGAATATCGGTAAGCTCTACATAGTTTAGCTGCTGCGCAATAGCTCGAAAAGCTGCCCCTGCTTCTATCGCTTGCAATTGCTGAGGATCACCCACCAATACAACTTTAGCACCACCCTCATGTGCGACTTCAACCAACCGTGCCATTTGACGAGAAGACAACATCCCCGCCTCATCCACCACTAAAATATCGTTTTTGGTAAGCTTCTCTTCTCCCTTGTCCCAATAATAACAACGGCTCGCAAACGTGCGGCTTGCAATGCCGCTGCTGCCCTCAAGATTCTCCGCGGCAATTCCTGAAAGCGTCACACCGGATACATTAAAACCTTGAGATTCCCATGCTTCGCGAGTTGCCCCTAAGAGGTAACTCTTACCTGTTCCCGCAAATCCGACCACGCACTTTAAATCACCACGCCCGACTAAATGATCAAAAGCGGTTTTTTGTTCTGTCGTGAGCGCCTTTTGCAATAAGGCTCTCTCTTGAAACGCTTCATTAACGGTATGCGTATTGCGTTCAGATAGCCCAACCGACTGCCCCATCATTCGGCTTTCCAGTTGCAGCATTTCTTTTGTCGTAAATCGTTTTCGCCCTTTATCATCCAATCCAAGCGAGAGTATTTCAGAGGACAATTTGATTTTTTCATAAATGAGATTAAATTGGTCCGCATCCACGGTATGGCGATTAACAAAGCGTGCAATGTCTTGATGGGTAAAGGTCGATTGCTGCCGAGTAATCGCATGTAATGCAATCTCAGGATTTAAAAGAAGCTTCTCGCCATTTTCTCGTGCAATTCGTTGATGATCTCCCATACTCGCTAACCGATCACGCGCAACCGTAGGGCCTATTTTGTGTTGCGGCTCTAATAAAATCCCTTGTTCCGCTAAACTCCGGTGATCAATCGTCAAATCACAACCATTCAAAGCAAGATGTTTGTTTGCAGCCTCAGCCCACCCTTCTCGCCAGGAAAGCAATAAGGCTTTATCGTTCCACGCACGTACCTTTTGACCAAACCCATTTTCAGTAACGAGACGCATGGTCAACATCACATGTGCATGTGGGTGTAATTCACCATTAGGTAACCTATCATTGTGAATGCAAAGATCCGCTATCATACCTTGGCTAACAAAGATTTCTTTTACGAAATCTTGCGCTAATAAAATATTTTGATCGAGTGTAAGCTCTCGTGGTAATGCGAAGTTAAATTCTCGCGCAAGCTGTGCATCTTTTCGATTTTCATGGCACTCAACCGCATTCCACAGCGTTTCACGGTCTTTTAAATTGGAAGGTGCATTTTCAGGAAGGATGATTTCGGCATGAGCCACATCTTGTTTTTGTGTGTAGTCATGGGTCTTAGCGTATTTCACATCAAGCAATTTTTCAGCAGAACGATAGGCAGCACAAGCAACAGCACTACGTCCTTGTGACCTTGATATGATCGTACCGCTAAAATGATAGATTGCCATATTGCTATTTAGAAATCCGTATTCTGCATTTTTAAAAATCAAAAAAACCGTTTCTTCAATTCTTCGATGCACTTTATCAAAGCGCACGTTGCACAGCAACGTATAATCGCGCACTTCAATCGCCAGTGGGGCTTTGTTGTGCGAGCTCATGCTTAGCATTTCTCTATATTATTTATATTTAATTTTATCGTGCCATTGTGTATGATTCTGTACCGATAAGAATTACGATACGACAAGGAATAAAGTATATGTCTAAGCTATCAAAATCCACACTCGAAAAACTCAAAATCCAACGAGAAAAAATAAACTCTCGTATTCAGCTAGCTGAATCACGGCTTAAAACATCAGATCGTAAAAAAGAAACACGCAAGAAAATCTTGATTGGTTCTTACTATCTTGATAAAGCCTTAAAAGAAAACAAACTCGATCAGATTAAAAACAGTATGGATAAATATTTAAGCCGCAATTCAGATAGATCATTATTTGATTTAGAATTGATTACAGAAGAAACTAATTAAAAATAAGATTATCATGTCTTTTATTTCAAACCATCCTTTAACACAACATGAACTGAAACAACTTCATGAATTTCTATCGTCTTCTTATAAAAATAAAAACCCGATGAACCTTACTGAAGCACATGGGTTTTTAACAGCCATTGTATCATTACCTCACCGCATCATGCCTAGCCAATGGCAACCTATATTGTTTGACGGTACCCCTAAATCTAAATCAATAGAACAACCGACAGTTATCATTCAGTTAATAGAAAAATGGTCTATTTCTATAAAAGAGACCTTACAAAATAACGATACATTTGAACCTTTGTTCTTCGAACAATATAATCCTGTCCCAATACAAGAGGTCTCGCTTGATTTAGCAAAACAATGGTGTCTTGGTTACATAGAGGGTGCTGAACTAAGTGATTGTTGGTTACTTGATAATGTTAATGAAGATCTTCTATTACCTTTTTATGTCTTAGCTAACCAAGCTCTCTTTACAGGAAACCTTTTTGAAAAAGGTTATCAGCCCTGTAAAAATGAGGCCGACTACGACAAAGTATTACAAGAAAAGATGGAACATAAAAAAGAAACATTAAAAAAGCTGCCACTCTTAATCAAAGAGATTTATGTTTATTGGTCAGATTCTAAAAATTATAATTCTATAGCGAATTCTCGTGACAAAGAAACAGTTAAAATAAGCCGTAATGCAATATGTCCATGTGGCAGCGGAAAAAAGTATAAGCGTTGTTGCTTAGATAAAGTACCTGTTACACATTAATTAAATTATACTATGACCAAAAAATAGTCTGCTTTAATACTGTCCCCCTTCTTTTTTAAATATTTATAAAAAAATAATCTTTTATTTCAGAGAATAATTCTACAAAAAGAAAGCGTCACTACAGACATGAAAAGCCTGTTGTAGTGACGCTTCCTTATTAATAATTACTGTATAGTTTTTTAGTGTAATAGAGGGATCACTTAACCCCCTACCGAGAGATCACTTAAATAACCTACCCACAACCGCACGCACAGACTTATCCACAAAATCTGTGGGTAAAGCTGTGGGAAGAACATAGATTCGGGAAGTTTTGGTGCAAAATAATGAGGTTCAACACATCTGAGATGAATTTAGGCAGATGTAGGCAAAAGAGTACTCTACCCTTTTGAGCATTTGTATAATTTTAACGGAAAATATTGACGGTTGCGGTTACAACGCCATAACCATTTTTTCTATTCTTTGAGTCGTTGCAGCTCTTGCAGGTACTCACTGGGTGTGCGCGCAGGGTTTGCCTTATGCAGTTCCAGCGCGGTGCTAATTAGGCTTTTATTTTCATTGATGGCAAAGGATGTCTGTTTTTTTGAAGTAGGACGCTTAACAAAAGATCGCTTCCCGCCAAACGAAGTCACAGCTTGCAGCATGCCTTTCAGTTTTTTATAGGTCTTTTTTTTGCGCTCCTTTTCTTGCTTCTTACGCTTCCATTCACGCGCAAAAAATAAACGTTGTATATCTATCCCTAAGTCGATGAAGAATTGAACAGACACTTCACGGATAGACGGTGTGCCCTGAAACGTCCCATCTTCTTTTTTATTAAATTGACGGGTGATTTTAGCATACTTTGCTTTCTCTAAGTCAGCAATCGCCCGCTTTGCACGAATAACGCTTATCCCAGCCTTCTTAGCGATGTATTTAAGATCAAGCGGAATAAACTTACCTGACGCGTCATAAAACCCCACACGGAGCGTAGTAAGGTCAATGTAGTGCAACATCACTTGAGCAACCGATCCCATCGCCTCGCGTCTCTCGCTGCGTTTACGGCGTTTGCTTGGATTAAGGTCAAGAAGTTTTTGTAAAAACTTTTTAGGGAAACCATAAGCGCTCATTAATGCGGAGATTGCCATCTCAATCACAGCAGGTCTGCGTTTATGATTTTCGGGGCGATGATAAAAGCGCGGATCATTAGGAACATGACCGCAATGGTTGCCAATGACTATTGGCCTTACAGCTTGTAATTTGGTTGCTTGATCGTTTAGAATCAAACGATCAAGCGAATGTCTATCCCCGAACTCTACGCTAAGGCCTGCTAAGCACTGAGTAGTTTCGGGGATGTTCGTTTTTAGAAGCATCCTCTAAATTCCTTCTTTTTCTTTGTAATCTACATCAAACAATAAACTTAAAATAAAATCTACGGCTTTTTTAAAAAAAGTCAACCCTATTTTTTTATGTAACTTTATGTATTTTATAAATAAAGTTGAAATTGGGAACGAATATGGGAACGAAATTGGGAACGAATATGGGAACGAAATTGGGAACGAATATGGGAACGAAATTGGGAACGAATATGGGAACGAATATGGGAACGAAATTGGGAACGAAATTGGGAACGAATATGGGAACGAAATTGGGAACGAATATGGGAACGAAATTGGGAACGAATATGGGAACGAATATGGGAACGAAATTGGGAACAATTTTTCCGAAATCCAACCTTTTTTGAAGACAAGGATTATGTAACTTTAAAAAAATACAAAAGTTTAAGAAAACAGACATTACGGAAAGATTTCTTAAAAAATGTTGCAAGCCATAAAGCGATAGTTTAAGTTATCAAAATAAATATTGTATTTTCTTAAAAAGGACTTTATCTCATGTCTGTAAATCCAAAAATTACCGCGGCAGAAGTCGCAGAGTACCTCGGCCTCACAGTCCAAGCGATTCATAAACGAATAAAAATCTTAGGGCTAAAAGAAAACAAAGCTCAAAATCGAATATTCTTTGGCCATGAAACAGCAAAAAAAATTATCAATCCTAATGTTAAACCTCTCAAGATCGCAACTTCTGTAGTAAAAGGAGGTGTTGGTAAGACTACGATTGCAGAAGCATTATCAGTAAGAGCCTGCCTATATGGATTAAGAGTGCTATGCGTTGATGTAGATCAACAAGCCAATTTAACTAAAGGGCTTTCTATGGATAAACTTGCAAAAGGCAAGCCCATTATGATTGATCTGGTAGAAGGTAGAGCAACAGTAGACGAAGCCATATTAAACGTTATACCCGGCTTAGATCTATTACCCAGTAGACTTGATAACGTTACACTCGATAGCTACATGATGGTACGACGAATTAATCTCGATACTATCTTTACCCAAATACTTTCACCAATTTTTAAAAATTACGATTTAATTATTTTTGATTGTCCTCCAACGCTGGGAACAACCGTTTGTGCTTCAATTCTCGCGTCAGATTTAATCATAGCGCCGCTTAATCCTGATGTTTATTCCTATGAAGGAATAGAAATTATGGATAAAGAAATTGAAAATATTAGGCGACAATTTAATAAAAATATCCAATGGAAAATTTTATTAAATAAGTTTGATTCTAGAACAATTTTGTCAACTGATTACATCAGCCAACTAATTCAAGACCCAAAATTCTCAAATAAATTGCTAAAAAGTGTGATTAGAACAAGCCAAGAATTTTCAAACATGAAGAAAAAAGAGAAGACTATTTACGACACTCTTAAAAAAACAACAGCTAAGGAAGATATTGATGCCTTGACTAAAGAAATCATAAAAATGATGTCGGAAAACGTTGGTAGTTCAAATAAAAATCAAATAACTAATAAAGAAGTTTTTGAACCGACGGAGTAGGCGATTATGACAACAGCCGAAGATATCCTTAATAAGTCAAAGGCAAAAAAACAAACTAAGTTTCAGCCTATACAAAGAAGGGCGTGGGATTATTTAGATACTACTAATAAAAAAGATACGGTATTAAAGCAAGATGAATCAAAAAAAGCCGACTCCATATCTGATTTCATTGTAAATAATTCAAAAAAAGTTATTCCAGAAACAAAAGAATCAAAAATCAATATCGAAAACAATTTAAAACCTGACATTAGTGATTCGTATAGAGAAAGTATCGATACCCCAACTAAAGAAGCCTTTCAAAAAAAACTACTTACTCTAAGGGGTCATCAAAAAGAGATAATGCGACTTGTAATCAGTCATATTAAAAGCAGGGGAGGCACTCCTTATACGGTGACCCTTTTTCCAAATATCTTGGCTATTAAAATCAAAACTCATATTGACGTAGCAAGAGTGTCATTAAAACGATTAGTCGAAAAAAACATATTAGTTCGCATGAAAGGCGAAAAAGGAAGAAATGGTTGTTGCAAATTTAAGGTTCGAGAAGACGTAGTAAAAGCATGCTTTACCTTATTCAATGATGCGCCATGCGATATTAATGTCATCGAGAATAAAGCAGATGAGGCTGTAATAAACTAATAATTACAATTAGATGCAAAATATTGCTTGGTATTAGTAGAAAACAGTGCCACTTAGTGGTATACTTAATCAAGGAGGTAGAGTTATGAAAAAATCAATTCTTGAAGTAGTCCATGAATCTGCCAAAGATTTATTTGATATTGGTCTAGTAGATTTAAAAACTATGCATACATTTGACGCACTGTGTTTACCCCCAGTTTTTAAGTTAAGTCCAAAAGAAATTAAGCGTATTCGACTACGTGAAAAAGTAAGCCAGCCTGTATTTGCAGAATATCTCAATGCAAGCCCATCCACCGTTAAAAAATGGGAAACTGGAGAAAAACATCCTACAGGGCCTGCTCTTAAATTATTAAACATAGTTGCACATAAAGGACTACAGGTTCTTTTATATGAAGAAAGAAAATAAACATCGCCGCCATCCTGTTTGTAAATTAAGTCATATTCCTAATGCAGAAACCATTGCTGCCATGGAGGCCTGTGATAGAGAAGAAGGATTAACAAAAGTAACCTTAGAGCAACTTGATGAGCTATTTAAAAATGAGAAAAAAAAGCGTAAGAAAAATAAATCATAATGGTACGGCGTCTTGCAAAACTGCCGAGAATGACCCTTTTAGGTCAGATTGTATTATTCGGTTTATGTGATATACTTGTATTATATATGATATACAAATATATCTAGAGGTAAATTATGTTAGCCATTCGGTTACCAGACGAAATTGAAAAGCGCCTTGATATTTTAGCAAAAAAAACAGGGCGCACAAAAACTTACTATGTCCGAGAAGCTGTAATAGATCATCTTGAGGAACTTGAAGATATTTATCTTTCTTTAGATAGATTAGAAAAACCTGCAAAACGATGGTCATTAGACGATTTGGAGAAAGAAATTGACCTGGGCGGTTGATTGGGATGATCGAGCTAGAAAAGAGCTTAGAAAATTAGATAAACAGCTGCAAAAAGATATTCTGGCATACTTACGAAAACGTATTGCTGTTGATTCGGATCCCAGGCGATTTGGCAAACCGCTTTCTTATGATAAGCATGGGTTATGGCGCTACAGAGTACAAAATGCACGGATTATTTGTCGCATTGAAGATGACGAACTTATAGTGCTAGTTATTAAAGTAGGGTATCGAAAAGAAGTGTACAAAGATTAAATAAACATTGCCGAGAATAACCCTTTATCGCAAAGTTCAATATAACTGATACCATGGAACCCTTAAAATAAAGGGGTTTTATTATGTCAGAAAAAAAGCGCCAAACACCAAAAACGGCAAAGTCTTTAAAAAACCAACCACCTAAACGCAAAACCAATCAAGAAACCAGAAGCCGGGAATACCTTGCCACTCATGAGATCGAGGCACTACGTAAAGCCGCACGTGTCACGGGGCGTCATGGTCATCGGGACGATACCCTCATCTTAATTATGTTTCGACATGCCTTCCGAACCAGTGAAATCATTGCACTACGCTGGGATCAAATCGATTTTAAACAGGGCTTACTGCATGTCAGCCGCATCAAAAACGGAGTACCTTCCACCCATCCCATACGCGGAATAGAACTGCGTGCCCTCAAACAATTACAACGCGACTATCCAAATACATCCTATGTTTTTGTAAGTGAAAGAACGACGCCGCTCACTACAAGAACGGTGCACCATATCATTGCCAGAGCAGGAAAAATTTCAGAATTTGATTTTACTATTCATCCCCACATGCTTCGTCATAGCACTGGGTTTTATCTTGCCAACAATGGTCATGACACTCGTGCAATTCAAAGTTACATGGGACATGCCAATATTAAAAATACCGTTATTTATACTGAAATCTCGCCAAATCGATTTAAAGATTTTTGGAAAGATTAGAAATCGGTATTAGTCGATTGCTTAATCTTCTGAGATCGCATTTTAGGTCTACTTTTAACCTATTGTTTTTAAAGTGGATTATATCTTGATAATTTTAATCTAAATAATGGATCAATAACTAACACTATACGAATATTATCAAATTTTTATTAAAGCCTTTGATGGTTCATCGCACGTTGTTTAACTGTAGGCCTTTTAAGCAGAATTCCTTTTCTTGGACTATACTTCTAATGTAAAACTATACTTCTAATGTAAATATACGGGGGATACGACAATGTTATTTTTAAACGATGAGATCCTGAAAGAGGTGGTTGGAGGAGTGGTGTCTTACGGGCCTTCAAGAATGGGGGATGGATTACTTCAAGATTTAACGTTGACTCAGGCTAATACAAAAGCTTATGGAGGAGGAGACGGTCATTTTATTTTGGTCGTTAATGGCGGTGTGACCAAAGCATTTGGATAAAATTTTTATATAGGGATTTAGTTCATTTAAGTGCGGTTGAAGGCAAATGCTTTATGTTCTTTTCTTATATTTCAATCTCACTTAAATGCCTGTCTAAAGACTCAGCAGCCTTCGAAGAGTCATTGCGCCATAATGTAGCGCCGGGATAGCAGTAAGCCGGTTGCTATTGCTGCGGGAACCAGTTCCCAGCATGCATTAGTAAACCGGCTAAGCATCTCTTCGTATTGCCAGACTTGTGATGTTGTTACCCACCAAAGCGCCCATTTCCTCAAGTAGCTTCTAATCCGGAGGATAGAAAATCCAGTATCGACCATTAGCTTAACTTGCTCGCGAGCTTTTCGCAGCGTCCTCGCATGAGGAAAGATGCTGATCGGCACAGACTGAATTTGTTCGCTTAACGACCTACCCCCCAATAGCGTTTTTTCGACTATTCCACTAATTTTTCACGATTATTGGATTTTCCCGAGGCAAGATTATCTAACCATTTCTGCTGACGCTCAGAAAGCTTAGGCCAAAAACTTTGAAGGAATTGCCCTGTTTGGTAAGTTTGGATTTGTTGATCTGTCAAAGGCAATGTTGGCTTTGGCATAAACCACCATACCGCTAACAAAGAAGCCGCAATCGATGTCATTGCCGTGATAGCAACAACCTTCCAATGGCTCCAATTCAAAGTTGATTGATATTCAGAAAAAAGTCTTTCTGCTTGCAGCACAGATTGCTTCATCTTATAGGAAGAGTCATCTATTTTTTTATCAAGAGAATGCGATACCGCATCATGCACCATCGTTGAAATACTGACGCTCGTCTGCTCAAGACCTTTTTTCAATTTCGCAATCACAGCGTCTTCTATGCTAGAAAATCGTTCAACTTCAGCGGAAAATGTCTTAATAAATTGAGCAATATCCGCGCCTTGTTTTGCAGCCACCTGCCGATCTTCCGACCATCTTTCATATAAATTTACAAATTGATAAAGAAGCGATTCAAGATGCTCTCTTGGGGTTAACGTATTATCTTCTTGTTCTTCCTGCTTGACCTCACACACTTCATTCATATTCATTCACCTTATCGTTCTAAACCTCTGCTACGCCCTTTTTGAAACTCTTTGGCTAATTGGTTAACATCTCGCTCCATGGACACATGATGCTGACGTACATACTGCATGACATCATTTTGACGTGACATTTTATCCGCCAATTTTCCCAAATGGTCTTGTGCTAAATGACTCGAGCGTCC
>MWVW01000331.1_pt1 | contig 11024 bp, 9 predicted proteins | sample 1047191 | NCBI WGS metagenome assembly MWVW01 (sample SAMN06349985, study PRJNA376086) | soil metagenome | isolation source: MtG22-5 sample Antarctic (ecotone) | place: Antarctica
AGCAGTAAATCGTAATTAACAATAGAATCTAATGAAATCGATCTTTTGTATTGATCATTATAAAACAGAATTGCTGAATCGTTATTCCTTACAAAAAATTTTAGTTTGGTTTTGCCCATGTAAGACGGGTCAATTTTTTTTACATCATTTGTAGAAACGTGATATTGACCTTTAGGTAATTGTTCAATTTCATTGAGCGATTTACAAGAAGCAAAGGTTAATAGAACTATTATTGTGAAAACCAGTTTCATTAAGAAAACATCTCTCTCATTTTATCAAAAAATGATTTTTGATTTTTTTCTGGTGCTGGTTTAAAGTTAGGAGAGTGGTTTAATTTTTCCAGCATAGTTCTTTCTTCATGTGTAAGATGCTGCGGGGTCCACACATTCACATGGACCAACTGATCTCCTTTTTCATAACTGTTTACTGCCGGAAATCCTTTTCCTTTTAATCGAAACACTTTGCCGCTTTGTGTGCCATTTGGAATTTTAATTTTAGCCCGGCCATCAATTGTAGGCACTTCTATTGATGTACCGAACGTAGCTTCAGGAAAAGACATATGTAATTCATACGCAACGTTGAGTCCTTCGCGTACCAATTCTTTATGTGGTTCTTCTTCAATAAGAATTACAAGATCGCCCGATGAGCCGCCACGTTCGCCTGCATTACCTTTTCCACCAACATTTAACTGCATTCCTTCCTGTACACCGGCAGGTATTTCTATGTTTACTGTTTCTTCTCCATACACTCGTCCCTCGCCGCGGCAATTATTGCATTTAACGGTTATGGTACTTCCTTCTCCATTACAGGTAGGGCAAGTGGTTACAGTTTGCATTTGTCCCAAAAAAGTGCTGGTTACTTTACGTACCTGTCCGCTGCCCCCGCAGCCACTACAATTCTGCACACTTCCTTTATCTTTTGCACCGCTTCCACTACATACACTACAGGATACATATTTTTTTACCTTAATATTCTTGCTGACCCCCTTTGCAATCTCTTCGTAAGTTAGTTTTAATTTAATCCGAAGATTACTTCCCCTGGTGCCCCTGGCTCTTTGTTGTCCGCCTCTACCACCGCGGCCCTGCCCGCCACCAAAAAAAGATCCGAAAACATCATCACCAAAAATGTCACCAAACTGGCTAAAAATATCTTCCATGTTAGGCGCATGCCCACCACTTGCACCCCGGACTCCAGCATGTCCATACCGATCGTATTGGCCCCTTTTATCCTGGTCACTTAATATTTCATAGGCTTCCGCTGCTTCTTTAAACTTTTCTTCAGCAGGTTTATCGCCAGGGTTACGGTCTGGGTGGTATTGCATGGCTACTTTACGATATGCCTTTTTAATGTCATCAGAAGATGAGCCCTTACTTACTCCCAGTATTTCGTAATAATCTCTTTTGCTCATAATACCAATATGCTAATGTGATATATGCTGATGTGCTAATTAAAATCTCTGCATTAGCACATCAGCTAATTATCATATTACTTTCCTACCACTACTTTTGCAAACCGAATGATCTTATCATTCAGATAATAACCCTTTTGCACTTCCGCAACTACTTTTCCTTTCATTTCTTCGCCGGCTTCAATCTCTGAAATGGCTTCATGCAAGTGAGGATCAAAATCCTCGTTCATGCTTTCCATTGGCTTAAGCCCCTTGGCAGAAAGCACTTTATACAGTTTTGAAAAAATTAACTGCACGCCCTCTTTCAATTGCTGATTATTGTCTGTGGCTTCAATTCCTTTTTGTGCTCTCTCACAATCATCCAATACTTCCAGCAAATCAACAATGACCTCTTTACCGGCAGTTTGTATCAACTCTATTTTTTCCCTGGCATTGCGACGTCTAAAGTTGTCAAACTCTGCAACCTGCCGCAAAAATTTATCATCTAGTTCGATAATCTGGTTTTTCAGACTTTCTATTTCGCTTTCTTCTGTAACAGGATCATTTAAAAGGGTAGACCCGTTAATGCTGTCATCGGTATTAATGTCAACGTTTGTTTCATTTTCAAGTTGTTCGTTTTCTGGCATATTCTTTTTCTTCATGGCTAAACAAATTGTTTGCAAAGGTATGGTTGTCAATAATATTGCCAACGGCATAAAAGGGACAAAATGTCTGCTTAAAAAAAATATCTAAGGCTTAAGGTTGAAGGTGGTTTTCCCATTGAAAATTGACATGGTTGTTGAATATTTTCTAAATTTTATATTCCTTGTTAAGGCATTCCTAGAAATTTGGCAATGAGATTGAAAGATTTGATAGCCCACTATGCTCCGGTAAAATTGTTGAGGATATTTCTCTGAATTAAAAGTGGTGATGGAAGGATATTTTAATCAGCAATCGCAGATTATTATAAGGCTTTTAACCAAGAAAAACAGAAGAAATTAATAATGATTTTTTTTTCTAAACTTAGGAGTTTGTTGTAGTTGATATTAGTGAAGTTATTTCTATGACTAAAAACACAAGCCGTATAGCATTACAAAAACACAAGAGTGCTATAATTGTAACACAACTGATGAATAATATCTATTTGGAAACCTGGAACTTGCCTGATTCTACCATTTTACCGGCTTTGTTGCGAAGCTGGTAAATATAAACACCACGATTATACTCTGATAGGTTGATTGAAGTACGCTGATCAGCATTGATTTTTTCGTACATTTTTTTACCTAAAAAACTATAAACCTGAATGGTGTATCCTTTTTCGTAAGCTTTTTGAAAATCAAAATTAACAATAGAGGAAGCTGGATTTGGGTAGAAGCGAATAATAGGCCCCGGAACATTTAAAACGGGATTAGTTCTCGACTGCGACTGGGCAAAGACAGTTGTAAATAGAATAACGGATGTTATAAGTAAAGTTTTCTTCAACGAAACAAGTTTGTTTTTATTATTTGCAAATTAGAATATTTTATAAGAAGTGCAAAGCTTTTGCCAGAAAAAACTAATTTTTGCCAATTCTACGCCATTATTTCACCTAATACTTTATAGATATTTGTAAAGTTGGGCTGTTCACTGGCATTTTCCAACACTTCAGCATATTGCACTTTTCTTTCTTTATCGATGAGATAAGCAGAGCGTTTAGAAACACCTTTCATGTTATAACCGAATTTTTCATAAAAACTATCATAAGCTTTTGAAACTTCTTTATTAAAATCACTGAGTAATGAAAAATTCAGTCCCTGCTCTTTTTTGTATTTGGCAAGCGTGTAAAGCGAATCCACTGAAATGCCAAATACTTTTGCATTGAAGTTATTATACCGGCTGATATTATCACGTACTGAACAAAGCTCTGCCGTACAGGTTGATGTAAAAGCTAAGGGGAAAAATAACAGCAATACATTGCTTCCTTTTTGTTCGGAAAGATTTACTTTATTTTTATCGCTATCGTATAATGTAAAATCCGGCGCTTGATCTCCAATTTGTATCATAGGTTAATTTATTTGTTAATAATTGAAAGTATGTAAAGTTTCAACGAGCTTTTGTATCGCTAAATTGATTCTACACAACAAATGATACAATAAGAAAAGCAAAAAAAATGGATAGAGTAGCTAAACCCTATTACACAAAATGCTGAAAAGATCAAAGCCACCCAAAAAGGTGGCTTCTTTTTATAACGTTAAAGAGAATTATTTATGCAATTGCATTAACTCTCCTGGTTAATTTGCTTTTTAGATTGCTTGCTTTGTTTTTATGGATAACCCCACGCCTGGCTAATTTGTCAATCATGGAAATTACACCAATCACTTTATCACCAGCCTCGGTTTTATCTTCTATTGCCTTTAGGTCGCGAATGGCATTTCGGGTACTTTTACCATAATAGCGATTTCTTTCGCGGCGCTTGGCAGCCTGTCGCATATCTTTCTTTGTTGCCTGATGATTAGCCATGTTCTTTAATTTGGACGGCAAAAGTATGGGAAAATTTTAGTTTTCAGGTTTGAGTTTTCAGGTTTTTTGTAAAAGCCCCAAGCTTTATAGTTGTTTTAAGAGATTGTAGTACACTCTGCACAATCCTGAAGTTCTTGATGCAGTCCAAGAGTGCGACGCCTATGTCGTTTAATAGTAGCCGTAATGCAGGGCTAATAAATATCAGTTGTATTTTATTCAATTCTTTAATCGCGGTATATTTGCTTACTTCAAAAAATCGACTAAAAAAGCGCTCATGAAGGATTTTTCATACATCACGCACTCACACCCAGCTTATATAGAGGGTTTATACAATGATTTTGTTCAAAACCCTGAAAGCGTAGACCCTGAATACCGTAAATTTTTTGAAGGTTTTGATTTCGCTGTCAATTTTGGAAAAGATGATATTAAAGGAAGCAATGGAACTACTCCTTCAAAAACCGGGGGTATCAAAAGCGAAGCTTCTTCAAGTGCTATTCAGTTTGATGAACCGGCCAGGATGGCCCGTCCGGACGAGGATGGTAGCAAGGCCATAAAATGGGAAAAAGAATTAGGTGCCTATAGGATGATACTTGGATATCGTAATAAAGGTCACCTCATTGCTAAAACAAATCCTATACGTGCCCGTAAGGACCGCGGGGCTAATCTTGATCCGGCCTTTTTTGGTTTTACGGAAGAGGACATGGAGCAAAACTTCCAGGCAGGAAATTTAATCGGGTTAGGAACTACCTCACTTCGGAATATTATTCAGCATCTTCAGAAATGCTACGCTCATCATGTAGGTATTGAATTCAAATACATCAGTAATCAGAAAAAAATTGATTGGCTCACCAATGAAATGGAAAAAAAATTTTCAGATCCTATTTCATTGGAAAAGAGAAAAAGGATCCTGGAAAAACTAAACCAGGGGGTGATGTTTGAAAAATTCCTGCACACAAAATATATCGGACAAAAAAGATTTTCACTGGAAGGAGGGGAAACGACAATAGCCGCACTGGATGCTATTATTAATACTGCAGCAGATCACGATGTACAGGAAGTGGTGGTAGGCATGGCACATCGTGGAAGGTTAAATATTTTAGCTAATATAATGGGCAAAACGTATGAGCAGATTTTTAGTGAATTTGAAGGAACCGCTCAACTGGATCAAACCATGGGAAGCGGCGATGTGAAGTATCATATGGGATTCGGAAGTGAAATAAATACACCAAACAATAAAACCATTCACCTGAAGTTAATGCCCAATCCCTCGCATCTTGAAGCAGTGGATCCTGTGGTGGTGGGGTTTGCGAGAGCTAAGGCTGATGTTTTGTATAAAAGCGACTTTGATAAAATTCTACCCATACTCATTCATGGAGATGCTTCTGTGGCAGGTGAAGGGGTTGTGTATGAAGTGTTGCAGATGAGTGCTTTGAAAGGATATTATACCGGCGGCACCATTCACTTTGTGATCAATAACCAGATTGGATTTACTACAGATTTTGATGATGCAAGAAGTTCTGATTATTGCACTTCGCTCGCTGCTGCTATACAAGCTCCTGCACTACATGTAAATGGTGATGACCCGGAAGCTGTGATAAAATGCGTTGAATTGGCAACACGTTACCGGCAGGAATTTAATTCAGATGTTTTCATCGATATGGTGTGCTACCGGCGCCATGGGCATAATGAAGGGGATGATCCCAAATTTACACAACCGCATTTGTATGCGCTGATAGATAAACATGCCAATCCAAGAGAAGTGTATGTAAACTATTTACAGGAACACGGCGAGCCAGATGCACAAGAACTGGCTAAGGAAATGGAAAAAAAATTTTGGAGTGATCTGCAGGAAAGGCTTGATGAAGTGAAACAGCATCCATTGCCGTATAAATACCAGCAGCCTGAACTGTGGTGGAGAAGTTTGCGTAAAGCCACCCTGGAAGATTTTGATCAATCGCCTGTAACAGCAATCAGTGCAGACCAATTTAAAAGCATTTTTGATGCCATCATGAAATGGCCTGAGGATTTTAAGCCGTTGCGAAAAGTAGAAAAGATCATTCAGGATAAAATAAAACTATTTGAAACTGATCAAAAGGCCGACTGGGCCACCGGTGAGCTGTTAGCCTATGGAAGTGTGTTGCTGGATGGTAATGACGTGCGCATGAGTGGGCAAGATGTACAACGGGGCACTTTCTCGCATCGTCATGCAGTTTTAAGTGATGATAATAATAATAAAGCTTATAACAGGCTGAATGCTATCCCTGGTGCAAAAGGTAAATTCCGCATTTATAATTCTCTGTTGAGCGAATTTGGTGTTTTGGGTTTTGAATATGGGTATGCCATGGCAAATCCGAATGCTTTAGTATTATGGGAAGCACAATTTGGAGATTTCGGTAATGTTGCTCAACCCATTATTGATCAGTTCATTTCAGCTGGCGAACAAAAATGGAACCGTATGAATGGGCTGGTCATGCTGTTGCCACATGGTTATGAAGGGCAGGGACCGGAACATAGCAGTGCCAGAATGGAGCGTTTTTTACAAATGTGTGCCGAGCTTAATATGATTGTTACGAACATAACAACTTCTGCTAACTTTTTTCATGTTCTACGTCGCCAGTTGGCTTTTCCTTTCCGTAAACCATTAATTGTTTTTTCCCCAAAGGCAAATCTTCGTTTGACCAGCAGCTACTCACATATAGATGCATTTACGTCAGGTGCCTTTAGAGAAACAATTGACGACACGTTTGTTCAGAGTGGCGCTGCTGTTAGGAAAGTTTTATTTTGTAGCGGAAAAATTTATTTTGATTTGGCAGAACGTCAGCAAAAGGAAAATAGGAAAGACGTTGCTATCATCCGTGTAGAGCAAATTTACCCGTTACCGCTAACACAACTCGATGCACTATACAAAAAATATAATAAGGCTACCTGGTTTTGGGTGCAGGAAGAGCCATTGAATATGGGTGCTGCATCCTTTTTACAAATGAATTTAAAGAGTATCAATTATGGCATCATCAGCCGTCAACCAAGCGCCTCTACTGCCAGCGGTTATAGCAAAGTACACGCACAGGAGCAGGCAGAAATAGTAGAAACAGCGTTTAGTATTTGATGTGTAATGCAATATGTAAATATGCAATGTCCAGATGTGTAATGGTATATGAAGAGAAAATTCAAAGTACGGTGAAGTACAAAAACGTATAATAGACAAGTTCCCTTTGTAGTTGTCTTAACAAGTTTTCATTCTAAGGAGATAAAAAAGCCTCATTTGAAGCTTTTTTTATCTCTTAGCATAGGTTGCTTGGCTACCGGGTTTTTTATCACATTAATATTTTCAACATAGATAGTATTACCTTTTTACAAAATCACTCAGCGTAACATAATGTTTATGCGTTTGTTGATCCTTGTAAATATTATATACAGTTGGGTACCATTTGCCGGTTTTAGCAAACTTCTCAGGTTGGGCATAAGGTTTTGTGATAGTATTTCCTGCCTGCAAAACAGCCAAGGTTACGATAGGCTCTATAAAATTTACCTGACCATCATACGACCCATAGATCATCATATGGCTCAATGCTACTCTATCAGCAGGATCAATCCAATGTTTGCCCATGGCTGGGATTCCCCCCGGATCTGGCTGATATGAAACCGGTATAAAACCTGTCGAAGGAAGTAGATCCATCTTTGCTGCAGTAGCAGGGGAATAAGGTGGTATGGCTAAGCGATCCGCCAGAGAAATAGTATAAAAATGAAAATCAAAATGGGGTACATTAAAAAGTCCGACAGGTGGATGTCCATGAGGCTGCCAGTTTATAACAAGGTGATCAAATGGAGTAAGATCCAGAGACTTTTGATCGAGTGGTAAAACAAAAGTTGAAAGAGCCGGTGTTGCAGGGTCCTGGTTTAAGCCGGTCAAAGCTTCTCCCGTCATTTCAAAACCTATCTCCAGTGGGGTACCCTTTCCGTCGATTTTAAAAAAAGAGTTCGCCTTGCCATTTCCCATATTTACTTCCGGGCCTTTAAATATTTGATCCTGTGGCTGTTCTTTTTTATCTTTTTTACAGGAAGTCAATGAGCACATGATGATAACCATAGAAAATCCAAGAAGTAAAAGAGTGATTTTTTTAAGATCAATAAAATTTGCAAATACTTTTTTCATCAAATGATTTTTTGTTTTGTTGTATTAGCTTCCTGCATAGTAGGAAACAATTGGTGTCAATTGTGATAAATGCCTTAATACGATATATACCCCTCGTAAGTAATAACTGAATTCAGACTATTTACATTAGCCATAATAATCCCTACAAAGCTGCCACTTGCATTTTCAAATCTGCCTGTCCCACCTGTGATGATATTAGTGGTAGTGCCGGTATAAGCTCCTGTTGCGTCCGCAGCAGTCCTGCTGCCTGTAACAGAGAAAAATATTTGATCTCCATTGGCTGCAGTAATAACCGCGGTACCGTTAATGGAAAAGGGTGGACGCGTTGTTAAATTTACTGTCACATTTGCAACAAGTGTAGCCTTGCCAATGTGTGACCCAATACCTTCTCCACTGATTTGAATTTGAACCATTGGAGGAGGGGCTAATACCTGAGATACATTATTAAAAGTTGCCTTAAAAGGAACCCCTGCTTTATTCTTTTTTGCATTTACTGAAGCTGCTTCGTTTTCAAAAGCGGGTGTAGTTACTTTTTCTTTTTTGCAAGATGCTAATAAACAAATTGAAGCAAATACAAAAAGTACCGAAAGATGTTGTTTCATTTTTTTTGTTTTTAATTGTTATGAATAGTTGTTGTTTCCTTTGGAAATTTGTTTTCTTATTATGAACTGCTCAGCCCCGTAATACGAACTGTGGCATCAGATTGTCTAATTAATATCTGAAGCTGAGTTGTAAGATCTGAGAAATTCTTTCTCAAAATTGAATAATAAAGAATCTAAAGTCAATCGCTCATTTGAGTGAGAAACGTATGGTGTGAAGTTTGAAATTGATATTTGCGGATCGAAGAGTTATAAATCGGTCTTATACGATATGTTCTCCCAGCGCCTTACCAATAGCTTCTTTACCGCCATTGACGTGAAGTTTTTGATAGATATTTTTGAGGTGCGACCGCGCTGTATCAAATGTAATTTTTAAATCTGTTGCAATCATTTTAGCGCTGTATCCTTTAATAAGCAACTGCAACACTTCGATTTCTCTTGAAGTCAAAAAATATTTATTGCTTTTGCCATGCTGAAAGCTGTTCAGTACTTTTCGGGCAATCACCGGACTCATTGGGGAACCACCTGCTATAACTTCCTGAATACCGTCGAATAATTTTTGAGGGGGTGTTTGTTTTAGCAGGTATCCATTGGCACCAGCGCACAGACATTGAAACAATTTTTCATCGTCTTCAAATACGGTGTACATGATCACTGATGTTTGGGGCCGGGCTTCTTTTACAAATTTTACTCCATTGATGCCGCTTTCGCCGGGCATATCGATATCCATCAATACTACATCGGGTTTATATACTCTTGTAATACTTGCAGCGTCATTACAATTATTATAATCACCAGCCATTTCGTATTCAGGTTGGCTTTTTAATAGATATGCCAGCGATTCTCGGAGCTTATCGTTGTCTTCAAATATGATGATGCGTATGGGCATTTTACCAAAAATATGATATGTACATTCGATTTTATATCACTCAATTGAGTTTTTGTGCAGGCATTCATTCTGCCAATGGAATTATAATTTCAATGAGGGTACCACTACCGGGTGCTGTTTTGATAAATGCAGTCCCTTTCCATTTCTCTGTTCTGGAACGAATATTTTTTAAACCGTTGCGATTGGTTACCACAGAATCGTCAAATCCTTTCCCGTCATCTTTAATTTTCAATTGCAGCTTACCGTTTCTCCACTGCGCATCTATCCAAACGTTTTTAGCAGATGCATGTTTTGCAATATTATTCACTGATTCTTTGTAGATCAGGTACACATCCCGACGCTCCTCCATATTCAGTTTCCTTCCTCCAAGATTTTCATCCAGGTTTAGGTGGCAATTGGTACTGCTGTTATCAAATAACTCAGCAGCATAGCGGCGCATACGTGCCATGGTTTCTTCCATAGAGTCATTACGTGTATTTACACTCCAGATAATGTCATTTAATGCCTGGCTGGTGGCTGTAACCTCTTCTGTTATTCGATGTAAAAATTTTTCTGCCTCACGTGGTTCTTTCAAATTTTTTCGGCTGATCTCGGATAACATATTTATGTTAGTGAGCGTAGAACCTATATCATCGTGAAGATCGGAGGCGATGCGGTTGCGTACTTTTTGGAGCCTCATATACTGCCTGATGCGATAACGATAAAAGGCATAAAATAATATTAGCACAATCAGACCAACCAGTGAATAAAACCACCATGTTTGCCAGTAGGGTGGCCGGATAATGAATTCAAAATTTGCAGGACCGCCCCATTCCCCATTCCACCCAATTGTTTTTACCTCAAAACGGTAATTCCCGGGCTGAAGACTGGCATAAGAAACATTGTGAACGTTACCCGGTTTTTTCCATGTAGTATCCTGGGTTCCCAATAAACGATAACTATATAATATTTGTTTTTCATTGATAAAACTGGGAGATGAAAAGTCAAATCCTGCACGGTTTTGATTATATTTTAAGTACACTTTCGTATTTGCATGATGTTTACTGAGATTAAAAGTTGTGTCACCTAATGCAACTGATGTGATGTACGCTGGCGAGGGTGGTGTTTTTTCCGTTTCATCTTGATTGATATGGACCAATCCACTGTTCGTAGCGAACCACAAAGAATGATCATTCTCCGGTAAGATTGCATTGATGTTAGCAAAATAATTATTTATACGGCTGAAATTGAAAATATGGAATGACGTGTCGGCCGGTATTAATTTATCAATCCCCAGGCTGGAGCCTATCCATATATAACCCGCATTATCTTCAGCAATAGCCGCGATCCAGTTTGACATTAATCCATGTTCCAGATCAAAATGTTGTACGGTATATTCATCATTACCTTTATTTTTTAATTGAGCAATTCCCTGAAACCTGGTTCCAACCCAGATATTGCTTTTACTGTCTTCAAATATGCGATAAATGTGTTTATCAGGGAGCATATCTGAAAAGT
>MWVW01000332.1_pt1 | contig 10999 bp, 6 predicted proteins | sample 1047191 | NCBI WGS metagenome assembly MWVW01 (sample SAMN06349985, study PRJNA376086) | soil metagenome | isolation source: MtG22-5 sample Antarctic (ecotone) | place: Antarctica
TCTAAAAAGCGATAAAGGCTGCTGATATTTAAAGAAATGCCTTGATAACGGTACAGGTACTCTATGGTTTTTAACTTGCTTAAGGGAAAAGCTAACCGGGCAACTACCAGGTGCCTGAACAAAACTTTAGGACAAGTAACATCATTAAGAGATATAGAAAACATCGTTGTAAAGAATGTGAGTAACATACCTGTTTTAGTTCGTGATGTAGCAACAGTGCAGTTTGGTACAGCAACACGTTACGGGGCTGTTACCTATAATGGTAAAGGCGAAGTGGTGGCTGGTGTGGTACTGATGTTAAAAGGAGAAAACTTTAATGAAGTTATTAAGAAGGTAAAAGAACGAATGGTGCAGATACAAAAATCATTACCCGAAGGGGTAGTGATTGAACCATTTATTGACAGAACAGAATTAGTAGGAAGGGCAATTGGCACGGTAAAGAAAAATCTTATTGAAGGTGCATTGATAGTAGTTTTTGTACTGGTTCTTTTTCTTGGAAATCTTCGGGCAGGTTTAATTGTAGCATCGGTTATTCCGCTTGCCATGCTCTTTGCTGTTTCTATGATGAAACTCTTTGGTGTATCAGGTAACCTCATGAGTTTGGGAGCAATTGATTTTGGATTAATTGTAGATGGAGCAGTGATAATTGTAGAAGCAACATTGCATCATCTGTATAACAGGAAAGACAAGAAAGTTTTATCAAAAGAGGAAATGAATGATGAAGTATATCAATCCGCTTCCAAAATAAGAACATCAGCAGCCTTCGGCGAAATTATCATCCTGATTGTTTATTTGCCAATCCTTGCATTAGTGGGCATTGAAGGAAAAATGTTTCGCCCAATGGCGCAAACAGTTGCTTTCGCCATCTTAGGCGCTTTCATTCTTTCGCTTACTTATGTGCCGATGATTAGTGCTTTGTTTTTAAATAAAAAAACAGAGCATAAGAGAAATATTTCAGACCGTATTATGGACTGGCTTTACCGTCTTTATTTGCCTGTTCTAAACAGTGCGTTTAAAATCAAAAAACTGATTGTTGTTATTTCTATTGCCATTCTTGTCATTACCTGGTTCATATTCAATAGCCTGGGTGGTGAGTTTATTCCAACTCTTGAAGAAGGTGACTTTGCTGTAGAAGTTCGCTTAGCACAGGGAACTTCATTATCACAAAGCATAGAAATTTATGGTAAGGCAGAAAAGATACTAAGACAAAGGATACCCGAAATAAAGCAGGCAATTACAAGAATTGGAACGGCTGAAATTCCTACTGACCCCATGCCCATCGAAGGAGGCGATATGATGCTTGCCATGAAACCTAAAGCAGATTGGACTACAGCGGAAACACAAGCTGAAATGATAGAAAAAATTGAAGAAGCATTAGCTGTTATTCCGGGATTAGCAGGTGAAGTTTCCCAGCCCATGCAAATGCGGTTTAATGAATTAATATCGGGTGTAAAGCAGGACGTTGCCATTAAAATATTTGGAGATAACATTGATGAACTGGTTAGCCAGTCAAATAAAGTGGCAGCAATAATAAGTAAGGTAGAGGGCGTAACCGAACCTTATGTTGAAAAGGTAAGCGGGCTTCCGCAAATTCTTGTTGAATACAACCGTGAACGAATTGCGCAATATGGTTTAAGTATTTCGGATGTGAACATGATATTGAAAACAGCGTATGCCGGTAATGTAGCAGGAGTAGTATTTGAAGGTGAAAAGCGTTTTGATATGGTGGTACGTCTGCAAAAGGAATTACGCCACGATATGAGCGACATTGAGAATTTGTATGTGCCATTACCCAATGGTGGTAAAGTACCATTAAGCGAAGTATCAACAGTAACACTTAAAAATGCACCTTCACAGGTTTCAAGAGAAGATGGCAAGAGAAGAATATTTGTGGGCTTTAATGTAAGAGGCAGAGACGTAGAAAGTGTGGTGAAAGAAATACAAAGTTTATTGGCTCAAAAATTAAAATTACCATCCGGCTATTATACAACATACGGTGGTCAGTTTGAAAACTTGCAGGCAGCGAAACAAAGATTATCTATTGCAGTGCCGGTAGCACTTCTGTTGATTATTGTGTTGCTTTATTTCACCTTCAATTCCATTAAACAAAGCCTGCTGATTTTTACTGCTATCCCGTTAGCTGCCATAGGTGGGGTATTTGCTTTGCTTATTCGTGGTATGCCTTTTAGTATATCAGCCGGTATTGGTTTTATTGCACTCTTTGGTGTTGCAGTGCTCAATGGAATTGTGCTCATAAGCCAATTCAATTTTTTAAAACAGGAAGGCATCACAGATATATATAAACGGGTAAGACAAGGAACATTAGTAAGGTTAAGACCTGTTATACTTACAGCTTCTGTTGCTTCGCTTGGCTTTCTGCCAATGGCGCTTTCTACATCAGCCGGAGCAGAAGTTCAAAAACCATTAGCCACAGTTGTAATAGGTGGGTTAATAACAGCAACTATACTCACTTTAATTGTTCTGCCTGTACTGTACATTTTATTTTCAGGCGAAGGAAAAAAACGAAAAATGAAAACAACAACTATAACAACCCTTGTTATATTTTTTATAACAACAGCTTCTTTTTTTACAAATAGAAGCTATGCACAAGCAAAACCAATCACTTTACAAAATGCTTTGAATGCTGCTTTGCAAAATAACCTGCAATTGAAAAGTGCTAACCTTTCTGTGCAGCAACAGACAGCATTACAGCGTACTGCTTTTGATGTGCCCCGAACCGAAATTACGTTGCAACAGGATGCAGCAGACGGAGGCAGCCAGGGCAATAGTATTGGCATTGTGCAACCCTTTGCATTACCGATTGTTTATAAGAACCAGGCAAATCTTTTACAACAACAAACCTTGCTAACACAAAGCGAAAAAAGCATAGCCATATTTGATATTACAAGACAGGTTCGTTTAGCCTATATCAATTTTCAATTTGGATATGAAAGAATAAGACTGCTTAATTCATTAGACAGCATTTACAGGAAGTTTAAAGAAAGAGCAGAATTAAGACAACAGGTAGGCGAGACATCAAACCTCGAAAAGTATGCAGCACAAAATAAATTCTATGAAATACAACTTCTGATTAAACAGGCAAAGATTGATGTGCGCACAAATGAATTGCTCCTGCAACAATTACTGAACACGAAAGAGAATTTACAACCTGTAGATACAACGCTTATAAAAGTTCCACTTGATTTTACATTTGATACAACGCTATCAAGCCATCCGCAAACAGCCTTTTATCAGCAGCAATTAAATGTTGCCAATGCGGAATTACAATTAGAAAAAAGCAAAAGACTGCCGGACTTTAACGTAGGCTACTTTCATCAGTTTTTAATAAAAGGATTTGACCCTGCAAAAATTAATAGGGAGTACACACCAAATACAAGAATTGGTGGTTTTCAAATTGGCACTACTGTTCCGCTTTTTTTTGGAGCACAGAGGGCAAGGATAAATGCCGCTAAGATAAATACTACGCTTGTGCAGGCACAGGCACATGCAGCAAAGGCGGGATTGCAAACTCAATATCTTACTCAATACAATGAATACCTAAAACAAAAAGAAGGCTTGGATTATTATGAAACGATTGGTTTGAAACAGGCAGATGAAATTATCAGGATTTCTCAAATAAGTTACAAGCTCGGTGAGATTGGATACATGGAATACATCCAAAATCTTACGATGGCTTTTGATACTAAACTTAAATATTTAGAAGCACTCAATTTATATAATCAGGCAATCATTGAATTAAACAACGTAAATGGAAAACAATAAAATGAAAAGATTAATAATAAATACTATCACTGCAATCGCTTTTATAGCAACAATATTTATGCTTCCATCATGTGGTAGTTCAGGGAATAAAAAAGTTGTCAGCGAAGAAGCAAAAACTGATATTACAAAGAAAGAAACAGACGTTGCGGAAGTAACCCCGGAGCAAATGAAAGCCGTAGGCATCGGGATTGGTGTAATAGAGCAACAGAACTTAACCAGTGTAGTAAAGGCAAGCGGACAACTTACAGTGCCACCACAGAACAAAGCAGTAGTAAATGCCTTGGTAGGCGGTGTGATAAGAAGAATAAATGTTGTAGAAGGTCAGCAGGTACGTAAAGGACAAGTTGTGGTTGCAATAGAAAACCCTGATTTTATCAGGCTTCAACAGGATTACTTAACATCAAAAGACAATATTGTTTACTTAGCACAAGAATATGAAAGGCAAAGAATTTTAAAAGAAGCTGATGCAGGAATTGGTAAAGTTTATCAGCAGGCTTCCGCTAATTATGCAGCAGAAAAATCAAAGCTGCTAACGTTGCAAAAACAATTGCAGCAAATACACATTAACCCTTCACAGGTTCGCAGGGGAAACCTGATAACACAGGTTCCGGTCCTTGCACCTATAAGTGGAACAGTAGGAAAAATTACATTAAGTATAGGCACATTTACAGACGCTTCAAGCCCCATTATGGAGATTGTAAATAACAGTACTATCTATTGCGACTTACAGGTTTTTGAAAAAGATATAGCTAAAGTAAGAACAGGTCAGACAGTGAATTTTACACTAACCAATCAAAAAGATAAACACGTTTCAGGTCGTGTTACCGGCATCAATAAATCTTTTGATGCAGCAAATAAATCGGTAGTCGTTCATGCAGTTCTTAATAATGTAGCTCCATTGAATTTAATTGCAGGACAGTATGTTTCCGGGCTTATTGAAACAGGAAAGCAATTAGTATCAGCAGTTCCAAAGGATGCAATCGTAACGGCAAATGACAAGTCTTACATTTTTGTTTTTGAAGGCATAGAAAAAGAACCAGTCAAGAGAGATGCAGATGATAAGGAAGCCAATAAAAATGAGTTTGTAGAAAAGCATCGTTTCAAAATGATAGAAGTAGTAACAGGTGTGGAGGAATTGGGCTATGTAGAAATTAAATTATTGGAAGAATTAAAACCTAATACAAAAATTGTAACCAAAGGAGCATTCTATCTTTTTTCAAGTATGCAGAGCATTGAGACGGATGATATTTAATACCCTCTTAAAAATAAGTAATGAGTATATTAACCAAGCTAAAGCAAAAGGCAAGAGAGCTCAAATCGGAAGCACAGGTTTTGATGATTGCTTACAAGGACAAGCGGACACCAATAACAGCAAAAGTATTGATAGGCATAACCGTAGGATATTTATTAAGTCCAATTGACTTAATACCCGACTTTATACCGGTTTTGGGGTTATTAGATGACTTAGTAATTGTGCCTGCACTAATTGCACTATCAATAAAATTAATTCCTGAAACAGTATTGAGTGATGCAAGAGAACAACTAAAGAACAACCCGCAACGATACAAAAAGACCAATTGGCTGTTTGCTATCATTATTATAATCATTTGGCTATCGGCTTTGTATTTCGCATTTGTTCAGGTAAAACGTTTTGTATAGCCAACATTTGAGTCTTGATTTAACTTCCATTGTCATAAGCAAGCAGATATTTCAATTCCCCCCTGGGTAGTATTTACCGATCCACAAGTTGCAGGTGTTGGCATGGATGAAAGACCATAAAAAGAAATTACTGGTATATTTCACCCTTACCTTACATTAAGCGAAGGCGTAAAATTAGCAGTCATGTCCTTTGCAACAGATGTTAAAAAAATGAGTTGTTGTGCCAGTTAATACTTATTTTTTAGCTTAAAAAGCGGCAAATTTTGAAAATCATTATTGCAATAGCGGTAAAAACCATTCATACCTTTAATCATCTATTTGATCCGGAAATATATCCTATTTTCCAATCCAGGAAATGGACGAAAATAAACGCTAACTACATTTATTTAAATAAGGTACGCTCTTCCTCAGTATACCTTTTGTTAATCTATAAATCATGCAAATAATCAAACAAGTCACTTTCTTTTTCCTGCTAATGTCATTAGGATTTTCAATTAATGGTAAAGCGCAGACGAATGATAGTTTACTAAATCAGCTATCAGCAAAATGGAAGAATGCAAAGTCTTACGCATTAAAAATAGCAGAGCTAATACCTGAAGAACAATATAATTTTAAACCGGTGCCGGATGAAATGACTTTTGGTGAACAACTTTTACACATTGCGCAAAATATGAACTGGCTTTCTTCTGCTTATTTATTAGGGAGTAAGCAAAATAGTAAAACTGATGCGAAGGTTTTAAGCAAACAGTCTATTATAAATACTATCAGTACTGCCTATGATTCGGCATTGGCTGTTCATTACCGGCTTACGCCAAAACAATTAGACGAAGTAGTTCCTTTTTTTGCAGGCCCAAAATCGAGGCGACAAATTCTAATTCTCATGCACGATCATCAAACACATCATATTGGACAGTTGATTGTGTACTTACGGTTGAAAGGAATTAAACCATCGGATTATGTTGGGTGGTAGATGAAAGACTTTTTTCATAAAACGATTATTCTTAAAATAAAAAATTTAAAACTATGTCAAACGAAGAAAATGCTATTATAAGCCAGCATGAAAGCAATGGTAACTATGTAATGGTTGATGGTTTAAAAACTTTTTATCTTGATGCAGGTATGGGACCAGTAGTATTTTGTATTCATGGAGTTCCTACCTCCTCATTTCTTTATCGGAAAGTAGTACAGCAACTACAGTTACGAGGATTAAGAGCCATTGCTATTGACCTGCCGGGCTTAGGTCTCACAGACAGACCGGAAAATTTCAATTACGTCTTCAGCAATTTCGGAACCTTTTGCAACCACTTTTTAGACAGCCTGAAAATAGAATGTACAGTACAGGCAGAACAATTAAAGTGAGTATAGTTGCTGTTATTAACCCACCTATTACAACTGTGGCTAATGGTTTTTGAACTTCTGCTCCGGCTGATGTAGAAAGCGCCATTGGCAGAAAGCCAAGCGAAGCAACAGAAGCTGTAAGTATAACAGGTCTTAACCTTACTAATGTTCCTTGTCTTACCCGTTTATATATATCTGTGATGCCTTCCTGTTTTAAAAAATTGAATTGGCTTATGAGCACAATTCCATTGAGCACTGCAACACCAAAGAGTGCAATAAAACCAATACCGGCTGATATACTAAAAGGCATACCACGAATAAGCAAAGCAAATACCCCACCTATGGCAGCTAACGGGATAGCAGTAAAAATCAGCAGGCTTTGTTTAATGGAATTGAAGGTGAAATAAAGCAACACAATAATCAACAGAAGTGCTACCGGCACTGCAATAGATAATCTTTGTTTCGCTGCCTGCAAGTTTTCAAACTGACCACCGTATGTTGTATAATAGCCGGATGGTAATTTTAATTTTTGAGCCAATAAACTTTGTATTTCTTTCACCACACTTTCTACGTCTCTGCCTCTTACATTAAAGCCCACAAATATTCTTCTCTTGCCATCTTCTCTTGAAACCTGTGAAGGTGCATTTTTAAGTGTTACTGTTGATACTTCGCTTAATGGTACTTTACCACCATTGGGTAATGGCACATACAAATTCTCAATGTCGCTCATATCGTGGCGTAATTCCTTTTGCAGACGTACCACCATATCAAAACGCTTTTCACCTTCAAATACTACTCCTGCTACATTACCGGCATACGCTGTTTTCAATATCATGTTCACATCCGAAATACTTAAACCATATTGCGCAATTCGTTCACGGTTGTATTCAACAAGAATTTGCGGAAGCCCGCTTACCTTTTCAACATAAGGTTCGGTTACGCCCTCTACCTTACTTATTATTGCTGCCACTTTATTTGACTGGCTAACCAGTTCATCAATGTTATCTCCAAATATTTTAATGGCAACGTCCTGCTTTACACCCGATATTAATTCATTAAACCGCATTTGCATGGGCTGGGAAACTTCACCTGCTAATCCCGGAATAACAGCTAATGCTTCTTCAATTTTTTCTATCATTTCAGCTTGTGTTTCCGCTGTAGTCCAATCTGCTTTAGGTTTCATGGCAAGCATCATATCGCCTCCTTCGATGGGCATGGGGTCAGTAGGAATTTCAGCCGTTCCAATTCTTGTAATTGCCTGCTTTATTTCGGGTATCCTTTGTCTTAGTATCTTTTCTGCCTTACCATAAATTTCTATGCTTTGTGATAATGAAGTTCCCTGTGCTAAGCGAACTTCTACAGCAAAGTCACCTTCTTCAAGAGTTGGAATAAACTCACCACCCAGGCTATTGAATATGAACCAGGTAATGACAAGAATGGCAATAGAAATAACAACAATCAGTTTTTTGATTTTAAACGCACTGTTTAGAACAGGCAAATAAAGACGGTAAAGCCAGTCCATAATACGGTCTGAAATATTTCTCTTATGCTCTGTTTTTTTATTTAAAAACAAAGCACTAATCATCGGCACATAAGTAAGCGAAAGAATGAAAGCGCCTAAGATGGCGAAAGCAACTGTTTGCGCCATTGGGCGAAACATTTTTCCTTCAATGCCCACTAATGCAAGGATTGGCAAATAAACAATCAGGATGATAATTTCGCCGAAGGCTGCTGATGTTCTTATTTTGGAAGCGGATTGATATACTTCATCATTCATTTCCTCTTTTGATAAAACTTTCTTGTCTTTCCTGTTATACAGATGATGCAATGTTGCTTCTACAATTATCACTGCTCCATCTACAATTAATCCAAAATCAATTGCTCCCAAACTCATGAGGTTACCTGATACACCAAAGAGTTTCATCATAGAAACAGCAAAGAGCATGGCAAGCGGAATAACCGATGCTACAATTAAACCTGCCCGAAGATTTCCAAGAAAAAGAACCAGTACAAAAACTACTATCAATGCACCTTCAATAAGATTTTTCTTTACCGTGCCAATTGCCCTTCCTACTAATTCTGTTCTGTCAATAAATGGTTCAATCACTACCCCTTCGGGTAATGATTTTTGTATCTGCACCATTCGTTCTTTTACCTTCTTAATAACTTCATTAAAGTTTTCTCCTTTTAACATCAGTACCACACCAGCCACCACTTCGCCTTTACCATTATAGGTAACAGCCCCGTAACGTGTTGCTGTACCAAACTGCACTGTTGCTACATCACGAACTAAAACAGGTATGTTACTCACATTCTTTACAACGATGTTTTCTATATCTCTTAATGATGTTACTTGTCCTAAAGTTTTGTTCAGGCACCTGGTAGTTGCCCGGTTAGCTTTTCCCTTAAGCAAGTTAAAAACCATAGAGTACCTGTACCGTTATCAAGGCATTTCTTTAAATATCAGCAGCCTTTATCGCTTTTTAGACAAGTTGAATGACACCTTAAAAACACAAGTAGAGCAAATTGCTTTCAGCCATACATTGCAGTTGCACAACAACCAAATCAGCATTGTATTTTATGATATGACAACCATTTATTTTGAAGCAAGTGATGAAGATGACCTACGCAAGGCAGGCTTTTCAAAAGATGGCAAACACCAAAATCCACAGATATATCTTGGCTTGTTGGTAAGCTTAGGCGGCGATGCCATTGGTTACGAAATTTTTGAGGGAGGTATTTACGAAGGACATACATTAATCCCTTTTATTGAAAGAATAAGCAAAAAGTTTAACCTATCAAAGCCCATTGTGGTAGCCGATGCAGGGCTATTGTCAACAGATAATATTAAACTGCTGGAGCAAAATGAGTATAAGTATATCATAGGGGCAAGGCCTAAAAATGAAACCAATAAAATCCGGCAGCAAATACTTGAAACCAGGCTTGAGAACGACACTTATAAAGTAATCAAAAAAGACAGTAAAACCCGGTTAATTATTGCCTGGTCAGATAAGCGGGCGGCTAAAGACGAACACAACAGAAAACGTGGCTTACAACGATTAGAAAAACAAATCAAATCCGGCAAGCTCACTAAGTCTCAAATCAACAATAAAGGCTATAACAAGTATTTAAAAATGGAAGGAGATGTAGCAATTAAAATTGATTACGAAAAATATAATGACGATAAAAAGTGGGATGGCATTAAAGCATACCTAACCAATACCACACTCAATCCAAAAAAAATTATTGAAAACTACAAGCAATTATGGTTTATAGAAAAAGCCTTCAGGATGTCAAAAACTGATTTAAAAATACGCCCGGTCTATCATCGCTTAGCCAGAAGAATTGAAGCCCATATCTGCATATCATTTACTGCCTATAAGGTCTTAAAAGAATTAGAGCGAGTGTTGAAAAAGGAAAAAACTACATTCTCTGTTACAAAAGCAGCAGAGCTAACCCAAAACATGTATCAACTAACAGTTATTTTATCAGGATCAAAGAAGAAACAAAACATCATATTGAAAATGGATGACCAGCAAAAGGAACTAATAAAAATTATGGCAAAAAATTTCTAAGGTGTCCCAAAGACGAAAACAGGAGAATAATTGCCAGTAATAAAAACACGCCTACTACGGAAAGTAAAGCATAAGTGCTTATTCTATTTTTATACCGTTCCTGTTCCTGCTGAATTTCTTTCTGACGTTGTTCAATCTGCTGCACCCGTTGCTGTTCGGTAAGGGTGAGAAGTTGAAGCTGCTGAAACTTCTCTGCACTAAACAAACTATCTTTTACAGTCATAGTAATCTGCTGATAATAGAATGCACTGTCTATACTACCCTCTGCCTTATAAAGTTTTGAAAGTAAACTACTGGCGTTTAACAGGGTTAATATTCGTGCTGACTTTTTAGCATTTACAAAACTTAATTGCGCAAAATGAAAACTCGAATCAAGCTTATTCAAATTATAATATAACTCTGCTATTTGATACTGCGACCTTGTTCCATTAACGATATCTCCGGAATTAAAGGCAAGTTGAACTGCTTGCTGATAGTAGTGCAAGGCCTGGCTTCTATTTCCTAATCTGTTGTAAATAGTACCGAGGCCTACTAATACAACTGCCTGAACTCTATGTGATCCGGGTATAGGTGCTGTATGAGCTTTTTGTTGAAAATATAAAGCAGAGTCTAACAAGTTCAATTCCTCGTAAGCGGTGCCTATG